>TARA_R110002072_G_scaffold7773_5_pt1 | contig 44532 bp, 45 predicted proteins | sample TARA_R110002072 | Tara Oceans TARA_R110002072 (sample SAMEA4397118) | marine metagenome | biome: Polar Biome; feature: [SRF] surface water layer (ENVO:00010504); material: water (ENVO:00002006), including particulate matter (ENVO:01000060) such as... | depth 5 m
GCATATCTGGAAATCTTGGTTGATAGAACTTCAGAGATTTAAAATTATCGCTGGGAAGCCCGATTAGATACTGAGTATATGAGCCTAGACGATACACCTTAAAAAACTAAACTAGGGCTTTTACAACATTTGCGACAGTCAAGAATGCGTTTAGGATTAGACGAAGGCCTCGCTTAATAGGATTACTTGTAAGCCTGTTTCTTGACTAACACTGTAATCTCACAACAAATCGACGAAAAGCCCTCAGAATCAAAAACAAAAAGTCTCATAGGCAAGCAGTTCGGCTAAGAGTGTTTCAATTTATTTATAAGTTGAAAAACCACGGTTTTGAGGAAATTACCTATTGGGTGTTAAAAAGGAATGTTCCTAAAGCATACTCGCTAGACTGGTCTCATACGATGAATCTACTTATTGTAAGAGAAAAGCCTAAGTACTCGTTGACAGCACTTATTACCGAGAGAGATTTGAAGATTCCGATAAGGTAAGCTCAGATCAAGTTGGACAATTTCACGTTAAGAATGTCAGATAAAGAACTCCAAGTTTTCCTAAATATAGCCGATCAAAATCTAACCGGTACTTTAGTCCTTTCAGGTAAAAATACCTTGCTTAGCGTGCATGCAAAGGAACCAGTATTCGACTTGCCCGATTATGTTAACTGCCTATGTCAAGATGGCCAGTACGCATCTTTACTTAGGTGTGTGAGTTTTGGTGGTGGCACATCGTGGGCTGGAAACGAATCAGTCTACAACACACGTGCTTTCCCTCACATAGTCGTCATGGGATCAAGATACTGCACTGCAAATGAAGCCATCGTCGAGTCATTTTCTTTTCATTTGAGTGGCGCTGAAGATCTATTCTTTGATATCGATCCCTGGATTGATGGGGAGGGGTACAAGCCAAATGACAATCCAGACTCATATACACAAACATTTTCATTTTCTGGCTCGGGTGTCATCTTCGAAGCCAACACAGATATTGGACAAATATCCGCTTTCCATGCACCGACGTTTACAGGGCCGAGCATGATGGGATTTTCAGCGAAGAACCAAGTTCGAATACTGATTACACCTACTGAACCAGTTTCAATTGATGCACTCATAGCAGTCAGCAACCGGTTTAAGCATTTTGCTGAAGTCTGTACTGGTCAGTCACAAAACATCGAGAGTATTTCATTTATCTCTTTGGAAAGGACAGGTGGTGATAACCCCAGCAGCTTTGAAGTGATTGTCTCGCATAACGAAGAAGGTGAGCGGCAGGATCGAGATGGGGGCACTTATGGTCACGACATGTTAGCTGCGCCGTGCCTAGATCGTAAGAATTATGAGGATTTAGTGGTCCAGTGGTTCTCGAAAAACGATTCAATTACGAGCGTGGCGTTATCACGGTTTTCGTCAAACATAAATGCGGGTAGTTACTATGATTTTAATCGATTGGTTAGTGCAGCCAGCCTCTTCGAATGGTTTGACTCCTCAGAAAAAGTCGAGATGACGGATGATATAGCCTCAGTGATTCAACAGACAAAAATTGCATTGAATGCATTATCAGTCAGCGAACAACGAGATCGCTTGTTAGGTGCGTTAGGTAATGCAGGAAAGGAGACTTTACACCAAAAAATAATAAGACAGCTCACTGGGGTCCTCACTATCCTTGACCGAACTAAGATGATTGATAGAGAAAAAACTGAAGATTTAATCTCATTGGCAGTCAAGTGCCGGAATGGCTTGGTACATGGTGACTACAACAAAAAAGTTCATCGCGCACTGGATTCACATATCTACTTTTTAACGGAGACACTTGAGGTCTTATTTGCATGTTTGTGTGTCCACAACAAAGGATATGAAATCCCGCAAAACAAGCGTCACCTTGCAGGACATAGTCGCTATAGCCATTTTTTTAAAGAGTTCCAGAAGAGGGCAAGAGTAGTCTTAGACGACATTAATGGATAGAAAATATCATTAATGTTTGTTAAGTATTAAACTGGTATTAAAGATCAGAGACACGAAATTCAGCAACATAGTTTGCGTGTTTAGGTCGTGGGAAATTTCGCCCCAAAAAAGCTCAATAACGAATTTTATTAAGCGAGTGGCCAAATCAGATTGCCGACCATATTTACACGGTTCCACCCAACTGTTTAAACTATCCATCCCTTCTATCCATGTGATGGAAACCAATCGTGAATTATTATTTCCAATTTACTGTGAGATGATAAGCGAAAGCTTGTTCGACTAGAGGCCACACAAGTGCACCTATCAAAAGTCACTTTAGTAAATTACAGAAATTTTTCTCGTACTGAGTTTCTATTCTCGAAGGGCGTGAACACAATAATTGGAGAAAATGGCGCGGGGAAGAGTAACCTTTTTCGAGCAATTCGCCTCCTGCTTGATGATTCAATGAGACGCTCCTCAGCTAACTTACAAGAGGGAGACTTCACTCGAGGCATTGGACCTTGGCGGGGACATTGGATAATTATCAGTCTCGAATTTGATGAAATTTCTGACGATGAATCGATACAAGCACTTTTCCTACATGGTACAGGAATGCTCGAAGGAGACATTATGAAGCGAGCAACCTATAACTTGATTGTTCGCCCAGTGAAATCTATTCGTCATGAACTTTCTCAGATTCCCATTGGTGATACAGCTGCCTTAGAAGAACTCAGAAGTAGAATTCGCCTTGAGGATTATGAATCAATATTTACTGGGAAAAGCACGGCAAATTTTGCCGACGCAGATACCTATACTGAACTTGTTGGTGATTTTGCTTTGGTAACATTTCCATCTGAACTCGATAACCCAACAATTGGCATCAAAATCCCACCTGTTTTATCCATGCCAAGGGAAGTTTCTTTTACTTACATACAAGCCCTTCGTGATGTTGTGTCTGACTTCCACAACAACAGACGAAACCCGCTATACAACCTCCTCAAGAAGCGGAGCGAGGAACTGGATAAGTCTGAGTTTGATCCAATAGTTAGTCAAGTACTAAATCTAAACGAATCAATTGAGTCTCTTTCTGATGTTGGTGCGGTCCGCGGCGATGTAGCTCGAACGGTAAACCAAGCTGTTGGAGATGCTTATGCGCCAAATGCTCTTTCAATTAGGTCAGACGTTCCTGATACGGCAGAAGTCCTCTTTCAGTCTTTAAAATTGTTTCTTTCCGAATCAGAAGATAACCATGAAATGCCAATTCATGAGCTAAGTTTGGGTGGCGCAAACATCATTTATTTAACATTAAAACTGCTCGAGTTTGAGTATCAAACAAGAAGAGAATCCATCGCCAATTTTTTACTAATCGAAGAGCCGGAAGCTCATGTCCATACGCACATTCAAAAATCGCTTTTTGATCATATAAAATTCAAAAATACTCAAGTTATCTACTCTACGCACTCGTCGCATGTTTCAGAATCCAGTAAAGTATCTGCTGTAAACATCATTGGTTTGGTGGATGGCGACTATCGTGCTTTCCAACCTTGGAATGGACTCACCGATCCTCAAATCGTAAAAGTTGAACGGTACTTGGATGCAATTCGAAGCAATCTGCTTTTTGCTCGCAGTGTGTTGCTCGTGGAAGGTGATGCAGAAGAGATTCTAGTTCCGCTGTTGGTCAAAAAAGTATTAGGTCTAAGCCTAGACGAATTGGGAGTTAGCATTGTTAATATCAGAAGCACTGGCTTCGAAAATGTGGCACAACTTTTTCACCCAGATCGAATCCAAAAGAGATGTAGTATTCTTACCGATTTAGATGCTGAATTCTTCTCAACCGCTATAGCAGTAGATGATAGCGATGCTGAAAAAGCCAGAAAAAGGAAAGCAACTTCATCTGCAACGAAGGGTCTGGAAAGACAAATCAAATTGAACTCTTTCACCGAAGGCAACCCTTGGTTGGAAACGTTCTATGCTAGAAATACTTTTGAGGTTGATTTGATCGCTGAGAAAAACTCTCATTTGTTTAAGCAAGCCATTGAGGATGTTTACACTGACGTCCACACAATCACTGTCGCGGCTTCAGATTTGGGTTCTTCAGATATTGCTGTTTTTGGGCAGCGCGCGCTGTCGATGGCGAATTATGCAGGCAAAGGCTGGTTTGCAATTCTTCTAGGCAACCACCTCACCTATCGAACTGGAATCCCAGATTATGTTTTGGATGGATTGTTGTTCGCGCATGGTGAGTTTGAGACTAGAGTTCTTCGGAAAATATTAGCTCATCAAGTTGCAGAGATTGAGGTAGAGCTACTGGATACTCGCGCACGATTTGACCAAAGACCACCAGATAACGCAGCTGAGGCGGCATTCCTTGAAGCTTACCTTCGTTCTCGAGAACAGGCGTTACCGCAATTATTGCAGCTGCTTGCCGAATACCAAGCTAATACTGAGCGGTTCAGAGATATGAAAACGCATCTATTAGAAAATTTCTCAGATTGCTCAATCAATTCACTATTAGCAAAAATATAACCGGGATGTTGTTATCTCACGAAGATCTCAATGACAAACAAATAGAAGCAATTGAAAGCCCTCATGATATTTTACTTCTTGCATGCCCAGGCAGCGGGAAAACTCGTACACTGACTTATAAGATCGCTGTTGAACTCTCAAAGTTGAAATCTCCAAGAAAACGAGTGATCGCGATAACATATACAAATAATGCCGCAAGTGAGATTGTTGAGAGAATTGAACTGTTGGGTGTGAATACAAAACAGTTGTGGATAGGAACAATACACGCTTTCTGTCTAGAGTGGATTTTGAAGCCATACTGGATATATCACAACAGACTTCCCAATGGGTTCCAGGTCGTCAGTGGCTTTGGCAGTGAGAAATTAATAGAAGAATTGTGCGCCACCCAGCAAGGGATTCGAATATTCGATTGTGGATATTACTTCGAATCCAAAGGCCGAGTGTTGCAATGCAGCTTAGCGAAAGAGACTAGAGTGCATAGAATTCTCGACGAGTACGATAATCGGTTGGAGCAAGCGGGCTTAATCGATTTCGAGCAGATGTTACTTTTCGCTTTCCAGATAATTGACACTCAACCGAAGGTTAGCAAACTTCTAAGCAATATTTTCAGCTGCATCCTTGTCGATGAGTATCAAGATACCAAGGAAATCCAATACCAAATAATTTGCCGAGTTTTAAGAGCTGGCAATGGAAGCGTCGGTGCCTTTTTTGTCGGTGACCCCAATCAATCTATATTCACGACGCTCGGTGGCTTCGCAATGGATATCCATGCCCTCAATCAGCTATCAAACTTGTCTTTCGACGAGAGGAAGCTTACAAAAAATTATCGCAATTCAGATAGAATCATAAGTTTCTTTGATAATTTTAAAGTTACCCAATCAGAAATCATCTCAGCTGCTGAGAACAAGCATTATCCAAGTCTAGTTACTTTTGACCGCTCTACTCCGAAAGAACATTTGGTGGATGAAATTGTGAGGCTGATACGTCTAAATTGTGAACAATGCGGAATTCCACAGAACGAAATATGCATAGTTGGACCTTGGTGGATACACTTGGCAAGCCTTACGCGTTCTCTTGTCTCTAAACTGCCGGATTATGACTTTGATGGGCCGGGTCTGACACCGTTTCAGAGAGATATTGAAAACTTTTGGTATAAAGTCGCACGTCTGATTTTGACTAAACCAGCACCTAATACGTATATCCGCCGGTTACGCTGGGCCTCTGATGTTCTAGCTGATCTTGAGGGCGTCGGTGCAGGCGTTCAGGTTGATAGTCGAGGATTCCTTAGATTGGTTAACGGCCTAGGAAATGCTGTTGAACAAGACGGGCTCAAGTACTTGAACCGTTGCTTCGATGATCTGCTTGAAGAACTAGCGATCAATTGTTCGCTGCATGAATCTTTGTTGGAGCACAGAATTTCCTTCTTCGAATCGGCGAAAGTGAGGATCACTCGCATGCTAAACGACGGTATTGAGTTTGCTGGAGATCGTGATACGTTCTTTCGTGCATTTGCACATAAAAATGGAGTATTTGTATCATCAATTCATGGTGTAAAGGGGCTGGAGTTTGACACTGTAATAGCATTTGCCATGCTTGAAGGAGCTGTGCCGAATTTTAATGACACAGATAATTTGGCTAGCGCAAACAAGTTACTTTATGTGATCAGTTCCCGAGCTAGGAAGAATTTGCACTTGGTCTCTGAGAGCGGACGTCGTAATCAACCGCATCCGACTTCTCGACTACTTGATATTGACTTTAGTTACACATCAAAAATTTAGGAGCTATATGTCACGGTGTGTGTAATCGCCTAATTTAGTTGATCTAATGACGCTCTTTAGTAACACTGCTTGTAACATTGCCCACTATCGAAGAGACACATTTTCAATACTATCAATAACATACGTTAATGTTTCGAATCTCTGCCCCTCCGCCAAATAAAAAAGGGCCCCCAACGGGGGCCCTTTTTTATTTGTGGGGCGATTCAACTCTCCGTTCGACGGGGACGCCTAGTCTAATTGGCGTAGCCAATTTGGGCGTCGGCTATGCCGACGGGGCAGAGCCCCGAGGACCGAAAGGTCCGAGTCCATCTCTGCCATAATCCCCAACCATCACATACCATCTCCAACGGGGCCCTTTTTTGTTCTTGTCCACTGTGCGACCATCATCTGATGTCTGAGCTCCTTTTACTGATCGCAATTACTGCCGCAAGCCTCTACTGGCTAGCGGCAATGCGTTGTAAGGAACTCGCGATATCTATAGCCCGGCGCGAATGTAATAAATGTGAGGTGCAACTTTTGGATCAAACCGTCCATCAACACCATTTATCCCTCAGTCGGGATTCAACGGGGCAGTGGAGGGTCTGGCGCCATTATAAGTTCGAATATTCTGAAGATGGTGATTCACGGCATTTTGGTTCTTTGATCATGCTAGGCCAGAAGGTCACACGGGTTGCACTTGAAACCTTTAACCCGATTATTCACTAGTTCGCTGTTCTGTCTGGCGAGCTTCGCTAATGCCTGCGACGATATCGCACTGGGTTCAATCACCGTTCGTGCCCCTGATCTTAGCCATGTGAATGACGCACCCCGTAGTAATGCCGCCAGAGCACGTATCATTGAGGCATGGTGGCAACAGTCTTGCCCTGAGTTCAGTAAAATCGACCTACAAACCAGCCGGAGTGACAATCTAGTTTGCCGCGTGGCAGGGCAACGCATCGAAACCATTGTGATCGGTGCCCATTACGACAAGGTACAAAAAGGTCACGGTGTTGCCGACAACTGGAGTGGCATCGTCCTACTGGATAGTTTGAAGAAACACTTCGAGGCCAAAGACCTTAAATACTCCCTGGAGTTTGTGGCATTTGCAGCGGAAGAAAGAGACATGCAGGGCGCCGCGGCCTACCTTGCTGATCAAACCCACACGGCAGTCGCGATGGTCAATCTTGACACCCTCGGCTTAAGACCCATGATCATCAGCGGAGAATCTGACGAATACCTGACCTGTATCACAAGCAGAATTGCTGAGCACCTTAGTGTATCTGTTACCGTTCGCAACTGGTCTAAAATTACCGGGGATTATGAGCCATTTTTACTACAAGGCATTCCTGCCATCGGGCTTCATTCGGTCGACCCAACAACCATCAAGCGCATCCACCAGAGACGTGACAGGCGGGGAAATGTAGATATGGAACTATTAAAGGATGCTTACCGCCTGACCGAAAAACTCATCGGGCGACTGGCAGAAACGGGGTTACCTTTAAGCGAAGGTTGACTTGAAGTCTGTCTCCCATTTTTGATAATCGGTATTGGCATTTTCCTGCAGGAGAACGCCCATACTGTAGTCGTCACCTTCATTTCTGACCCAACGAATCTCACCTTCTAACTCGTACATGGCAAAAGGCTCGCCAACACCGATGGTGATCTTCACGATAGATCGTGGATGAAGTTTACTGTCGGTTTTAAATTGCATACCGCGGGTAGAAAAGTCGATCGCTTCACATTCCACTGACAGGCCAATCAAGTCGGGGTCTTCTTTGCATTCGTGGACGTGCACAAAGAACCTGATCTGATGGGCTACTCGAGGTTCGCCACGTTTATTCATAAAAATGCGGTCTGCTAATGAAGAGCAAAGATAATAGGAGTGATAAAGCTACGACGCAACAAAACCCTGCACATTTCCGATTAACTGGGTTCAAGTAAATTTCGATAGGTTTTTAGGTGCTTGAGGGCTTCTGTATGTTGACCAACCAATTCATAGAGTCGTGATAAATTGTAGTGAGCATCGGCAAATGATGCGGCTTTTTTGTACGCTTCTATCGCGTCATGTATACGTCCGACGTCTTCTAGTAGCGTGCCGAGATTAAAGGCCGCTAGAACGTTCTCTGGATCCATCTCCAACGCCTGATGATAATGCGCCTCCGCTGAATCGTAGTCGCCACCTTCCTGGAGAAGCCTACCTAGATTTACATGGGCATCAGAATGGTCCGGATCCAATTCTAGCGCCCGATGATAGGCAGCGGGGGCATCCTCAGGACTCACCGCCTCGAGATCGACACCCAGGTCAAACCAGTCATCGCTGGTTAATTGTTCACTCGATTCGGCGTCTTCGGCAGCCTTGCGGGCGAGGGGGGCAACTTCACCGGCCAGATCTGAGACCGAAAAATTGAAATGAATTTGACCTGATTCAGGATTGTAAACCTGGTTTTCATCCCGGATCACAACCGCGCCACCATCACCACTAATACGCAGAGCCGTCAGTGGTCTGTTAGTCGGCAGTCGGGCTTGAAGTTGGAACAGGCTTTTGTTGATTCGACTACGATGTACACCAGCATTCAGTAGCTCCTTTGCCGTACGCAAAACAACAATATCCTGAAAACTGAATCGATAATGCTTGTTGTCACCGCGATCGGCATCTAGAACACCGCGAGCAACGTCACGGATAGTCCGTTCCGATAGCTCGAGCAGTTCGGCAACTTCGCGGGTTGAGTATCCCTTCATTTAGTCAACGTACTCCGACCCGTACGGAAGTTACTTTGGTAGCTTTATCCATCGGGACTGTTTTTAGGCTGTATTATCTTAGAGGCAACCGGTCCAGGTTATGCTTTTTGCACAGGTCTGGATTCGGTTAAGCCTGGGCTTTCAAGCTTGCCTATCTTGCCTATGGCACTTACATAATATCAATATTATTAACCGTAGGCTGCTCTTCTGGCGCAAGAATAGGTGCTTCGTTGCTTACTTTTCAAACGATCACAGCAGCCGGCCATCTAGAGCCCGGCACGACGGATCATATCCTTGGCAATTACCGTTTGCTGAATCTCCGAGGTACCCTCGTAGATGCGGAACAAACGAACATCACGGTAAAAACGTTCAATGCCATAGTCTTCAACATATCCAGCGCCTCCGTGGATTTGAACCGCTGAGTCCGCGACGCGACCGACCATTTCCGTGGCGAATAGTTTACAACTGGCGGCAAGTGCAGCAACGTTTTCACCCGCATCTCGACGTTTGGCGGTATCAATGAGCATACATTTTGCTGCATAGGCTTCCGTTTGGGCATTCGCTAACATTCCCTGGATCAACTGAAATTCCGCGATGGCCTGGCCAAACTGCTTTCTTTCCAGTGCATAACGCAAACTGTCTTCGATCAGGCGTTCCGCTACCCCCACACTAATTGCACTGATATGCAGTCGCCCCTTGTCCAAGACCTTCATGGCAGTTTTAAAACCGACGTTTTCTTTTCCGCCCACCATATTTGCCGCGGGAACCGACACGTCGTCAAATATGACGTCACAAACATAAGTGCCCTGTTGACCCATCTTTCGATAGGGTTTACCCAGGGATATTCCGCTGGACCCTGCGTCGACAAGAAAGGCCGAGACACCTCGGGCACCCGCTTCATCGGGATTTGTGCGGGCAAAAACCGTAAACAAATCCGCTTTTGGCGCATTGGTGATAAATCGTTTAGTGCCATTAAGCACATACTGATCGCCATTTTTCTTTGCCGTGGTTTTGACCGAAGCAGCATCGGACCCTGAATCAGGTTCCGTTAAACAAAAGGAACCAATAATTTCACCGGTCGCCATACCTGGCAGGTAAGCTTGTTTCTGCTCTTCAGTCCCGTCGATGACCAGGGATTGAGATCCGATACCCACATTGGTACCAAAAACCGATCTAAAAGCAGGAGAGGTATGTCCAAAGGCCATTGCCACCGCAACTTCTTCACTCATATTCAGCCCAAGGCCACCGTATTCCTCGGGGATGGTCAGGCCAAAGAGCCCCATGACCTTCATCTCTTCTATGACTTCATCGGGAATGGCGTCCTCGAGCCCCACCTGGGATTCCAGGGGTCTTAATCGCTCCGTGACGAACTTTTCGACGGTATCCAGTAATTGCTTAAGGGTTGCCTCATCTAGGGCCATAATTAGTTTCCACGCACGATAACAATTGGGTTTAAGGATAGGCGAAATGTGACTTCGGCATTATGACCAGGATTCGCTATAATGCCGACCGCCGCCGATCCGGTATTGTATGCGCGGCCAGTTTAAATCGCCACTTGGTGAATCAATCAACATTACTAAGGTAGCCAGCATGTCATTCAAATGGGACGACCCCTTTTTCCTCGACGACCAACTAACCGAGGATGAGCGTATGATTCGCGACGCCGCCCGGGATTACGCCCAGGACAAGTTGCAAAGTCGGGTCAAAATGGCCTATCGAAATGAGACATTTGATCGCGAGATCATGACTGAAATGGGTGAACTGGGTCTATTAGGGCCAACGCTACCTGAGCAATATGGGTGCTCAAATGTTAACTACGTTTCCTACGGTCTTGTCGCACGAGAAGTGGAGCGAGTCGATAGCGGTTATCGTTCAGCGATGAGCGTCCAGTCATCACTGGTCATGCATCCGATCTACGCCTACGGCAATGAGGCACAACGGGAGAAGTATTTACCTAAACTGGCTACCGGCGAATGGGTCGGCTGTTTTGGTTTAACAGAACCGGATCACGGATCAGATCCCGGCAGTATGATCACTCGAGCGGAAAAAACCGATGGTGGTTATCTGCTCAATGGCGCCAAGATGTGGATCACCAACTCGCCAATCGCAGATCTTGCGGTTGTCTGGGCCAAACTTGACGGCAAAATCCGCGGCTTTATTGTAGAGCGGGGCACCAAAGGATTTGAGACGCCTAAAATTGAAGGCAAGTTTAGCCTTCGAGCCAGTGTTACCGGCGAAATTGTGTTGGCCGATTGCGAAATTCCTGAAGAAAACTTACTGCCCAATGTGAAGGGTTTAAGCGGACCTTTTGGCTGCCTGAACAAGGCACGATATGGTATCGCCTGGGGCGCAATGGGTGCTGCCGAATTCTGTTGGCATGCGGCCCGAACCTATACGATGGAACGAAAGCAGTTTGGTCGACCTCTGGCTGCCAACCAACTAATTCAGAAGAAACTGGCGGACATGCAAACTGAAATCACCCTCGGTCTACAGGGTGTGCTACGGATTGGTCGTTTAATGGATGATGATAATTGCCCGGTAGAGAACATTTCACTGATGAAACGGAACAACTGTGGTAAGGCATTGGACGTTGCACGAATGGCCAGAGACATGCATGGTGGTAATGGTATTTCCGATGAGTATCATGTGATTCGTCACGCGATGAACCTGGAAACCGTGAACACCTACGAGGGTACTCACGATGTCCATGCACTTATTTTGGGTCGAGCCCAAACCGGATTGCAGTCTTTTACCGGCGCATAAAACCAGCTAAGCAAGAAATGCTTTGATGTTATTTTGCAGTTGTTGCACCGCTGAATGGCGGTGCCGCTGCACTCATCAAGCCCGTCCAAAAATTACCCATCAAACTGATTTGTCGAGCATCGTTCCTGCTCCCATCGGCCTAAGAACGCCTACAAAAATTGTCGACAATTCACCTCTTCCTTTCTGGTTCACGTCGGTTTAAGTTAATTCCTGCTCGCCTAAAAAAGGTCTGCAAGCTCAAAACGACGCAACAAAATGACATAAACAAAAAGGAAAATGAAAATAATGAGGTGATTTATGATTCGAGTTTTGGTGGTTGATGACCACAAGTTAGTACGTACGGGTACCTGCCGATTGTTGGCGGATGAAGAGGGCATCGAAATTATTGGTCAGGCCGCAAGTGGCGAAGAAGCGATTATGGCCGTTCGTGATCAACAGCCCGATGTCGTCCTGATGGATGTCAATATGCCTGGGATCGGAGGCATGGAGGCGACCAGGCGGTGTCTAAGAGTAGACCCGGAACTCAAGGTCATTGCGGTGACCATTTACGATCAAGAACCCTATCCGTCCCAACTCATGGGAATCGGGGCATCGGGTTACCTTACCAAGCGAGCGGATGTGGTCGAAATGGTCCGGGCGATCAAGAAAGTTGTTACGGGCCAACGCTATTTAAGCGATGAGATAGCCCAGGAACTTGCTCTAAAACCATTTAATCCAGATGACACATGCCCCTTCGAGCACCTCTCAAGCCGGGAAATGCAGATCGCGATTATGGTCAGCAACGGACAACCGGTACCGGATATATCTGATGCGCTGTCGTTAAGCCCCAAGACTGTGAACAGTTATCGGTATCGGATATTCGACAAGCTCGGAATCAGGAACGATGTGGCATTAACTAAGCTTGCGATTAAGCACCGCATCATAGATTCTGGGGTTGCTGCCTAGAGCTAAAGCGACCAAAGATTGACGGGTACAAAGAATATTTTCCAGACGGGTTCTCTGGACCAACGGATAACAGATTGCCAGCATTGCCCGCGCATTCGCGCCTATCAAAGGCAAAATATCGCGCGATATCCTGACTATTGGAACCGACCGGTGACCGGCAGCGGTCCGCCATCAACGCTGACAATTGTTGGACTTGCGCCTGGCCTTCACGGTGCAAATAAGACTGGCATACCGTTCACGGGTGACGCATCGGGCGAATTATTATTCCGCACGCTAAAGGGTCTCAACCTGATCGATAAGGTTCGCATCACCAATGCCGTCAAATGTGCACCGCCGCAAAATAAACCTCTGACCAGCGAACGGAAAAATTGTAGGAAATTCCTTCGATTGGAGCTCGCTGAACTATTTGTTCCATTTGTTCCATCTGTTCCATCTGTTCCATCTAAACCAACCGTTTTGTTCTGTCTCGGCCGGGTTGCCCATGAAGAAGTGCTGCGCAGTCTGGACCTGACCCCGAATAATTTTCCCTTTGCCCATGGTGCCGTTCACCAGCTCAAGCCGACTCTGTGGGTGGTTGATTCTTACCATTGCAGCCGCTACAACATACAAACCAATCGATTGACCGAGCCTATGTTCAGAACTGCGTTACAATACGCGGCAGAACTCGCGCGATTGAATCATGCAGACATTTGACTCAAAAACCTTCTTAAAAAATCTGACCACGCGGCCCGGTGTTTATCGTATGTACGATGAAGCCGGGACAATCCTATATGTGGGCAAAGCAAAAAATCTGAGAAGTCGCGTTTCTAGTTACTTTCGAACCACCGCGCTAGAAGTTAAAACGATGGCACTGGTTGCCAGGATTCATACCGTTGAGGTCACGGTCACGAGCAGCGAAACAGAAGCGCTGTTGCTAGAACAAAGTCTAATCAAAGAGTTAAGCCCGCCGTACAATATCGATTTTAAGGACGATAAATCCTACCCTTACATTTTCCTCTCTAGTAAGGATGAATATCCAAGGCTGGCTTTTCATCGAGGTGCGCAAAAAAAGGCTGGCCGTTACTTTGGTCCTTTTCCAAGTGCCTACTCCGTAAGAGATAGCCTCAATATCCTGCAGAAAGTTTTCAAAGTTCGGCAGTGCGAAGACTCGTTTTTTAAAAACCGATCACGCCCCTGTTTGCAGTATCAAATCAAACGTTGCTCAGGACCTTGCTGTGATCTGGTTTCCAAAGAGGATTATGCTGAGGATGTCCGGGACGCCAGCATTTTTCTTGATGGGAAAAGCCGCAAATTGATTGACCAATACGCTGACAAAATGGATAAGGCTGCCAGTAGTCTGGACTTTGAAAGAGCAGCAAAGTACCGGGATCAGATAGCCCATTTGCAACGGATACAGGAACAACAATATGTCACCCGGGGTGACGGAGACATCGACGTGCTTGCGGCGGTATACAATCCAGGGGCTGTTTGCGTGGTATTGATGGTGATTCGCGGGGGAAGGATGCTCGGGAGCAAAACCTATTTCCCTAAAATCAAAGTTGAAACTAACGAAGCTGAACTGCTGCAAGCGTTTATTCCTCGATTTTATTTATCCGGTAGAGAAATACCTAAAGAGATCATTGTTAATACCAGACTAGAGGAAAAGTTACTCCTGGCCGAGACCCTCTCCGTCACGGGTGAGAAAAAAGTGGTCATCAGCGATAGTGTCCGGGGCCATCGAGAACGCTGGTTGCGCCTCGCAGCAACCAACGCCGAACAAAGTCTTGGCTCCCATCTAGCTAATCGCAACAATCTGCAACAAAGATATGAGGCGTTGCAGACCGGACTCGGGCTACCAGAAATGCCCCAGCGGCTAGAATGTTTTGATATTAGCCACAGTTCTGGTGAGGCGACCGTTGCCTCATGTGTTGTGTTTGACCAAAACGGTCCACTCAAATCAGATTATCGCCGGTTTAATATCGAAGGCATTACACCGGGAGATGACTACGCTGCCATGGCCCAGGCGTTGTCCCGGCGGTATACCAGACTTAAAAAGGGAGAGGGCAAACTCCCGGATGTGTTATTTATCGATGGTGGTAAAGGCCAACTCAAACAAGCAGAAGAAATGATTGAGGAACTTCAAATCGAAGGCGTCACACTGGTTGGCGTGGCAAAAGGGCCCACCCGTAAGGCCGGGATGGAAAGCCTTTTTCTCTCAGGTCAGCCGGAAATTGTGCTATCTCCCGATAATCCGGGTCTCCATCTAATCCAACATATTCGTGACGAGAGTCATCGCTTTGCCATTACAGCCCATCGTCAACGGCGCGGCAAGAAACGCCAACAAAGTGTACTAGAAGGCATAGACGGGGTAGGCCCGAAGCGGCGTAGGGCGTTGCTTCGACATTTTGGCGGCTCAAACCGTGTTGAAAGTGCTAGCGCAGAGGATATTGCAAGGGTAGAAGGGATCAGCAAAACACTCGCGGATCATATTTATGCTACGCTGCATCAAACCTGAAAGTACGACGCCGTGAATTTCAAACTTCCAATCAGCCTACCGAATGTCTTAACCAGCCTTCGTATCCTGCTTATTCCAGTACTGGTGCTGGTCTTCTACTTTGCGCCCATGGAATGGCGTTATCTGGCAGCAGCGTTTATCTTTTCGCTCGCAAGCGCAACGGACTGGCTCGACGGATATCTCGCCCGGCGATTGAATGCCATGACGCCGTTTGGCGCATTCTTAGACCCGGTTGCAGATAAGTTAATTGTCGCAGTTGCTTTGATTTTATTAGTCGGCGTTCATGCAAACGCCATTTTGGCTGTTCCCGCGTTGGTTATAGTGGGTCGAGAAATTGTTGTCTCAGCACTTCGCGAGTGGATGGCAAAATATAGTGATCGTCGAAGTGTGGCCGTGTCGTTTGTGGGTAAAGTCAAAACTGCATTCCAAATGGTCTCGATTATTGTCCTCCTAGCGGGTGGGCCTAATCTCGATAGCCCAATGGTGATTACAGGTTACGTTTTACTTTATCTCGCAGCGGCCCTGACCCTGTGGTCTATGTTTCTCTATCTAAGAGTAGCCTGGCCAGACTTATCATCGGGTATGGTGAACGATGAATCCGCCCGAGACCAGCAGACGAATGAAAATCAGGAGGAGTCATGAGCGAAAACGCCATTAAACAACTGGTCCAGGTTTACTTCGAGAGTATGTACGAATCAAGCGCTGACAAGGTTCGGCAAGCTTTTCACCCCTCAGCCCGCATCACCGGATATCTTCAGGGTGATTTTTCTGAAATGACCGTTGAGCAATTTGCCGGGTTGGTTGGGAGTCAACAGCCATCAGCGGCGGATGAAGGTACAGAGAAGATTCTCGAAATTGTATCAATCGATATTGCGGGATCCACCGCCGTTGCAAGGGTAAGGGATGCCTATCTAGGCTTAATGTTTCTCGATACTCTGTCTTTGATCAAAATTGATGATCAATGGAGTATCTACAACAAGCTCTATCATGTTGAAGGGCCTGTTGAAGCGTCTGTTAAAGGTTCGGTCGCCGGCTAAACCATTAGACAAACCTGAAGCGTGCTTTAAATTTTCGCCGTCTGAGGCGTTTGAAGGCTGAAGCGCCACTGGTGGATGTTTTGAATTCAGATTGAAGCCAAAGCTTTTCTAAACCCGGCGCCTCCATCAATTCTGTGACAAACCCGGCTTCCAACGCGCTATAGCGTTCCGCCTGGGCTGTTTCCTGGGCATGTTGAGCCCCCAACTGAAATGTATAAAATCGGTTTCTGGCTAGACCAATAAACTGAAGCCAATCGTGGTCCGACAGGGCAGAACCCCCACAGCCAGATATCCAAATCTGCTCAAGTGAGAGTCTTGTCGTTTCAAGTCCTGGATTTGGGTTTTGATATCGCACAGCACACCTCTTCAATCACTTTACTACGCCTGAATTAACCTGATCAGTCAATTCGCATTGAGCAATGGGCCGGACCTAGATAAACTACGCGCCTTTCCTACCTGCCCGGGTGGTGAAATTGGTAGACACGCGAGACTTAAAATCTCGTTATCGTAAGATAGTGCCGGTTCGACCCCGGCCCCGGGCACCATTAAAGCAAACCGGCAAAATTACCCACGTAGTAGATATCTCAATTGAACCGGCACTACGTGCCGACCTGGGCGGCCCCAACTGCGCGTCCCGGTTGACCCCGGCCCCGGGCACCAAATTTTGCAAACCGGTAAATCTAACTTCGTATTTGAAATCTCATTAGAACCGGCACTTACGTGCCGACCTAGGCGGCCCCGACTGCGCGTCCCGAACTAGGCGTCCCCGTTGGACCCCGGCCCCGGGCACCATTAAAGCAAACCGGCAAAATTACCCACGTAGTAGATATCTCAATTGAACCGGCACTACGTGCCGACCTGGGCGGCCCCGACTGCGCGTGCCGGACTAGGCGGTCCTGTTCTGGTTCCGGCTCGATAGGGCGTCCGGGTGGGGTAGGGTTAGCTTGAATAGAGGGAAACTGCGAAGGGGGATTTTGCTGTGGGTATTAACCTTCTGCAACTTCAATATTGACAGTGAGTTCGGGAAAAATATCATGTAGAATCTGCGCCTTGCTTCGCGACGAGCTTTTTACGTGAAGCTGCCAAGGCTGGGTGTCAGAGTGGTTATGTAGAAGATTGCAAATCTTCGTACCCCGGTTCGATTCCGGGTCCAGCCTCCATTTCTTCGCCTAGATCACTCTGGATAGAGCACCCGGTTAAGACATCCCATTACGACATCCTATAACGACATCCTATAAGAGCACACTACCGAATAAACTGTGGAGCCCGTCAAGGTGCGGCTGTTACTGACCAAAACCTGTCCTGAACTTAGATTTAGCCTTACCCTCAATAACCGCTGACACCAAAAAACAATCTACGCAGCGTATATTCGCGTCTGTTTTACGTGAAATAAAATCTGGGTTAAGCGAGCAGTGGCACAATAAAGACAAAGGTCACGGCTGCAACCGCAATGAGACTTAAGACTTCTTGTAACTGGTGAATATCTTTCATGACAGGCATATTAGCGGCCGAGTGACCAATCGAAAAATACCCAGAATGCCTATACTTATAACAATTCAGAATCCGCGGGTCCGCCGTGGGTAACGCCACAAAGGCCTATCTCTACGCCGGCCTGACCGTTGCATTCTGGTCAACGGTAGCTACCGCGTTCAAGCTCAGTCTGGAATATGTAGATGTTTTCCAACTACTTTTTTATGCCTCGGTTAGTGCCGCCGTGGTTTTATTGGTACCCGTTGTAAAGGCTGGGCAGCTTAGATTATTGGTAGACGAACTCCTGCGGTTTCCACTCCAAAGCCTGGGTTTCGCCGTGCTGAATCCACTGATCTATTACCTCGTATTGTTCGCTGCTTATGACCGATTACCGGCCCAAATTGCTCAACCGGTTAATTACACCTGGGCACTAGTGCTGGTGCTTTTTTCTATTCTTTTCCTCGGCCAGCGCCCCAATAAATACGATCTTATTGCGGCCTTTATCAGTTACAGCGGCGTGGTGATTATTGCCCTGGGCAATGATTCGGCTCAGCTCGGTTTTAGTCTGATTGGGTTGGGACTAGCAATACTGTCGACCTTCATCTGGGCCAGTTACTGGATTTTATTGATGAAAGATCCCCGGGATGAAAGGGTATCTATGTGTCTAAATTTTGTCACCGTCCTGCCCCTGTCGTTTTTGCTGTGCCTGGTCTTTTCTGATTTATCCGTGCCCTGGCAGGGATGGGCGGGCGCGAGTTATGTGGGCGTATTTGAGATGGGGCTTGCCTTTCTATTTTGGTCAAAAGCGCTGAGACTGGCCGAGAATACAAGTCGAGTGAGCACCCTGATTTTCCTATCACCGTTTGTCTCGCTTTGGCTCATTCACATGATTCTCGGGGAAACGATCTACCCAACAACCTATTTAGGTCTTGTGGTGATTATCACGGGTTTATTAATACAAAGAATACCTGAGCTATTTTTTCATTCGCCAAAATCGAGCAGCAAACAAGCGTAGGTGTTTAGGTGTTTAAAACTTGGGTCCTGTTCAACCATATTAGTGTGATCCCAAACAGCCGGTTTCTCGCAACCAAAATGGACATTAAGGGCGAGTTCAGAGTATGCCTCCTCAAATTGGGTTTCTTTGCCGTTGGTAATCCTGAGGGGCAGTCTTCCGGATTTATCGAGTGACAGGGTGGTAGACGACAGATATTTTTGGGCTGACATCAGCCGCTTGCCATCCAGCTTGATTGAATAATCGATTTTGTATTGGAAATCGAACCCATAGTGGGGACGAAACAGGAGTGAACGGCCGATCTTTTTTCGTTCGCCTTCACCTTCCATGGAGATTGCGACATCTAAAGTTCGAACACGCCCGAGAATATCCAATACTCGAAAGCTCTTCTCGACGTTCTCCCAGACGATTGGTGATACGTCTTTGTCCGGCTGCTCAACGCCAATATTGAGAAATAGTGCCCAGTCTTCCAATGCGCGAAGCTCCGCTGCTGCCTGTTCCCCGGCTATTTCTTGTACTTCTGTTTTAGCTGGAACCTGTACCGCTTCTGAGACTTCTAGCTCGTCTGAAATAGGGGTGGGTGGCGGTCCTGGTATAAGCTCAAGGGGTTGAACCGGAGCTGGAGTGGTGGGGATTTCATAGTCGCTGTCCGTGGACTCAAATGCTGGTTCTGGCTCAGCTTTGCGCTCAGTCCGGCCGGCCTGAGATTCTAACTGTTCAATGCGTGATTCTAATTTCTGGATGATTTGCAGCAGATCCTCATTCGAGGCCGCGAGCGCATAGTCGGCTGCCAACAGAAATAACAACCCTGTCCAGGCAACCGTCTTAGATTTCGGGAACAAGAGGGTACAACAGGTCATGGGTACATCCGATTGGGTATATTTAGAGAGAATAAAACACGAGTGAGAGCCAGAGACAATGCTTACAACCGTTTCACTCCTGCTCGCCCAGGCTACAGAGTCCGAATTTGAATGGCTTCAATGCCCGCACCCGCAAGGATGTCAGAGATCACCACAACCTTGTCACCTACTGCTAGGCCCCCTTTGGCCAGCAGGACATCAAAGGCTGTACGGAGCGTTTTTTCAGGATCACTACTAAAAGCTGTGCGAAATGCAGTCACATTTCTATTTAATATCAGCCGGCGTCGGGTCTGGCTGTCATTGGTAAAGGCGTAGATTCGGGTCTTCTGAGGGTGACAATTGGTCACAAAGTCCGCCATATAACCTCTTCGGGTAATGGCAACAATGCCAACCGCGCCAATGGCTTCCGCTAGTTGGACAGCGGATTTCGCAACCTGTTGCTTTTCGCTACTCTCAATTAAGTTCTTGGAAAAACCAAGCCCTGGAATGGCCTCGGTTTTATCCGCAATCTCGACAAGCATCTCAACACAACGAATCGGATGCTTACCAATTGTTGTTTCACCCGAAAGCATCACAGCATCAACTTCTTCATAGATTGCATTGGCGACATCGGTGACTTCGGCCCGGGTAGGAATTGGATTTTCAATCATCGATTCAAGTAGATGGGTCGCAACAATGACTCTTTTACCTTTTTCAGCGCAAAGCTGAACAATCTTTCGTTGAACATTCGGTAATTCAGCAACGTTGATTTCAACCCCAAGGTCACCCCGGGCAACCATAATGCCGTCGGACTCATCCATGATCTCAGCAAGATTAGCAACTCCGGATTGGTCTTCAATTTTGGAGATGATTTTGACCTTTCCTTCCTTTGCACCCAGTAGTGCCTTCAACTCACGAACGTCAGCGGCATCTCGAACAAAGGAGAGGGCAATAAAATCTACACCCTGTTCGAGGCCAAACAGAATGTCAGCATGATCTTTCTTGGTGATGGCCGGCAGATTAACTCTGATACCCGGCAGGTTTACATGGCGCTTACTTTTTAGCACGCCACCATCAATTACCTTACAATCCATTGTGCCGTCTTCGTTCTTCGCCAGGACCTCAAGATTGATAATGCCGTTATCCACGGTGATTCGATCACCGACTGTGACAGTATCAATGAGGTCGTCATAATGGATATGGAATGATGATGCTTCGACGTCGACATTATCCCGAACACTGATCGTGATAACGGATCCATTCTTAAGTTCAAGTTCATTGGCGAGATCACCGGTGCGAATCTCGGGCCCCTGTGTATCCAACAAAATTGCTATGGGGTGAACGAGTTTTCTGTTCAGGGTCTTAATTGAGCGAATAACCCGGCCAGCAGCCTCATGATCCCCATGGGACATATTCAAGCGCACGACATCCATCCCTGCAATCGCTAACTTTTCAAGCATCTCGAAGCTGTCAGAGGCAGGGCCGATGGTACAAATGATCTTGGTTTTACGCATGGAGGAGGGCATGTTGGACGGGTGGCTGAAAAAGCCGCAATCATACAGAAAGCACCGGCATATAGGTAGTTATGAACAAAAGGGAGCCTCAGCGGGATAAAGAGCCTCAGCGGGATTAAGAAAGTACACAAAAAGTCAAAATAGCTTTAACTGGTCCTCGGACACATGATCCACCTCACGAAAGGTAACTCCCAAACCGAGCAATCGAATGCCAAGTCCATTGCCTCGTTCCCATGCTCTGGGAAGCAGATCCATAAACTGTCGCTTATCCAGATTTGGGCTATGTCGTTCAATGGTTGTGGTTCGGAAATCTGAAAACTTCAGTTTTACCTGTTGGTTCTTGATTGGCCGCTCCTGATGCTTTTCCAATCGACGGGTTAATTCGTCAAACAAGCCATCAATGAGCAGAGCTGCCTGCTCAACCTCCAGAATATCTTCCGCAAAGGTTCGCTCAACACTCAGGGATTTACGTACCCAGGACGTGGTTAGCTCTCGATCGTCAATCCCATGGGCGCGGCGCCAGAGAAGTTCCCCAAGGCCACCCAGCTGGAGTAGGGCATCCTGCTTGCCCATCATGCGTATGTCATTGCAAGTGTGTAGCCCAGCTTTGGCCAATCTACCCTGAGTAACCTTGCCAACTCCGGGGATCTTTCCCAGGGGCAGATTCTGGACAAATGCTTCCACGTCATCCGGAGAAATGACACATTGGCCATTGGGTTTGTTTTCATCACTGCAAATTTTGGCGAGAAATTTATTAGGGGCAACACCGGCAGAGGCCGTTAGATTAAGTTCCGCTTCGATGGCTCGCCGAATATCCTGCGCAATTAGCGTACCGCTACCGTGAAATTGATCACACGCAGAAACATCCAGAAAGGCTTCATCAAGAGACAATGGTTCAATAATGTCGGTGTAGCGGGAAAATATTTCGCGTATTTGCCGCGACACGGCTTGATAGTGAGACATGCGGCCCGGCAATACTTTGAGGTCAGGGCACAATCTAATGGCATATGCTGTTGCCATTGCAGAGTGGACACCAAACTCTCGGGCTTCATAGTTGCAGGTGGATATAACCCCGCGACGGTTAGAGGCACCGCCGACGGCAATTGGAATACCCTTTAAGGATGGGTCATCGCGCATTTCCACAGCAGCGTAAAAGCAGTCCATATCGACATGGATAATTTTACGCTGCCGTGTCATTGCGAATAAGGGTTACTCGCCCTTGAAATTCGGTGCGCGTTTTTCAACAAAAGCCCGTGCCGCTTCTTTGTGATCATCGGTCATCATGGTTCGGGTCATGGCCCAGGCTTCCATATCAAACACCTGTTCCAGGCTACCGGTATCCGCTGCATTCAAGTTCTGCTTCATATACTGCAGCGCCACGGTGGGGCCCTTGGCAATTTGGTTTGCCAATTCCATCGTCTTCGCTTCTAAAGCATCATCTGGCACTAGATGATTCACCATACCTAACCGCAACGCTTCTTCGCCTTCGATTTTTCTGCCGGTGAAGTAAAGCTCCCGTGCCTTAGCGCCGCCGACAAGTTTTGTCAGAAAGTAGCTGCCGCCGTAGTCACCCGACGCACCAACATTAACAAACGCCGTGGTAAATCGAACCGTCTCCGATGCAACTCGCATATCACAGGCAAGCCCCAGGGAAAGTCCAGCTCCCGCCGCAGGCCCACGCATCATTGCAATGGTTGGTTTACTACACTGGTAGAGAATCCGTGAAACTTCCATGCCCTTGCGCAGATCCCGGGCTTTTTGTTCCAGCGTTGGTCCTTTGCTGTTCTTGCCAGGCTGACTGCCTTCATTTCGCGTGGCCATACCTTTTACATCACCCCCGGCACAGAAACCGCGTCCAGCACCGGTCAAGACAATACATTTCACTTCGGGGCTCTCAACCAATCGAGGTAGCGCTTCCGATAGCCCCACCATCATCTCTCCGGAAAGTGCGTTTAGACTCTCCGGACGATTCATGGTGAGTGTGGCAATTCCGTTTTCAATCTTTTCCAGCAGATGATCGCTCATGGGTTTCCTTATTTATCATTGGGCATTTGAGATTTAGAGTTTTTGTCACTGATTAGAATTTGGCTCAAGTGTAAACAGGCTTTGCTTTTAGCACCAGCGAGAGAATGGCATACTCGCCATTCAAATTTACCGCCAAAAAATCATGACGAAAGATGAGATACGAAGTCGATTCCAACCTGCCATCCAGGAAATCATTAATGCGTCCGGCGTAGATGATCAATTCTTCGATAAAGACCGGTTCAGGGTTTATGTCGCAACGATATGGGGCAATGCCGTCCTGGAGCCAGAAAGGTCGGGCATTACAGAGGCAGACCTTCCAGACCTCCATGACTTCCTCAACGACGAAATCGACGAATTACTCGGAAGTCCAAACACAGTCACGGGTTGTTATGAATATTTAACCTCAAAAAAAGGTGAAGATGCCATGACTCGACTCCAGGTCACCAAGCAACACCGTGAATTTATTCACTATTTTGCCCGTTTGATCCTCGGCTCCGATGGACTTTCAAATTTTAATCTACGGGAATAAATCAATGAACAGACTCGCAGGTAAGACGGCCATTATCACCGGCGCAGGCAGCGGCATTGGGCGGGCAAGTGCTCGGTTGTTTGCCGCAGAAGGGGCAAACGTCGTCGCGGTAGATCTGAGTGAAGAGGGCCTCAGGGAAACCGCGGCAGGCGCAGAATCAACAATGGATATCCATACCGCAAATATATCCGAAGAAGCCGCGGTTGAAGCCTTTGTTAATCAAACCATAGAGAAGTACGGCGATATTGATGTGTTTTTTGCAAATGCCGGAATCTCAGGGGGTTTTGTGCCGCTATTTGAGCAAACCATCGAACATTGGCAAAACGTCTTGAACGTCAATTTGATTGGACCATTCCTTGCGGTTAAATACGCCGGGCAGCACATGGCAAAACAGGGCAAGGGCAGCATCATCTGCACGGCCTCAGTGGCCGGTTTACGGGCTAATGCCGGGGGATCACCTTATTCTGCGTCCAAAGCCGGTGTGATCAGTCTGGTTCAAACCGTCAGCAATGAGCTTTATGGCACCGGTGTTCGTGTCAACGCGATCTGCCCAGGCTTAACTGAAACAGGAATGACCAAACCGATTTTTGATGGTGCTCGTTCTAGAGGCAATGAACATAAAATTGGTCAATTAAACCCGACCAGTCGCTACGGAACAGCTGATGAAATCGCTAATATGGCGCTTTTCCTGGCCAGCGATGAAGCCAGTTATGTTAACGGCCAGGCGATCGCGGTGGATGGTGGCCTATCCAGTACTCATCCCTTCGTCAGACGCGGCTAGAGATTCACTGACCGTAAAATGGCTTACAACCAGGGTGCCAATAATGTCGCCCTCGACGTTGATCGCAGTTCGCACAGTATCCAGGGGACGTTCAATCACCAACAATATGGCAATGGCTTCCAGGGGAATGCCGACCGCAAGCAAGACCATTTGCATGCCTGACATAGACGCAGAGGGCATGCCAGGTGCGCCGATAGATGCAACCATCGACATGAGAAAAATAGTGATTAGGGCAATATTACTGAGTTCAATACCATACAAATAAGCCAAAAAGACCGCCGCCATTGCTTCAAACAACGCGGTACCATCCATATTCATGGTGGCCCCCAGGGGTAATACAAAGCTAGACACGGACTTACTAACCCCCAGTTCTTCCTCACATGCCTTCATTGATACTGGCAACGTTGCAGCACTCGAAGACGTACTAAATGCAACAATCATTGGCCGCGCGATTTGGCGAAAGAGCTCAATGGGATTCTTTCCGGTGGTCACCCAGGCAATAAAGGGTAAGACAATAAACCCATGGATCAAAGTCAGGCCAACAACTAGCAGGGCAAACTGGAAGAGCTGGGTCAGAAAGTTCACCGAATGTCCCTCGCCATCGGCAAGCTTGAGGGTAAAGTCGAACAAAATTGCAAAAATACCGATCGGCAAAAATTTAATCACCCAGCCCAATATCTTGAAGATCACCTGGTTGATATGGGTAACAACATCAAAAAGGGGGCTCTTACCCGGTAGCGCTATCACCATCGCAACACCTATTAGGAAGGCATTCGCGACAATGCCGAGAATATTGAGATTCACCAGGGCTGATACAGGGTTAGTTAACGCCAGACTCAATATCTGCTGCAGCACCATCACGATTGAATCGCTGCCTGGGTCTATCATCCGTCCCACGGGGATCGCATGCATAATTTCAACGCTGGGTGGATAGTTTGTCCAGGGATGAATAAAAAAGACGGCAAACAATGCGAGTAGGATTGCGATGAAGGTAGTGCCTAGATAGTACAACACGGTGACGCCACCAAGCCTTCGAAGGCGTAGGACATCGCCAATACTGATGATGCCACCGATCAACGAGAAGAAGATCATAGGCGCAATCAGCATCCGCAGAGCAGACAAAAAAGTCGACTTCAGCAACAAAATGGTTTCTGCTAACAGGCTATCAGCAGCGAGTGGTGTCCCAATCAGGCTTGCGCAACCAACACCCAGCAGTGCAGCAACAAAGACTTGAAATGTAAGATTCTTGAAGATCAACACAAACTGACAACCCTAAACAAAGGTTGCATCATATCAAAGGGTAATAGACACAGCTAAGAAAGCTCGGATATATAGAAATATTTTGCGGCCATAGGGTGAATATAGCGTCCCTGGGCAGGATTGCTTAGATCAACCTGGAGACCATCGAGTCAGTGCGTCTTTTAACTTTTCTTTAGCAATGGGTTTAGTCAGAAATTCATCCATTCCCACTCGAAATGACCGATCACGATCAGCGGGTAAGCTATTGGCAGTAAGTGCAATGATGGGTGTTCGATGCCCAGGTAACCCCGTTGTTTCTGTTCCGACATTAGTTGAACGCGAAATAGATTCTAACTCCCGCATTTTTGAAGTTGCCTCGAAGCCATCCATGTTTGGCATTTGGCAATCCATAAAGACCAGATCATAGGTAGTACGACTAAACTTGGCTACCGCGTCAATACCATCGTTAGCAATATCTACTTCACAGCCCATCTTTTCCAATAGCCTAGCAGCTAATTTTTGATTTATTAGATTGTCTTCAACCAACAGTACACTAACGTGATTGGTGGATCGTTTCAGCTCGGTAACAGCCTGCTTATTTTCGCGCGAAACCATCGGAAGTTGCAGGGTAAATTCAAACTGTGCTCCAGCGCCTGGTTCACTGGTGACCAGTATTTTGCTACCCATCATATCGGCAATGCGCTGGCTCAACGCTAGCCCAAGACCGGTTCCTTCATAGGGTCGTGTAGAACTACCATTGAGTTGGTGGAATGCATTAAAAATATTCTTCTGATCCTCATGGGCAATCCCGATACCCGAATCCGATACACAAAATTTAATCTCAATCAGGTTACCAGAGGATTTTACCGGAATCACATCGAGTCTGACGAAACCTCTGCTCGTAAACTTCAACGCATTGCTCAACAGGTGAGAAAGTATCTGCCCCAGGAGTTTTGTATCTACCACAACTGTGGGCGGCGAAGCGGGTAGCCCAAGTTGTAAATCTAAATCAGGTTTTGAGTAAAGCCGGCCCATCTCTGCAATGAGTTGTTGTGAGAAGGGACCCAGATTTATCTGTTCCGTTGCACCGGGAAGGTTTCCAGATTCACTGAGCACAAAGTCCAAAGTACCACCAACCATTCCGCTAAGTTTTTTGGTGGAATCCACAATCGTGTTAAGACATTCCTGTTGTTCTGAAGACAGGTGTGTGTCGTTAAGCAGTGAACTCGCCGCATTAATCGCATTTAGCGGGGTAAGGTATTCGTGACTGACATTATTTAGAAATCTAGATTTTGCCACGTCACTTTGTTTCGCGGACTCCCATGCGGTTTCGAGTTCCTCACTGCGACGCTGTACATTTTCTGACAGCTGCGTATGACGTCGAGTATTCAATAGCAGGTTGGCAAGCGTTGAGGCAAATACCGGTAAGAACTTATTATGATTCTCATCAAGGCTAGGGGCATTTACCGTAATAATGCCAAGCACTTCTTCTTGATAAAGAATCGGCGACGCATAGTAAAAGGTATCTGCAACCGTGCGTTTGACAACAGATTGCCTCTGTTGGCTCTGTTGGCTCTGTTGTTCCTGCTGTTCCTGTTGTTCCATAAGCTGTTTAGCGATCACACCGCAGGTATTGACCCACTCCGCTTTAGTCTCATCAATGTCTCCGCGGAGTATGCTTCGCGTAGACATTGCTGTACTTAATTGTAATTCACCCCTGAAGACAAGGTGCACGGTGACATACTGAAAATTGTGATTCTGAATCAAGAGCTCTGTAGCCGCTCGTAATAATCCAGATTCATCTTTATGTTGTACCGCTGAGGAAACAAGCTCGGTAATGGTTGAGAGGACACGACTCAAGCCGAGGAACTGGCTTCTCAATAAACTCAGAGAGTCCTGCAACATTAATTACGCGCCTTTCTGAAGGTGTTTCGCAATCGTGAGCAATTCGCTTCTCAGATCCTTTAGCTCGTGAAGATTGCAGCCGTCGGAGGATGTTTTCAGGATTTTTTCGCAAACCGGACTTAGCTCGAGATCGTCATCTCCCCGGGCCACACGATTGACCAGGTAGGTAACTTCGCCCACCAATCTCGACACCGCCCAGTCCTGTCCTTCGTATCCTGGCTCAAGGTAGTGGTGCATTGTATTTATGACCATCGTCGGCAAGTGCCAACGCCGGCCTAACAATACACCAGCATCAGATTGGGTCATGCCAATTTTTTGCGCTTGTTGTTCAAGTTGCACATCAAGATCGCCTTCGGATTCCTCGAATATCTGGTTCATTTCGTTAGGGAAGTGATGTACCAGCACCAGTTGTCCAAAGTTGGCCAAAAGGGCACTGAGATAAATCTGGTCTGCCGACACGAGTTTCTTAAAATCAGAATTGGTTGTGAGTATCTGGCAGTACCGTCCAACGGTTAACGCATCAGCCCAATACTCCACGGTGCTAAAATTCTCGCAGCGGGTTAGATCCAGGGAACGACCGAGAATCACGCTCAGGACGATACTCCTCACCATCCTCATGCCGAGTACTTTGATAATTGCATCGCTTACCGTATAGATTGGCGTCGGTGCACTAAAGTAAGCTGAATTAGCCAGCCCAATAATTGTTGCAACTAGGGACGGGCTCTCCTCAATAAAGGTCGCCAATTGTTCTAGATCAACTTCATCGTCCGTAATAATCTCTAGAATTAATTGGTCATTCGTGGCGCAATTCGGAATATCATCGACCTGTAAAGTCTTGATCTCCGGTTCATTGATGTTTTCGACGCTTCCCATGTGACGGTCAACCAGCTGTAGTTCTACTTAAAATATAGACCATGACGCACCAATAGACAGTCACCCAGACAAATAGCAATTACTGCCTATTTCTTGTCCAAGCTGCTGATTTCAATCCCCGGGAAAACAGAGAATAACCCCATGACTACCCATGATTAACGGTTCTCGCTATAGTGCGGCTAGTGATAATGGTGTAGCTAGTAATAATGATGCAGCCAGTAATATAGAGGGCCAACCAGCCCAGGGGCGGCTGGGTTAACAAGTATTAACGGGAATGGTTGGGTATGGCTTACCAAAACCAATTTGATTCAGCGCTATTTGAGCTCTTACCCATCGGTATTTTGACGCTGGATAGCGAGTTCTGTGTCAAACGAGCAAACAAGTTTGCCCTGCAACTATTACAAATTGAAGCCAGCACAGACCTACGTCAGATCATTCACCCGGATTGCATTGCGAACTTTCGCTCACTGTTTGGCGAACAGTCAGGACCCACCGCTGAAGTCCAATTCAAAACAGGCGTCAGCAGCCTCTATACCAAAATCCATCTGGTTCAAAAGAGCCCGGAACCCACGTTGATCATCGAGGATGTATCAGAACTCGTCGCCCTGGGTCGCCAACTCAAATCTGATAAGCAGCCGGAAAGAAAATTTGTCCACGAAATCAGCAATGCGTTGACCACAACCATCGGTTACACGGAACTGATTAATATGATGCTGGAGGAACACGAAGAATTTTCCGGGGAACGCCTTGCCGCAATCAGACGATACGAATCCGAGGTTTTTGACGGGTTAAAACGCGCGGATGCTCTCATCAAAAACAAGAAGCAGGGTCCGGCACAACAATTTTCTCCAGCCATCCCCCTGAAACGCAAACACGTTATGGTGGTTGACGATGAACCGCAGATCACGGAATTTCTGTGTGAGTTACTAAGGGCCAGGCAGTATAAAGTAACCGCGTTTACCGAAAGTACAGAAGCCCTTGGCTATTATCGGGACCACTGGAAAGAAATTGATCTCGTTATCATGGATCAGATTATGCCAAAAATGTCAGGCATCACCCTGGCCACGGAACTTCTCGCCTACGATCGCTCCCAGCCCATTGTGCTTTGTACGGGAGATCAACTGCTTATTGAGGAGCAGATGGCTGGTACCGTTAAAATCAGACACTTTCTCAGTAAACCCATCGACATTAATGAGCTCACTGAAATGGTCAGCACCATTATTGACTAGTCCACTCGCAACTAGTCCACTCGCAACCGGTCTACTCTCAACTAATCTACTTTGGCTTAACCTACTTTGGCTTAATCTACTGCGGCGGTCAGGGTTGCGCCGATGGGATAGTGCAGGACCAGATCACAAATTGGATCAAGGTCCGTTGCTTCATTATTCACAATGACTAATTTTGCACCCTGTTGCTTTGCGACCCTGGGGAAACTCGCCGCTGGATACACCGTTAAAGAAGAGCCAACCGCGAGAAATAGGTCCGCACTTAGGGTTGCCTGTTCCGCCAAATGCATCTGCCGCTCCGGCATCGCCTGGCCAAAAGAAATAGTAGCGGTTTTGATGATGCCACCGCATTCCGTGCAATAGGGGACAGATTCGCCCACGGAAAATGACTCGCGAATCTGGTCAAGTTCAAACCGGTGGCTACAGGATAGGCAAGTGGCATAGTTAGCGTTGCCATGAAGTTCGATCACCCGGTCCTGGGGAATACCTGACTTCTGATGCAGTCCGTCTACATTTTGGGTAATGACAAATCCTACTTTTCCTAGTGTAACTAATTTTGCTACTGCTCGATGGCCACTATTTGGCTCGGCTGTTGCCATAACATCAGCGCTAAATTTACGTCGCCAGGACTCTCGCCGCACATCTTCACTGGCGACAAAATCCGAGAAGTCGATAGGGCGCATCGATTTCCAGATACCATTGGGTCCACGAAAGTCAGGAATCCCAGACTCTGTACTAATACCAGCGCCGGTAAACACGACTATGTTGTTAGCGCCATGAATTAATTGGCGAAAAAGGCTGAGTTCCGATTCGATCATGGATCAAACTTTGCCACAGTCCCATTTACAGTGCCATGTCTCTTTGGCACAGTGGGTTTAACTAGATTCAGGCACTCAAGATGGGCATTTACGAGAAATACTTTTTACCGAAGCTATTAAATGCACTGATGAAAGCCCCTGAGCTCGAAGCACTGCGCCGAAAATGGGTGCCAGCCGCAGAAGGACGAGTCCTCGAGGTTGGTATTGGCTCGGGCTTAAACCTGCCTTTTTACACATCAGGCGTTAGTGTGACAGGCGTCGACCCTTCTATTGAACTCAAGGTCTACGCTGAGGAAGTTGCCGCTGCCTCCAACATCCCGGTCGAGTTTGTCACCCAGGGTTGCGAGGATTTACCCTTCGCTAACGATTACTTTGATTCCGCTGTTGTAACCTGGACCTTCTGCACCATTCCTGACCCCGAGACCGCGCTCGAAGAAATACGACGTGTCCTAAAACCCAGTGGGAAACTTATTTTTGTCGAGCATGGTAAGGCAAACGATGCAGCAGTTGCCCGTTGGCAGGACCGAATAGATCCGATATGGAAACATCTCGCCGGGGGTTGTCACCTAAATAGAGAGCCGGACAAATCAATATTGAATCATGGCTTTAAGTTCGAGACCCTGGAGGAGGGCTTTATTCCAGGTCCCAGGTTCGCGACCTATAACTATCGAGGCATCGCTAAACCGATCTAGATCGATCCGCTAGACCCAGCAGTTGCGTCACGACTCTTAAGTACCCGTCACGACTCTCTAGTACCCGTCACGACGCTTGAAAAGTCTGTGCAAATCCGCGCCAGCGTTGCTCGGCCATGAATTTAATCACCTGCTCGGCGCACTGTTGGGGCGTACCGGCGGAAGAATCAACTTCGATATCGTAATGACCGTGGGCGTGGCAGGCGTGAAAGTGTCCATAGGCTGTACCTGGGAATCTTCCGGGGCGGGTTTTTTCCCGGGCATTAATGACATTTAGGGGGCAGCGGACACCCACAAAAATCACATCCAAGCCTTCAAACGCTTTGATGTAATCCTGAAGGAAGTCAGGCTCAAGTAGGATGTCGTCGATTATGATGTTGTTGCCTGCCCGTGCCATGGCAGCCATTGCACGGCGCATGCCACTGAGCATTTGTTTACCGGCGGTGCCAAATTGAATCGCTGTAAACGGCTTATCGCCGCTTGTCACCGGCACGACATTCAATCCTTCGTAACCCGTTGTACCCGGCGGGGAGTTAAGGCCGCGAAACTTATCCGGAAGGCCATCCCGAAACTGATCCAGGGCAACATGGACATAGGGGTCCACTAACGCCGCCTGAAGCGCGTGAGCGAGAGAAGTCTTGCCTGCACTAGAGGTGCCGTTGAGGAATATCACTTTACCGGATTTCATAGGGCTCGATAGGTCAAATGCTGGGCAATGCTTACACAGAATGCGACTATTAACCAGACACCCGGGAAACAAGATTGACTAGACGAGATCACCAACCTTTCTGGCTAAAAACCCTGCGGGACCGAGGGAATAAAGCCTATGTAGATCACTTTATCAGGCCAGGGTTTGACGCAGCCGGTCAAGACCTCCGGGTCATGTTTCCGCGTTATCTGGATATCTCCGGCATCAATATAAGGGCGGCCGATCATGTCCACTTTATGGCACTTCGAGACAAGCCTATTCGACTTGCGGTGTTCGACGGACTGGGTCAAATCAATATTGGCAGCTACTCAATCATTAACCCAGGAGTGCGGATCACGAGTGCGGCGAACATTACTATCGGTGAAAGCTGCATGTTGGCAATGGACTGTTACCTATCGGATGCAGATTGGCACGACCTGAACCATCGAATCTACGCGCCGGGTACCAGCGCGCCGATAATACTGGGAGATAACGTCTGGATTGGCGATGGCGCCCTGGTGACAAAAGGCGTGACCATAGGCAATAACAGTATTGTTGGGGCAAAAGCTGTTGTGACAAAGGATGTGCCCGCAAATTCTGTGGTGGCGGGTAATCCAGCAAAAATCGTAAAGACCCTGTCCGACGATCACATTACCACCAGGCGCGACCTGTTTAATATGGCGCAAAGCTACGATGAGTTTGAAGCGGACTATTATCGAAAGCTACTGTCTGGAAATCGGTTTGGCGATTGGCTTAGAGCGTTGCTCTGGCCAACTCACAGGGACTAGTCGCTCTTCTCCACAACCTGATTCTCTAACGGAAGAACCGGCAGATCCCCATAATACTGTTGTCTGAGGCCAATTAGCTGGGCACGATCAATTTGATAACGTTGGGTTTCGCTGCAGCTTAAATTAGTACTGGCCATGACAGCGCCATATTGCGCGCAGGCCTCCGGTGATGATTTTTCCATCATGCCAAAAATGTAACCGGCTCGAAATGCATCTCCGCAACCGGTTGGGTCGACGATTGGCTGATCCGGCAAGGCGTCAACATGGCTAGCGGGCCGCTTGGTCGAGTAGAGATCCACACCTTTTGCACCCCGGGTAATGATCACCTCGTGGGTTTCAATAATCGCCTCGGCGGAGAGGCCCGAGTTGGTCTGCATGATTTCCCACTCATGGTCATTGCAAATAACAAAGTGGGACAAGCTCAGCAGTTCTACAATTTCTTCCCGTTTAAATTCCGCCAGCCCCTGGCCAGGATCAAAAATTACCGTGAGGCCAGATTTTGCGATATCCCTTGCTTGCCTGAGCATGATTGGCGCATCTTCTGGGGCGAGCATGGCAATCGAGAATTCGTCAAAATGTGGAATCTGTTTCGGCAAAATACGCTGCTCAGAAAGTGAAGCTCCAGGATTAAAGGCTGTTATCTGGTTGCCGTTGTCATCGGAGAAAATGATGCAGTGGGCCGAGTGCTCAAACGCTTCATCCACACACACGTAACGGCTGTCGATACCTTCTCGTTCTAGATGAGGTAGGTAGTGATCAAGAAAATCCAACCCAACGGAAGTTAAGGTGGTGACAGGTACTCCGATTCGATTTAAGCCATAGGTAATATTCATCCCACAGCCGCCGAAACTGGTACTCAACCGAGCGAGTTGCAGTGAAATATTGAGTCCAGCCGTTGGATAACGACTTTCATAGTCCTCAAAGGAACCTGCATATGAACCTAGAAAGTCAATAGCAGCGCTGCCACAGACCAGTACTGAAGTCATGGATTTGCAATCCTCATTCCATTCGTAGAAAGTGCTTTTCGTCCCGGTCAGGCTAGAAACGTCACTATGAATATTAAACCTTTGATTAGAGTCGCAATCTTCTGCGCCTGTTGGCCAATCAGCGCCAATGCTGAGTCGGCGGAGGGCATTCTACCTCAATCATTGATCGTAAGCCTGCAGGTCCGTGAATTATTTGAGTATCGCTGCCCACGAAATACCCAGTGTGAGTTGCGGTGCATTGTCGGGGGAGATAACGATGAATCTTTTACCTACCAGAATGTTCGCCGGGCTGAAATCGCCCGGGGTGAAAAGTACTGGGTGTTTGGCGCCGTGCATATTGATTCACTGGGTAAAGGCCATAGGGCCCTGGGGTTTGTTCCCGAGCCGACAGCCTGTGTTCTGCATGATCTAGAGTTTGTTGCGGTAGTCCCGGTTGTGGATGGCGCGCTAAATCGCGCCCCGGAAGAGGTAATTTTCGATCTATCCCCAAGCAACTGAGCCGCGCCATGGGCAGATTTCAAAAACTTTGCCTGACGGTTTTGCTTGGATTTATCTCCAGTGGGTGGTTCGCCGTCACCGCTACGGCAGAAACCGTGCACATTGCCGTCGCGTCCAATTTTGCCGCTCCGACCAAATCACTCCTTGAGGCCTTTGAAGCAGAAACCGGACATAAAAGCATTGTTTCCCTGGGGTCTTCAGGCAAGTTCTATGCTCAAATCCTCCACGGCGCACCTTTTGATGTGTTCTTCTCCGCTGACCAGGCAAAACCAGCTGCGCTAGTCGCTCAGGGTCTGGTGATACCCGGTTCCCGCAGGACATACGCTATCGGCAGGCTTGCTCTTTGGTCGAACCGGGAAAATTATATCAATGGCACCCCATCTGTGTTGGAAGAAGGTGAGTTTTCCAAACTTGCCCTGGCCAATCCCAGGCTTGCGCCCTACGGTGCAGCCGCCGTTGAGGTGTTGGAAGCACTTCAACTAAGACGCTCTACGGAACACAAATGGGTCCAGGGAGAAAATATTGCTCAGACCTACCAATTTGTTAGTACCGCAAATGCTGACCTTGGATTCATTGCTCTCTCGCAGGTACTGTCTCAGGTGCGACCCCAGGGGAAATCAAAAGTACCACCACAGGAAGGCGCACCGGACCAGTCGACCCATATATTTGGGCGCGGTTCAGGATGGGTGGTGCCGGCGAATCTTCACCTACCAATTCGTCAAGATGTTGTGCTTCTTAAAAGAGCTGGCGACAACCCAGCGGCAACAGCGTTAATGACATTTATTCACTCTTTGGCAGCGAGAAAAATTATTGAATCCTATGGGTACTCAACTTCTAGTTAAGGACCGCTACCGATTTCAGTTGGAGAAAGACCGACTGACCCGGCTTTAGAGACAGGGTCTCAGCGGAACGACGGGTGATGCTCGCCAGTATTGAGGTATGCCCAGCAAGCCCTTTAACCGTAGCTGTTACCAGCACCATCGATCTATCCTGACTTTCTTCGAGTCCCGCGATTTCCGCGGGCATGCTGTTCAATATGCTGGTCTGCTCGGGCTGAATTAGACTGATGCTGACATCCCGGGCCTGAATTCTGACCCGTATTGTGTCGCCAATTTGTCGGTCGGTAAGCATGGTAAGTAATTGACCGCCGCCAAATTCTATCCGCAGCAGTCCCCAGTCTCTCTCGACATCCTTGACCTTACCTTCAACCAGAACCGCTATGTCCGAATCTCCATGGGCGGCCTTCGAAATGGTCGGAAAGGTTTCTTCAATGGGGCCATTTGCAACGACCGATCCACCATCTAAAACCACTAACCAGTCTGCAAGCGAGGCGAGCTCGTCCGCGGAATGGCTCACATACAACATAGGGATACTCAATTCGGCTTTCATCTTGAGTAGATAGGGCAATATTTCAGCTTTGCGGCGGGAATCCAGCGATGCCATCGGCTCGTCCAATAGCAGCAGTTCAGGATTGGAGAACAACGCCCGGGCAATCCCCACCCGTTGTTGCTCGCCGCCGGACAAAACTTCAGGCCGGCTTGCCAAAAACGGCTCTAACCCCAGTAATTCGATTATCCTGGCTTCATCAGGATGCGGCCTAGGAGCGCGTTTACTTGCATAGCGGAGGTTTTCCGTCACGGTAAGATGGGGAAATAAGCTGGCTTCCTGAAACACATAGCCAATTCGTCGCGCTTCAGTTGGGATCCTTCGTGTGCCGTCTTGCCAACATCTCTCATCAAGGTAGATTTGAGCCTCGTTCAACACTTGTAATCCCGCTACAGCTCGCAACAACGTGGTCTTGCCGGATCCCGAAGCACCAAACACCCCGGTAATACCGGTTCCCGGCAGGGTCAGGTCCACCGATAACGCAAATTTGCGGCCCGAATCCCAGGTATGGTTAAACCGTACAATAAGTCCCGCTGAACGATTCATCGGCGAGGACCAGGGGTTATTTGAAACCGCTGGGAACCATATAGGGCGAGGAGCACAACAAAAGAAAATATAACCAGAATCACCGATAGGCCGTGGGCTTGATCAAACGCCAGCGCCTCAACATGATCATACAATTGAACCGAGACAACTCGCGTTTGGCCAGGAATGTTGCCACCAATCATCAATACCAGGCCAAACTCTCCAACCGTATGGGCAAAACCCAGAATTGTCGCGGTGAGAAAACCAGATTTGGACAAAGGCATGACAATGGAGACAAAACGGTCAAAAGGTCCGGCGCCTAGAGTAGCCGCAACCTCAAATTGACGTTTGTCGAGATTTTCAAAGGCATTCTGCAATGGCTGCACCACAAAGGGCAGGCTATAGAGCATCGACCCAACAACCAAACCGGCAAAGGTAAAGGGCAGGGTACCGAGCCCCAGGGCCAGGGTGACTTGTCCAAGGGGACCGTTTGGACCTAGCGCTATCAGCAGGTAGAAACCCAAAACCGTCGGTGGTAATACCAGGGGCAATGCCACTAGTGCACTGATCGGCGTCTTTAAGGGATTCCGGGTATTTGCTAACCACCACGCAAGGGGTGTGCCGAACAACAACAACAGGACCGTCACAACCGAGGCTAGCTGTAAGGTCAGTGTTATTGCGGTGATGTCAGCAGAGGACAGACCCATCAGGCGCTTTTTCGCTCCGGAGCATAACTATTAATCCCTGCGGTAATCCGTTCCAGGTCGTCCTTCGACACATCAAGATGAAACACCCAACGGGTACCAGAAATACGCACACCATGTTCCGCCATATGTGCTTTCAGACTCTGAACATCGGTGTTGTTGCTTAACATGACCATGTTTGTCTGGGGCGGCTCAGCGAGCTCAAGACCTGAGGACCCGCTAACTATTTCGGATATATATCTAGCATTATCATGGTCTTGAGACAATCTTTTAACATTCGACTTTAAGGCGTATAGGCCGGCAGCAGCGATCACGCCAGCCTGTCGCATGCCACCACCGAGCATCTTCCGCCAGCGACGGGCCTGATGAATGGTGGCCCTGTCTCCCACTAGCAATGATCCAACCGGGCTACCCAGACCTTTTGACAGGCACAGGGAAACCGTATCGAAATACTGACAAATCTCGCTGATTGGGACGTTTTGGGCGACCGCGGCATTAAATGCTCTAGCGCCGTCAAGATGTCGCCTGAGACCGTGTTCTAACCCAAGTTCACTCCAACTCCGCAGATAGTCTAGATCCAGAACCTTGCCTGCCTGGGTATTCTCAAGGCAGAGCAAGCGCGTGATTGCAAAATGAAAGTCATCGGGCTTAATCGCTGCTCTAATAGCATTCAGGGGAATTTGGCCAGCAGGGTCAAAGGGGATCGTACAGGGCTGAATACCCCCTAGAACCGCAGCACCACCACCTTCATATTGATAGGTGTGGGCCGTTGAACCCACAATATACTCATGGCCCCGCTGACAGTGGCTCAGAATTCCAAGCAGATTGGTTTGAGTGCCAGAAACCGCAAATAGCGCAGCTTCCTTACCGGTAAGTTCAGCGGCAAACGCTTCAAGCTCATTCACCGTCGGGTCTTCCCCGTAGACATCATCCCCCAGTTTTGCGGTTTGCATGGCCGCCAGCATATCCGGACCGGGTTGAGTCACAGTATCGCTTCGAAGATCTATCAAACTATCGATCCTTTCAATATGTCGTTTAAAAATTGTTGTATTGCTATAGAGTCCAGGCGCCAGGGCAGAGTGCTTTATTCTGGAGTGCTTTGCTCCCACAGCTCAATCGGATTACCTTCGGGGTCAGTTAAGCGCGCAAAACGACCATTTGGAAAGGTATCCGGATTGGTCACCTTAATGTCACTGGCTCTTAATCGGCTCACCAGCAGGTCTATATCCCGCACACGAAAATTGATCATCCATTGTTTATTAGGGTTTCCAAAATATGCGGTTGCTCTGTGCATAGGAGAAATTACCGTGTCCCCGGCCTGCTGTTGCCAGGCTTCCTGTTCATAGGAACTGGGGACCGGGTTGATGCCGAGATGTTCTGTGTACCAGGCGGATAAGCCAGCGGGATCAGCTGCCCGGAAGAACAGACCACCAATACCCAACACCAGTTTCTCTTCCTCCGCCAGAAGCCCTGACGAGAACATGATGCCTAATATCAATATTGCGAATTTCATGGAATTTCCAACTCTTTTTTAGATGCCGTCGTTTATACACCAGATTGACATCTATATCCCATATCCCTACTGTACTGACCGGGTCGCAAAGCCCGGTCTTGGCTCACAACGGTGAATAATCAGGACAAAGCCCAGTGTATTGCACAGAATCATCAAGTCCGGAAACGACATGCCAGCTCCAATTCCCATAACTGAACAGCAACTTGTTGGCATCAAACGCCGCGCCAAAAGATTGTCCCGAGAGGATAAGTCCAAAACCTATATGCAGCACCTTGATGCTGTATGCCAGGACCAACTCGGCGTTAATCGCTTTCAGGATGCGCGTCAAAGCGCAATAAAAGGCGATTCTGTGACCCCGTTGTCCTGGTATCTCCAGGCCTGCCAAGACGCTTATTTCGAAATCTAAGGAACTGCCATGTACACAGGAATTGTTCAACGCATGCTGCCAATTGAGCAACTGGTCCGCAAAACTGGGCTAATGAGTTTCAGCTTGAAATTCGATGATGAATTGATGAATGGGCTGGAGGAGGGCGCTAGCGTCGCGGTGAATGGTTGCTGTTTCACAGTCACTGGATTCGAGAACCACATTGTCAGCTTCGATGCGATCCAGGAAACCCTGGATCTGACCAATCTGAAATATTTGGATGTTGGTCAGCAGGTGAATATTGAGCGTTCCGCAAAGTCCGACGCTGAGGTAGGTGGCCACATTCTGTCTGGCCATATCATCGACACAGCCAAGGTCGTCGACATTACAGAAACCGAAAACAATCGCCGCCTGACCTTTCAGGCTCAGCCAGAATGGCTCAAATTTGTATTCAACAAGGGCTTCCTGGCCGTGAATGGTTGTAGTCTGACGGTTGCACATCTTGACCGGCAAACTTCGCAGTTTTCGATCAACCTTATTCCCGAAACCCTGGCCCGAACCAACTTTCAGTTACTCTCGGTCGGGGACGAGGTCAATATTGAGGTTGAGTCTCAGACTCAGGTGATTGTGGAAACTGTCGAGCGAGTTATGGCCGAAAGGTATCTCGGCAGCTAACTTGAGATCGAGCCCGATTGCGTTAACATGCGCTCTTTTTACATCTAGCAGGAAAACTCTTAACCCATGGCCGACCTACAGCTATTCGATACTTATGAACGGAAAATCCGTCCGTTCGAGCCTCTGACCCCTGGTAAGGTCGGGCTGTATTGCTGCGGCCCTACGGTTTACAACTTTGCCCATATTGGCAATCTGCGGACCTACGTGTTTGAGGACGTACTGCACCGGGTTCTTAAGCTAAATGGCTTTGAAGTCGACTTTGTCATGAACATCACAGATGTGGGTCACCTGACATCGGATGCGGATTCCGGTGAAGATAAGATGGAAGTGGGTTCTAGGTCTTCCGGTATGACGGCCTGGGAAATGGCTGACTACTACACGGAAGCGTTTAAGACAGACCTGGCTGCCCTCAATATTGTGGGGCCCAATACCTGGTGCCGTGCAACGGACCATATCAAAGAGCAAATTGAGTTTATTCAGGATCTAGAGGACAAGGGTTATACCTACAGGAGCAATGATGGCATTTACTTCGATTCGAGGAAGCTAAACAGCTATGGGTATCTGGCGAGGCTCGACATAGAAGGCCTGATGGCCGGCGCACGGGTCGATAATGAACGTCGCCACGTGACGGATTTTGCCCTTTGGAAATTTTCCCCCGAGGGTGAACAACGCCAGATGGAATGGGAAAGTCCCTGGGGCATAGGATTTCCCGGCTGGCACATTGAATGTTCAGCTATGTCCGCCAAATATCTGGGTGACTTCTTTGATATCCATTGCGGCGGAGAGGATCACATTCCCATCCACCATACCAATGAGATTGCACAAACCGAGGCGAGCCGGGGCACTCGGCTGGCGAATTTCTGGATGCACGGTTATTTCCTTCAGTTGGACAATGCCAAGATGTCTAAGTCCACGGGAGAGTTCCTGCGGCTTGAGGCGTTGTCAGAACGGGATATTGACCCATTGGTGTATCGATACTTCTGCCTCACGGCCCATTATCGGACCCAAATGTCCTTCAGCTGGGAGTCCCTGGCATCCAATGGCGTTGCACTACGACGCCTCTATGAAGCCGCCTTCGAATGGGGTGCGCCCTCAGACACACCTATTTCAGAATATATGGATCGCTTTGTGGTCTGCGTCAACGATGATCTCAACGTTCCTCGAGCCCTCGCGGTTGTCTGGGAACTGGTGAAGTGTGACGCAGCGCCGGCAGACAAGAAGGCGACACTATTAGCCTTCGATAAAATATTAGGTCTGGATATAGCAAAATGGGAGCCTGAATTACTGCAAGTACCGGAGGCAATTCTTGCCATCGCCGACGCTCGCCAGAACGCAAGACAAAACAAAGAGTGGGCAAGGGCAGACGAGCTTCGAGATGAAGCTCTGGCTGCGGGTTATGTTATTGAAGATACCAGTGAAGGTCCCAGGGTTAAGAAAGATGGGGGCTAAAGGCAGGGCCTAGTGGTCTAATCGCCACTGGTCGATGTCCGTGGTAGGGCTTTCGAGAAGTTCTATCCCCATAAAGCAATCCCCATTAACGACAGCTTCACTCCAACGAACGTCGCTGGTCAGGAAATACTTGCCTGGTCGGCGTGTGCTATCAACCCAGAGATCGAGCTTACTGCCCTCGGGAATCGGGGCTTCACTTACAATGCGGAGACCGCCTGCGGAAACGTCAAGTGCGGAACAACTAAAGGTCGCTCCGACCAGATCTTTTTCAGCGGAAGCAGTCACTTGAACAAATAGTCGTTCGGTACTCGCCATTCTTGTCTCGATTCGCCGCTCGGCACCTTGATTCATATCCTTGCCTCCTGCAGATCTGAGAATTCGGGCATCCGAAAGGCTGATGATCTTTGACATAAGCATCGATGTAGCCATTTTTATACCCCGTGTATTTAGTGTTTGTTGCTTTCTAATTAGCGAACTACGTGCCAAGTTTTATAAAGATTCAATATATTGAGCTAAAACAATCACTTAAATCACATATACGATTCTCTATCTAACCCCTTTCCGTTATACTTGCCTGACAAAATTTGTCGAAACTGACGTCAGAGGACGTAATTGAGCCCATTTTTCGAGTTACTTCAGCAACGCCGATCAAAAACCGATTCCATGTTATGTATTGGTCTCGATACTGATCCGAACCGCATTCCCCAGATTCTTGCCAACGATCCAGATCCAATCTTCAGCTTCAACCGCGAAATTATTGATGCAACCCATGATCTTGTGGCCTGCTACAAGCCACAAATTGCCTACTACAGTGCAGTTGGGGCGGAAGACACCCTGCTGGCAACCATTGAATACGCCCAGAAGCTCGGCGTTCCGGTACTTCTGGACGCTAAACGCGGCGATATCGGCAGTACCGCTGCTATGTATGCAAAAGAGTTGTTTGAACGCTTCAGGGCGGATGCAGTCACCATTAACCCCTATATGGGTCAGGATGCCATGCAGCCCTTCCTGGATTATCAGGACAAGGGCATTTTTATCCTCTGTCGTACCTCTAACCCCGGGGGCAGCGATATCCAGAACCTGATGTTAGATAGCGGTCTCACGATTTATGAGCATGTGGCTCAAAAAGCAGCTAATGACTGGAATGAGCATAACAACGTGGCACTGGTGGTCGGCGCCACAAGACCTGAGGAGATCGGTCGGATTCGATCGATTGTCGGTGACATGGAGTTTCTACTCCCGGGCGTGGGTGCTCAGGGAGCAGATATCCAACAGCTTATGGACAATGGTAGGGGTGGCGGCCTCACGATTAGCGCCTCTCGAAGTGTTATCTACGCTTCAGTTGCCTCGGATTTTGCCGGGGCCGCGAGACGTGTCGCGGACCAAACTCGACAGGAGATAAATCGTTACCGTTGACCCTAAACTGGCCAGAATTCTCGCCAGATGCCTGTTGGTTTTAGCCCTTTGCGTGATCACCTGGCTAGCTCTGACTCCGGAACCGCCGAAGGCGACCCAAATGATTAGTTGGGACAAGGCAAACCATGGCCTGGCTTTTTTTGTGCTAGCGGGTCTGGGGTTTTTCTCGGTGCTGAACAGAGAATGGGCGATTTGGTTTTTTCTCGCCACCTACGGCGTCGGTATTGAAGTTTGTCAGTCCTATTTAGGCTATCGATATTTTGAACTCGGAGATATGCTAGCCAACTGCGTAGGTATCAGCATTTTTGTGTTATGCCGCCCACTGTTGCTAAGGTGGCCGCTATTAAGAAACCTGAAATACTCGGAGATATCATGAGGAAGCAAAACCTTTTTGCACTGATCACTGCATCGGTACTGTTAACGTTAATGCCCGGCCTGGGTCTTGCGGACTGGAGCCTCGATGGCGCGAACTCAAGTGTAAACTTTGAGTCCACCAAAAACGGTCAGGTGACGGAGTCCCATAGCTTCAAAAAATTAAAAGGTCGAATCGAGAATTCCGGAGTTGCGACATTGGTAATTGATCTCGATAGCGTCGACACCATGATTCCAATTCGTGATGAGCGTATTCGGACCATGTTGTTTAACACCAAGAAGTTTCCCAAGGCAGTTATTCGAGTTGACCTGGAACTCGCGACATTTAACAAGCTCAAGCTGGACTCAAGCGTCGAGCGGCAAATCAAAGGCAACCTAACACTAAATGGCGTCACCCAAGAGGTTGATGTGACGGTATCAGTATTAAAGAGTAAGTATCAGGTTGTGGTGGCTAGCGTTGAACCCATTGTAATAGATGCTGCGGATTGGGATCTGGGACCAGGAATTGAGTCACTGCGCGCAATCGCCAATTTAACATCGATTACCACTAGCGTTCCGGTCAGTTTCAAACTTCAATACAACTTGAATCTCGACTAGTCGCTAAATATCAAACTCAGCATAAATAGGGCAGTGATCCGATGGCTTTTCCATGCCTCGGATCTCATAGTCGATACCAGCATCAACTAATTTTGAACGCAGCACTTCCGTCGCCATGATCAAGTCGATCCGCAATCCACGCCTGGGTTCTCGCTCAAACCCACGACTTCGATAGTCAAACCAACTAAAAAAGTCATCGGCTTCGGGCGCTATGTGTCGATAAGTATCAAACAGCCCCCAATCAGAAATCAGTGAAAGCCACTCCCGTTCTTCCGGTAGGAAACTGGTCTTACCGTCTTTCAGCCATCGCTTCATATTGGCTTCACCAATACCAATATCAAGGTCTAGTGGCGCGACGTTCATATCACCCATGACAAGTACCGGCGTCGAGGCATCACAATCACGATTCAGAAAGGCGAGCAGGTCCGCATAGTAGGCAGCTTTCGCCGGAAATTTTGTCGCGTGAGTTCTACTTTCGCCCTGGGGAAAATAGCCGTTCGCTACCTTCACGGCAGTACCGTTAACATCAATCACGGCACTGACAAACCGACGTTGGCTTTCTTCCGTATCAGTCGGAAACCCGGTTAGTACATCACGCATGGGTGATTTGGTTAACAGTGCAACACCGTAGTGGGTCTTTTGACCTGTATATGCTGCGTGGTAACCAAGCGCTTCAATTGCCTCCACCGGGAAATCTTCGTCAGTCACCTTGGTTTCTTGTAGGCCAATGACCTCGGGCTGATACTTGTTGATAACAGCTTCAAGCTGGTGCAAACGAACCCGGAGACTGTTGACGTTAAATGAAACGGCTTTCATATGTTTTTATCAGTTTGGTTGGCCACTGTGGTCCAGTGACCAAGGGAATTGGTCACGCTAATTAATTGATGACTCCAATTAGTCACGTCATTTAGTCACGCTTGCCGGTGACCAGGTCGCGAAACTTATCAAGAAGGGTTTCGTATTTGTAGTCAGTAAACTCACCGGCATCAAAATACATCCCGTGTTGGTCAGGACAGGCCTCATACCAGATATGCGGTTGTTTTGGATCTGAAACCTTTGCCATCTTCTTGCTGCAACGGGGACAGTTTATATCGTCAATCTTGTTATATTCTTTGCCAACTTCGGGGTCCCCAGAGTCGATAAATTCCGACATCCATTTACCCTTTAGTTGCTCCGCTTCACCCGCATCAAACCAGATACCTTTGCAGTTGGTGCAGCGGTCAATAACCAGATTACGCCCGTAGGTTACTTCTTCCATCGCCGATTGGCATTTAGGACATTCCATAAAAAACTCGCTTGTCGGTGAAACTTATCTGAGAAAATCGATTGTTCAAAACTGGCTTAATCATACCGTGTTGAAGCATCAAAGATTATACACGACCTATTCGAACATCGTCACTTAGGGATTAGGCTCCGCAGTTAGCGAAAATCTGAGCCCTAAATCGCTTTCCTAGCCCGCTCC
>TARA_R110002072_G_scaffold64203_11_pt1 | contig 44516 bp, 41 predicted proteins | sample TARA_R110002072 | Tara Oceans TARA_R110002072 (sample SAMEA4397118) | marine metagenome | biome: Polar Biome; feature: [SRF] surface water layer (ENVO:00010504); material: water (ENVO:00002006), including particulate matter (ENVO:01000060) such as... | depth 5 m
TTTAAGAGACTCTGCACTTTCATTTTCAAAGTCACTTCATAAGTTTAACGAGCAACTAAGCCTTGCTGGAAATTTATCATTCGCCATTCCATTAAGTGAAAGTTCACAAAATATCACAAATCTCTATACATCAATTAGAGTTAGACCAAGTTTAAGTTATGATGCTTCAAAGTCAATGATCGATGGTCTTAGCTTTACTTATCTACCATCTTTAAGAACTTATTTTCACCAATACGAAACAAAGTCCACTGGTGGTTCAAATACAAGATACGCGCTATCAAACAGACTAGTTGTCAGTTATTCACTGACAGACTCTTTAGGAATATCTTTTGATAACACGTACCTTAGAACGTGGACGTACCAAGGACAATCAAAAGATATCTACAGTCTAGATCAGTCTATTGGTTACAGCATCAATGACAATTTAGCGGCAACAATTGGACACGCTATTGGTGGATCAGTATTGGCCGTTAACGGACAAGAACAGAATATCGATTTATTTAATTCACAAACTTCAACAATATATTTTGATTTATCCCTAAGTTATTAGGAATTAGTAGGAGAAAACATGAAACTTAACAAAACGATCTTAATCAACTCAATGCTCGCCACCGTGCTACTTGCAGGTTGTGCGAAAAAACGTGAGTTTGAAACCGTTTACAAAGACCCGCAAATTGCAACAAAGTCGGTAATTAGCGAAGGTGCAGAATTCCTTTATGTTCCTACTTCTCTTGGAGTTCCAAGATTTACGGAAGGGCAAGCTCCATTTGTTCAAGGTTCAGAAAGAATTGTAAGATTCAAGTTTACTGAAGAAGGACTTGTTGCTTTAGAAATGGAAAAAGACAAGCGTTATGCAGATAATGATCTCAACAACAAGCCGATCATGACCATTCCACTTGAATACAAAGCATTTCGTTGTTCAGAAAATTCAAATAAAGAATGTACAAATAAAGAAGAAGAAAATACAGAAGTAGAATGGAATGAAAAAACACACTTTGTTCCAGATTTTACAAGCATAAGCATTCATGAAGCTGACTCTGTAGGACTTCCAAGTAATGATAGTAGCTGTTTTGTAAAAAGCGGCACAAAGCTTGTTGATTATGAGCTTAATAGTGAAGTTTTAAATGTTGAGCTAGAGAACACATATGAATACTCAAAGAGCCCAGGATGTATTGAGCAGCTTTTCTCTTCAATTAATACATGGAGAGATTTCGAAAGATTTTTTGAGAAGAACGAATCATTTAACTCAAGACAATTCTATTCATTTGTAAGACTAGATAAAATTGCAAGTCCTAACTTTAAGCCAATAGAATACCCTCTTAAAGATCAAACTGTTTTTGGTTTTTTCAAAACGAGAGAAACGGCAAAGAACGTTGATCAAAACGAAGAAGATAAGTATCTGGTAAATAAGTGGGATACTCAAGACGGTCAAAAACCTATCGTCTATCATTTAAGTTACGAGTTCATTAAGCCGCAAAACAAGTATCTCTTAGATGCTACGATTAAAGCTTTCGACAGAATGAATGAAGCATTAGAGAAAAATAACGTAAAAATGAAGCTTGAGCTAAAAGTTCCAAAGAACAAAGCTGAAGCGAAAAACCCAGGGGACTTAAGAAACTCAATGGTTGTTCTTATTGAAGACCTTGCTTCTGGACTACTCGGATATGGACCAAGTGTTGCCAATCCAAGAACTGGAGAAATCGTTAAGGCCCATACAAATATGTATAAAGGCTCTTTAGAAAGTATGGCCAAAAGAGTTTATGATGGAATTGTTGAGCTTCAACAAGCAAAAATAATTGCACAGATGAACGAGATCGATCTTGAAGAAAAGTCTAATCTTGGAGCTAATGCAGCTGAGAACAAAAACCTTAAAGATATTCAAAGTAATATTGAGAAGAAACTTAAAGTTAAGAAGCAAGCAAAAACTCTAGACCTAGATACTAGAAGAGCTATCAGAGCAGCTTCTAGACTTAACTTAACTGAGAAGTTCAACAAAGAGTATAAAGAGAAAGATATCATCGCCGCTCATTTAGCTTCATTTGGTACAGACCAAAAAGAAGCTTATGACAAATACCTTAAGAAAAAAGAAGTTGATGAATATCTTCATAGAAATAATGTTTATACAACTGAGATGTTTAACTTTCAAGCTCTAGGTAAAGCTTCTGTTAAAGAAATTGAAGATGTACCAGGAATTAAAGATGCAAATGGAAACTTTCTTCCATGGCAATACCTTTCAGAAGAAGTTAAAGAAGTTGTTATCCCTAAGCTTGTTACACATGCTTATATCCCAACTCTTGTACACGAAATTGGACATAACCTTGGTCTAAGACATAACTTCCATGGATCATACGATAGAGATAATTTCTACAGTGAAAAAGAAAGAAAAGAGCTAGGTATTATTGGTGGTTCTGTTTACAGTTCAATCATGGACTATTCATACTCAGAACTCAATACACTTTCAACTTTTGGAAAGTATGATATTGCGGCTCTTAAATACGGATACAACAGAGAAGTAGAGCTTACGACTGGGCAATTTATTAGTGCTCAAGGCAAGTCAGTATCTTCACTACCACTTAAGCCATATATGTTCTGTACTGATGAGCATGTAGGATCAGATACAACATGTAATAGATTTGATGAAGGTACAAATATTGTTGAACTAACAAAACACTTTGTTGATCGTTATGAGTCAACTTATGACTACCTAAACATCAGAGGAAGAAGTAAGCATTTAAGTTCAGATAATGATATTTACTACTACTTTAGCAAGATGAGACTTCTTGGAAGATTAAGAACAATCCATGAAAGATGGCAAGGTTGGCACTCATATTTCTATAGAGGCGATAACCCTTCACTTCTTGCAGTTCAAGGATGTGGTGGACAATTTCTTGATCAATACCCATTTTGTAACAGTATTGAAGAAGAAAAGACGGCCAATGAGATTGCAGGTAACAAGTTAATTGAAGTAGCGACAACACCTGATAAAACATGTCATGCTCAAGTTTCAGCAACCGTTACAGAAACAGTTGGCGAAGGTGAAGATGCAAAAGAAGTTACTCATATTATTATGGGTAGTGAATCAGAAGACGGAACAATTTTACCTAAAGATGAGTTCATTGCTCTTGGTGAATATATTGATCGTGTTCAGTTCACACTTCCACATGGAAAAGGTAGCTACGTTCCAACAAGCTGTTTTGCAAAAGACACTTATGGAAACCCTGCTAATACTGTTGAAGAGACACTAAAGAGTGAATACTTAGCAGAAGCGACAACTCAGAACTGTGAAAACTACTTCCTATCAAAGGAACCAGAAATCACTGAAGAGAGACTAAATGCTTTATGTTCAAGCATGAAAACATCTTTCACTCTCTTGGGTGAAACTGGTAAATTTCATAAGAATGTTAGAGCAGCAGATCAGACTGATGTTGATGAAGATACAAATGACCTTGAAATCAGAGGTTTCTGGATGGATAAAATAATCGCCATGGGTTATCTGACGAATAATTATCTATCAACAATGCTAGGGAACAATAACTTTATGAGTTACATGGACATCCCACAGTATAGAAATCAAATGGACGCTTTAATGAATCATTTGGCAACAGGAGCTCCACTCTTTAGATCAAATACATTTATGACTAAAGACAAGGTTCTATACACAACACAAGCAAATGTTGATCTTAACCTTAAGACAGAAGTTCCAATGTGGATGAATGATTTCTTAGTAAAGAAAAACAACAGTAGTGTTAGATCACTTATCAACTCTTACTTTTCAAATAGTGATAACACTATAGAGAAAGACTTCTCACAACTTGCTCTTTCACATGCAAGCAAAGTGAGCAGAGTGAGCAGAGCAGACCTACCAAGAGAACTTATGCTTGACGAAGAAATCGGAAGCTTTAGTAAGTCAATTGGAGCATATGTTAGATCAAGAAATGCTTCAACTTTTGACTTCGGAGAAGGTATTGTCTCTACATTTAAATTTGATGAATTTGAAATTGGTGCAACTAAGAAGAATACAATTGCACTAAAGATGCTTGATAAAATCAATGGCGAATTAGATGCTAAAGTTGATCTTATCGCAGATGTTAAAAAGAGAATCGAAGACTTAGGAAAACCAACTCCAGACGTACCTTCTACTGATGGGCCAGGTACTGATGAGCCTTCAGATGAAGAAGTTGTAGTTGAAGAAGAAACAGAAGTTGTTGTTGAAGACTCTCTAGAGAAAGATACAGCGGTATTAAACTTTGACTCTTTCTTAAGTCAACTTAAGAACCAAAGGTTAGCTGAAGCTCAATTACAAGAAGTAATGGATGCAATTAACAAGGCTTTTGTAGATGCAAATAGAGCTTCTTCAGCTGCAACAGTACAAACTCTAGTAAAGTTAGGTATCCCAGCAAACTATGCTACAGTTATTGCGGCCATGCCAGACCAGAATCAAAAGATGAGAGCATGTCTCCAACTTAAGTATCGTGACGTTGTTGCAAAATTTGGTGAGAGTGTCTTTCAAGGGGCCTTAAATACTCTTATTAAGAAAGAAAGCCTAGCAGCAGTTGCAAGAGGAGAAGAAGTAGATACAAGCGAAGGCGATGATCTAAGTCTAGTATTAGCGGCTCTAAATCCAGCAGAAAAAGAACTAATGCTTGGTCTTAATGCAAGTGACTTTGGATACTCAGAACTTTCTAAAGAGCAAAAAGAAGCCTCTAAAGAAAATGAAGTATTTAACTTACTTAATATGTACTAAGAATAAATAAATACTAATAAAAAAGGGACTCATTAGAGTCCCTTTTTTTATTGAAATTTTAATTATAAATTAAGCTTTATTAAATTTTATAACTTCAACTGGACAAGCTTCAGCAGCTTCTTGAATAAGAAGCCCATCATCAAGAGGAGCACCAGGACGAATAATACATGTGTCATCTGTTACCTCAAAAACTTCTGGATAAATTGCTTCACAAGCATCACAAACAATACAACCTGGATCAATCCATACTTTAGAAACAGAAAAATTTTCTTGAGCTTCGGCACTTCCACCACCAGCAGAGGAAAACTCTCCAGCAAACTCTGGATTCGTTGCTAACTTTAAAGCTTTATTACTCTGAGGTAGAGGTTCAGAAATAAAATTTCTCTGGACTGTTGTATAGAGTGGTTTTTCTTTAACAATTTCGTGAGTTGAGTTAAATTCAGAAGCAGTTTCACGAGCTAACCTAAATCTTTCTAAAAAGTCATTAGCTTTAAACTCTTGCAGATGTGTTGTTCCGGCATTACTTGTAACTTCTACTAAGATCGTTGCATTATCAAGCCCACTAGCATTAACAATATCAGCCAAACCTGGCCCCATATCCATATCTCTTGCAAAAGTACTTGAGGCCGTATCAAACTTCTTTGCAACCTCTACCTGAGTAGGTGTACCAAATGGATTAAATAGCCTAACTTTAACTTTGTCATACTTACATGGCTCACGAGAACTATCCCAAGATAATCCAAATGCAAAACCATTTTCACCTTCTTCAGACTTTAGAATGTGAACCTTTGGTCTAGCAAAGAGAAAATGTAATCCACCAGAAAGTAAACTTAGTACTCCCAGTGTAATGACTAATCCGACAGCCGCTAAAGCAGCAATACCCATAGAAAGAAAGCTTGTGCTCACCCCATACTCCTTATGATATAACCTAACTTATTATAATATAACTTTGCGCAATTAAAAAGGCCAAATATTTCAAGAAGTTAACATTTATTTTGTCTATGCTAACACCACGGCCAAATAGGATGTAACTCCTTTTCTTTAATTACTCCCAATCCAAGACACGCACCGTCATTAGCAAAAACCCAACACTTATCTAACTCCTTTAAGTTTAAGTCTTCGCTATTAAGCTCTCCATGACCAGAAACTGAGTTTAAATAGCTACTACAACCATTTAGAAATCGAGCTACCCTATGATCTTCTAACGACACTTTCTTGTAATCAATAAAATCAAATGTATTTAGAGAAGGAATTTCTTCAAGAGTTAATTTTGTGAAATCCTCATAATCAATACTATCTTTAAGGGACCAATTACCAATTTTTGTTCTTCTTAAGGATCTTAAATATCCGAGTTGTCTTTGTTTTTCTAACAATTGCTCAAACAATGTCCTTATATAAGTACCTGACGAGACTTCAAATTCTATTTCAATATCTGGATAGTTAAACGAAATAACCTCTCCACTATATAAAGTTCTTTTAACTGAATCCTTTGCAATCATCTCTCCCTTGCGAGCATATTCATATAAGGGTTTGCCATTAAATTTACTGGCACTAAAAGCTGGTGGAGACTGTTCAAAGTCTCCAATAAAATCAGAAAGATCATTTTTAAGATTATCTAGAAATAAAGTCGTAGAGATATCCAGCTCAGAAACATCTATAATATTCCCAGTATGGTCTCCACTATCTGTTTTCTTACCTATAATCCCAGTAGCGACATAGGTTTTAGACATTGAATCATGAACTTCATTCATTAGTTTTGTGGCCCCAAAGGAACCGATTAAAAGAAGTCCACTTGCAAAAGGATCCAGCGTACCAAAATGACCTAGTTTATGCTTCGTTCCTCTTGGAAATTTCTTTTTAAAATCTCGTACAATATCAAAAGAACTAGGCCCTTCAGGCTTATTGATTAAATAAATTTTTGGGGTATTCTTAGTAACCTTTTCCAGACTTTGACTCATCCTCTAAGATCTTAGAGATAGTTTGTTCACCGTCAAATTGACCATCATAAGAGATACGAAGTTCGGGAGTGTGGCGAATTTTTATTTTACTTGAAAGAAGTGATCTTATTTTACTAACACTACTTTCAAGTGCTTTCTTACAGTCACCTCTTTTAGAACTATCAAAAGTATCCCACCAAACATCTGCATAAGAATTATCAGGAGAAAGCTTTATTTTAGTGAAGCTGACAAACTGCAACCGTGAGTCATTCAAGTCCTGCCTTAAAATAACATTTAGTTCTTGAAGAATTTTTTCTTCTAAGCGAACTTTCTTGAATGACTTATCAGATGCCATTTATAATACCTTTATCATACGGATGTTTGATCACTAGAGGACTCAGCTGCGGCTTCGGCTTCTGCGGCTTCAGCTGCTTCACGGGCAGCTTCCTCTTTTGCTTTAGCGGCTGCAAGCTCTTCTTTTGCAACATCTTCTAATGAACGCTTCTTTTCTTCCATAATGTAAGCTTCGAATAAATCACCAACTTTAATGTCGTTATAACCTTCAAGTCCAACACCACATTCATAACCAGATTTAACTTCCTTAACATCATCTTTAAATCGCTTTAATGAAGACATTTTTCCATCAAATACAATTCGACCATCTCTAAGAAGTCTTACTTGGCAACCAAGCTTAATTGAACCATCAACAACAATTGAACCAGCAATTGTTCCAGCTTTTGGAACAACAAATGTATCCTTAACTTCAGCTCTACCGATATACTTCTCAGCAGTCTCTGGATCAAGCATACCTTCAATGGCATCAGTAACATCATTGATAAGTTCATAGATAATTGAGTAAGTTCTAATCTCAATACCCTTCTGTTCTGAAAGCCTTCTCGCTGTAGTTGAAGGTCTCATATTAAACCCACAAATAATCGCTTCGGAAGTTTCTGCAAGAGTGACATCACTGTCACTTACTGGCCCAACTCCACCACCAATCATTTTAACTTCGACTTCAGAGTTTGAAAGAGCTTCCAGTGAAGTTTTAATCGCTTCATAACTACCAAGAACATCTGATCTTACAATTAAGTTAAGAGTTTTCTTGCCAGTAACTTCATCAGCAGCTGTACCAAAGAAGTCTTCAAGACTAACTGTTTTTGGTGCAACAGAACTTTCAAGCATTTTTCGCTCATCAATTCTGTTCTGACATATCTTTTTAGCTTCTCTTTCATTTTTAACAACATTTAAAGGATCACCTGGCGAAGGTGCATCAGCTAAACCAAGAATTTGCACTGGCATCGATGGCCCTGCACTCTTAAGTTCTTTTCCAGTGTGATCAGTAAGTGATCTTGCTCTACCAAATGTCTCACCTACAACAATACCATCACCTTTTTTAAGTGTTCCGGACTGAATTAATATTGTTGCAACAGGACCTCTACCAGTCTCAATCTTAGACTCAATAACAATCCCTTCAGCATTTCCTTTACTCTCCGCTCTAAGTTCAAGCATCTCAGCTTGTAGTGCAACGTTATCAAGTAAATCGTCAACACCGTCACCTGTAAGCGCCGAAATTGGAACCATAAGTGTATCACCACCCCACTCTTCAGGAGTAATATGAAACTCTGTAAGTTCCTGCTTAACTCTATCAGGATTTGCGTCTTCTTTATCCATCTTATTAATGGCAACAATCATCGTCTTGCCAGAGTTTTTAATAAACCTAACGGACTCTTTTGTCTGAGGCATTACACCGTCATCAGCAGCGACAACTAAGATAACAATATCTGTAACATCTGCTCCACGCTGTCTCATGGCACCAAAGGCCGCATGCCCAGGAGTGTCTAAAAATGTTAATTTTTTACCATTATTAGTTTCTACAGAGTAAGCACCAATGTGCTGTGTAATCCCACCTGCTTCACCAGAAGCAACTTTCGCACTCCTAATATAATCAAGTAGCGTGGTTTTACCATGATCTACGTGACCCATAATCGTAACGATTGGTGTTCTCGATGGTAGTTTTTCTTTCTCATCATCACTAAGGGTTGATTTTCCTATTGCTTCATCTTCATCAAACGCAACATTCTCAACTCTATAATCATAGAGTGAAGAGATTTCTTCAGCTAAAGTTATCCCTACGTAATCATCACCTTTTATAAGTAAATTAAGATCAAGACACTTATCAACTAAATCTTTTAACTTAACACTAAGCTTTCGAGCAAGATCCTGAATATAAGCACCATCATGAATCTTTACGACTCTCTTTGCCTCTTTAACTTCAGTAATTTCTGTATCTTTTGAAGGCCCAGAGTAAGTTCTCTTTCTTTTAATTTGAGTATATATTGGACGTCCACTACCGCTTAAAGCTGCATAACTCTTTAATTCAGAGTCTGCTCTTTGCTGAACAAGTGCCTGAGATTTTGAAGCAAGTGGCTTCTTACCAGACATCATTGTAGCGAGACCACCTAAACGCTTCTTACCATCATCTTTTTTCTTATCACCATCTTCAGAAGAATCAGATTCAGTTGTGGAAGAAGTAGAAGTTGTCGTTTCTTCTTTCGCTGCAGATTTTTCTGGAATAAAAACAGGTGTAAACTTATGAACTTTTTCTTTATATAAACTTTCGTCTTCTTCAGAAGAAGCCTTTGCAACTACTTCATCTTTATTTGCTGATTTAGCTTCTGGTCTCGAAACAACTCTTAAGCCACCAGATGAATCATCTTTATCATCACTTGTTCCAAGAAGATCACCCAAAGACTCTGACCCTGAAGGTACATCACCTTTTCTTTTTACAACTTTCTTTGTGGTCTTCTTAATAACTTTAGTTTCAGAAGTGCTTTCAGTACCATCAACATTTTCTGAAGTTCCAGCAGCAGCCAATTCCTCAGGAGCTTCTTCTTCTGAGCTCTTTCGTCTGATAACAGTCGCTTTTTTCTTAGTAACTTTTTTCTTACTAGCAGTAGCTTTCTTTTTTGCTGTTTTCTTAGCAACTTTTTTCTTAGCTTTCTTCTTCGTTACTTTTGTCTTTGGCTCTTCAGCTTCTTTATTCTGAAAATCTGCCATAATTTTTTCAACTTCATCATCTTCTAATGAAGTCATATGGTTTCTCACAGAATAACCCTTGGCCTTTAGGTCCTCAACAAGGTCTAAAGGTTTCATGTCTAATTCTTTCGCCAAATCAAATATCTTTTTAGGCATTTAAGTTCTCCATCTCGGTTAAAAATTTACCTTGAGATTTATTTTAATTTAAAAGCAGCTAGCTCTTCTCTTAGTCTTCTTTCAGCTTCACTGAACTTATCTTTATCATCTACATCTTCGCCATCTGCAGATCGACCTTCATTTAACTTACCGTTGTATGCAGGTACTGCACTAGCAGATACTAATTCATCATCTTCCTCTGGCTGAAGCTGTGCTTCACCGCCCTCAATGACTTTTAATGTATTATCGATAATTTCTTTCGCTTCTTCTTCATTAATCTCAATCATAGATACTAAATCAGCAATATCAACAACACTAAGGTCACCAATTGCTGTAACACCAGATTGAACAAGAACTTGAGCTCTTGCATCGTTAATTCCAGGAACTTGTAAAAGATTATCAACTGATTTTTGAATTTTTTCTTGAAGTTTAGATTTAGAGATAATGTTAACTTTATAACCACTTAACATAGCAGCTAATCTAACATTTTGACCTCTTCTACCGATGGCCAAACTTAGTTGATCTTCATCAACAACAACATCCATTCCCTTATCTTCATGGTCAATCATAATATTAGTAATTTCAGCTGGAGCAAGTGCTGCTCTTGCGAAAGTATCTAAATCTTCAGACCATTTTACAATATCAATTTTTTCACCCTGAAGCTCATTTACAACATTTTGAACTCTTGATCCTTTCATACCAACACAAGCTCCAACAGGATCAATATCCTTATCTTGTGAAATAACAGCAATCTTAGCTCTATGCCCAGGCTCTCTTGCCGCTGATTTAATCTCGATTGTACCGTCTTGAATTTCAGGAACTTCTAGTTCAAAAAGCTTTACTAAAAAGAGAGGAGAAGTTCTACTTAAACGAATTTCAGGTCCTCTATTTGTCATCACAACTTCAGTTAAATATGCTTGAATTCTATCACCTGTTTTAAAGTTTTCACCTGGGATAACTTCACGACGAGGAAGTACAGCATCTGCTTTTCCAAGATCAACAATGATATTTCCTCTTTCATATCGACGAGCAATACCAGTTACGAGATCATTTTCTTTGTGCTTAAACTCAGAGAATAGTATTTCTCTTTCAGCATCTCTAACTTTTTGAAAAATAATCTGACGTGCTGTCTGAACATCAACTCTTGTAAAGTTAGGGTTTTCAATTCTAATACCTAATTGGTCACCAAGCTCTGCATCCTCATCAAGAGTTTTTGCATCTGTATGAGATATTTCAACAATATTATCTCTAACCTCTTCTACAACGTTTTTATATTGATAAATTTCAATTTCATCATCGTCTGTATTATAACGAGTTTCGTACTCACCTTGTATTCCATATTTCTTTCTTGCAGTAACAAGAAATGCCTGCTCAATCGCTTGGATTACGATTTTCTTATCGATTCCTCTATCTTTTCCTAGGGTTTCAATAACTCTACTTAGTTCTGAAAAATTCATGGTTTTTACCTACCTTTAACTATTATCGCCGGCTTTAATAGAGTTCCAATCTGGTTCTAAGCTAGCCTTTTTTATATCGTTTAAATTTATGTTTGCTTCCCATCCTTCTAGTGAAAGTTGCAAGCTATTCTCATCAATATTTTTAAGTATTCCAATTAACTTTTTACTCGCCTTGAACTTACTTGGAGCACCATCAAAATCAATTTTTTGACCAAGGCTTATCAAAACTCTCTCTCCAACAACACGCTTTAAATGATCAGTATTTGCTAAGTGACGATAGACACCAGGTGAACTTACTTCCAAAACAAGAGCTTCAGGCATCCAATCATTATCTTCAATGACAGGTGTCATGGCACGATCAACCTTGATGCATTCATCAAGATTAGCACTCTTTGTTTCAGGGTTTTCGATATAAATTCTTAACAACTGATTCTGAGGTAAATATTCAATATCATAAAGTTCAAGCTCTTGTGAGAGAACGACTTCACGACAAAGTTCTAAAAACTTTACTTCGATAGCTGATCTTTCGCCTTGAAAAACTGACATTAAAATTCTTCCCATAAAAAAAAAGGGCGGAATTCTAAGAAGTCCGCCCTTATAAAAAAAGCAATTTGTCTAAAAGACATTCAATTTATATCAGATATGAATTAAAAGATCAATACTTACAAAAACTTAGGCACTCCACAATATCGCTGTGCATCCAAGCCACTACCATAGAAATTCTTTGAAATATTGAGCTTCTTAAGACCAGCTTTATCATAGAAATTAATCGCTGCTTTGTTACTCACCTCAACCTCCAGAAATAGATCCTTTTCAATGTTTAACCTACTGTAAGATTCCAACAAAAGTAGCTTACCAAAGCTCTTTTTACGATACTCAGGTATTATTAATATTTTTAATAAATGTAAGATATCAGATTCTTCAAGAAGTAAGCTAAATCCAATTAACTCATCTCTTTCACTATAAAGGCCATATAAATGAATATTTGTATTATCAAAGAGACACTTCCAATGTTCCTCAATCCACGGCCATTTAAAATAACGATTATCTAGCTTGAAAAAATCTAGATGATCATCAAGATTGTTAAATATAGTTTTTTTTACAGTCGTTTTCATAGAGAGCTTAGAACACTTTAATAAAGATATTCATGCTTGGACTTACCAGATATTGAATCAATGAAGGTTTTTAGTCCTTTTTGAGAGACTTTGTTATTTTCTAAAAATCTTGTCTGGAGAAAAAGTTCAACTCGAACAAGCTCTAAAAAAATCTGCTCCTTAGTATCACCCTGCTTTACTCGACAATTTGTCTTGCTTAACTTTTCGTCTACTGTTCTCTGATCTTGCTCTACCCCTGTAAGTCCAAAAGATTTCAACTTCTCAAGTAAAACAAGCTTATCAGTAAGGTCTCTATTATTTCTCCACTCTAGAGCGCTAGTACCTAACTTAAAATTTACCTTATCAAACCCAATCGATTTATAGATCAAGGGGTTTTTTCTGAGGCATTTTAATCTTTTTATAGAAGAGATAGTTTCAAGGGCCTTATTGTAAAATAAAACCTTTCCAGGAATTCTAAACATGGCCTGATCATAGAACTCAGCCTTGGCATCACTAGCATTAGAGTTTTCTTTTTCTTGGCCTAAAACTAAAAAACTCTTCATGGCCAAAATTAAAACCATGAAGAGATAGATTTTTTTATTCATTTTCATATTCTATTAGACTGGGGATCCTAAATCAACATTTCCAATGGTTCTAGATGTAGAGTTCTTAGATTCCATATGAAAGCGTATTTTTGTAAGAGGATTAAACGTGTAACCATCTTTTCCACGAATAATATACTTTCTCTTATCGTCTTTTTCAGATTTAGGTTCAATTAATTTTCTTAAACGACTTACTGAAGTATAGATAAGCTTATCGTGAATAAGAGGATTATATTCATCCTTCCAAATACTCTTAGCAAGATGCTCTTTATCGTAATATTCACCAGGATTTCTAGCTAGTAAGAAAAGAATCTCAAGAAGTACAAATCTATGTTTAAAATCAATAGTACCAAGAGTTCTTTCTTTTACCTTACGGTTAGTTTTATCAAGATATAAATCAACAGAACTATCATTAACATCTTGAATTTCATTTTCAATAAGTTCGCTTAATCTTCTAAACGTCATCTTATCAATAGATTCTTTAGCTAAACTAAAGAGATCAAGAGCTTTTGAGTAATTACCTTTTCTTTTTTGAACAAGACCTTTTCCAAGTAAGATGTAACCATATAGATTCCAGCATTTCTTTTCTTGAAGGGCCTCAATCGCAAGACTATAGAATTTGAGAGATTTTTCATACTCTTCAAGCTCCATAAATACTCTTGCAGAGTAAAGATACATAGCACCTGAAAGGTAATTCTTATTGATAATTTTAAGAAGTTGTCCTAACTGATTTAAGTAATCTAATGAAAGGTTGAAGTCCTTTCTATTAAAAGCATTTACCGCAAGAGCAAGAAGCGTCTTTGCAAGTAGATCAGGTTCATTTTCTTCTTTTGACTTTTTATAAGCAAGTTCGTAATTCATACGCGCTTCTCCAAAGTCACCTTTATATGTTGAGATGGTACCAATATTATAAAAGTACTCAGCATTTAAGCTTCCTAGCACTCTCGTTAGGTCATCAACCATCTTTTCGGCTTCAGCAATATAAGTATTTGCTTTATCATCTTCTAATTTTTCAGAAGCAATACGAATCAAGAAACCTAAAATTTTAAAGATACTAAAGATATCTCTTGGTCTCTCAGTACATTGGTATGCTTTAATGAAATATTCTTCGGCTTGATAAAGGTCTGACTTATCATAATGAAGTTTTCCTAGATTATAATAAGCTCTTCCAATCTCGTATTTAGATTGTTGTTCAGATTCAATAACAAACTCGTCATTGTGCTCTAGAAAAGCAAGAATTGAATTGGGTTCCTCTCTTTTATTGCTATTAATAGCCATATCACCCATTTGATTCATAATACCTGTCATGGTTTCCCCCCTGACGCGAATTTCCAAACGATTGAAATTGCGACACTTTCATCATACATATCATGTTACATTGCCAAAGGTCAAAATGATGCCCCAAACCATGTAATTTTTAACTATTATCTAATTGATAAATCAGACCAATATCTGATATGTTATAGCGGGTTTACTCATTAAATTTCAACGATTTGGAGCAATATAATGGCCGATTTTCACATTGACACAGTACGTCACTCAATGGCCCACCTCATGGCACAAGCAATCTCAAGAACTTGGCCAGACGAAAATGTACAATTTGGCGTTGGTCCAGTTATTGAAAATGGATTCTATTATGACGTTGAAATGGAACATCGTTTAACAGAAGCAGACCTTAAAACTATTCAAAACACCATGAAGAAAATCATCAAGGAGAAGCTTCCTATTGAAAGAAAGGTCTTTACTCGTGATGAGGCCATAAAGTTTTTCAAAGATCAAAAGCAAGACTTGAAAGTTGAACTCATCGAAGCGATACCTGCTGATGAAGAGATTGGCTGTTACTCTCAAGGTGAGTTTATTGACTTATGTCGAGGACCTCATGTTGAGAATACTCGTCAACTACCAACTTCTTTTAAGCTCGTCAGTGTCGCAGGTGCTTATTGGCGAGGTGATGAAAAAAACCAAATGCTACAGAGAGTTTATGCTGTCTGTTTTGAATCTAAGGAAGAGCTCAAAGAACACATGAACTTCCTAGAGGAAGCTAAAAGAAGAGACCACAGAAAGCTTGGTAAAGAGCTAGAATTGTTTCATTTTGAAACTGTCTCCCCAGCCAGTCCATTCTTTATGCCAAAAGGTGCTTTCTTATATAATGAATTAGTTGAATTTGTGAGAAGACTTTATCGTGTATATGACTACAAAGAAGTTATTACTCCCCAAATATTAGATTCTGATTTATGGCATACCAGTGGTCATTATGAGCACTACAAAGAGAATATGTACTTTTCCAAAATTGACGACAGAGAATACGCTGTAAAGCCAATGAACTGTCCTTGTCACATGCTCATGTTTGCTCATTATAAGTATAGCTACCGAGATCTTCCACTTCGTTATGCAGACTTTGGAAGACTTCATCGTTATGAAAAAGCAGGAGCTGTTGCAGGACTAACAAGAGTACGAACTTTCTGCCAAGACGATGCTCATATATTCTTAGAGTTAGAACAAATTCAAGACGAAATAACAATGTTGATGGAAATGTTCTTCACTTGTTACGAGCACTTTGGATTTAATAAGATTAAGGTCAACCTATCGACTAGACCTGAAAAGAAGTCTGGAGATGACGCTACTTGGGATATCGCTGAGAATGCCCTTAAAGCAGCACTTGAAAATTCAAATCATGAATATTTTATTAAAGAAGGCGACGGAGCATTCTACGGTCCAAAAATTGACGTTGAAATATCAGACGCTCTAAATCGGTACCATCAACTAGGAACCATTCAGCTAGACTTCCAGTTACCAGAAAGGTTTGGTCTGAAATATACAAATAAAGAAGGAAACGAATCAAGGCCTGTTGTAATTCATAGAGCATTGCTAGGAAGTCTTGAGCGTTTTATCGGTGTCTACATAGAACATACTGGTGGTGCCTTTCCATTTTGGATTGCCCCAGAACAAGCTGTCATAGTACCTGTTAGAAATGAGCAACATTTAGAATATGCCCAAGAAATTCAAACTCAATTAAATGATTTAGGATTAAGAATTAGAGTCGATGATAGAAATGAGTCCATGGGATACAAAACAAGACAAACTCAAAAAGGTAAAATACCATTTATGCTTGTTATTGGTGATACTGAAATTGAAGATCAAGGGGTAAGCATCAGGGCCTACGGATCAAGAGATTCAGAATTTATAAAGATTGATGAACTAAAAAAGAGATTTTTAGAGCTAAATAAAATGAAAACACCAAAACAGCTCTGGAAGTAAATAAAATAGGACAACGGAATGTCACAAAAAAAGAATGTTTTGCTTCTATGTGGAGGTGGATCTTCTGAGCATGAAGTCTCATTAAGATCTGCTGACTACTTCTCTGATTTATTATCTCAAATTGATAATGTTGAAACTTATCGAGTTGAAATTAAGAAAAACGGAGATCGAGTTCTCCAAGATGGATCAAAAGTAACGTTAACTAAAGACGGAATTCTTCTCAATTATAAAGATCATTCAGAAACAAAATTAAACTATTGTATACCTTGTATACATGGTGCCCCTGGAGAAACAGGTCAAATACAAGCTTTGCTTGAAATGATGGAACTTCCTTTTTACGGTCCTTCATTTGAGGCAAGTATTTTATGTTTTAATAAAGTTTCTACTAAGCTTTGGTTAAAAGAATGCTCGATTCCGGTAACTCCATTTGAAATGATTAGTGATCAAACAAGTGAATCTATCAAGAAAGCAAAAGATTTCTTCAATAAAAACTCAAGCGACATCTTCATTAAATCAACACATCAAGGATCATCTGTTGGTTGTTATCATGTAAGCAATGAAGATGAAGTAGAAAAGAAAATAAAAGAAGCTTTTAAGCTTTCGCCTTATGTTCTTCTAGAAAAAACGATTCATGGTAGAGAGCTAGAGGTAGCTACATTTAATATTGATGAGAATATCATTGCAACGAATCCTGGGGAAATCATATGCCCAAATAGCTTCTACACCTATGAACAAAAATATGATAAAGAAAGCCCTACACAAACAAAAGTAAATGCAGAGATTTCAACTGAGGTCTCAGAAAAAGTAAAAGCATATTCAATTCAGGCCTTTAAAGTATTAAAGTTAAAAGATCTTTCAAGAATAGACTTTTTCTTAACACCTGATGATGAAATCTATCTTAATGAGATAAATACATTCCCAGGCCATACTAAAATATCAATGTTTCCCATGATAATGGAAGCTCAAGGACAAAGTTATCTAGAATACCTAAAAAATAAAATTGAAAAATATTCAAGGAACTCATAATGGAAATAAAGTTAATAAATAATAAAGACAAAGAATTTGCTGTTGAAAACTTAACAAAGTTCTACGAAAACAATCTTATTCCTGCAGAAAAAAAAGAGTATTTAACTGATCACAAAGGTTCAACAGGGCCATATCTAGGTATTCAAACAAGAACGGGTGATACCCACTACCTTATGGACGCCGCCAGCCAAATCGCAACCCTTGGACTTGGTTTCAGCTCACCTGTATTTATGGGAACAACACAATTTCCAGCATCATGGACAAATAATAGCTCAGATAAAAACTTTATAGAATTGAGAAAAGCTTTTCATAACTTTATTAAAAGAGAAATTGGTAATGATCAGGCATCAATAACTTTTTGTAATAGTGGAGCAGAGAGCAACGAAAAAGCATTAGGCTACTGTTACGAAAGAAGGTATCACAAGAGTGCAAATAAGGTACTCGCCTTTAAAGGATCTTTTCATGGGAGAATGCTTGTTTCATTAAGTGCTACATGGAATCCTGTAAAAAGAGAGCCATTTGAGTGGGAAGGATATAAAGCAATATATTGTGAATACCCAGAAATTATTGATTCACAAACCCAGCTTTCATTCCCAAAAGGGTGGCGAGAAACTTGGGATAATTCATCAAGTAAAAATTTTAAAATTGATAAAAATTGGGAAACGGATCCAATATTAAAAAAAGAAATCGAAAGCTTGAATGAAGTTAGAGAAAAACTTCAATCTAAAGAAATTTTTTCAATCATTATTGAACCAATGCAGTGTGAAGGTGGAGACAGATACTCTAGTAATAGATTTCATACGGCTCTTCTACTACTGGCACGTTCGTATAATGTTCCTGTTATAGAAGACGAAGTTCAAACAGGCTTTCATTTGGGTAGAGAGTTTTTCTGGCATCGTCAATTTGACCTGAAGGATGTAGATGGAACTCAACTTTTTCCTGACTATGTAGTCTGTGCAAAAAAAGCTCAAGTTGGAATAGTCATCGCTCCTAAAGGGATAGAAAAAACAAAACTTGAAAAAAAGGAAAGTTTTCAAGTGGCCAGCACAATCAGAGGATATTTACATGCAATGGCCCTTAAACAATCAAGAAATAAAATCCATCATATAGAAGAAGTATGCACCAAGAAACTTGAAGAACTTACAAATAAATATAAGGACCACGTAGATCGACCAAGGGCCTGTGGAATTAGTTTTGCTTTAGATTTGAAAGACAAAAACAAAGTCTCGAACTTTATTGCCAAAAGGTTTGACCATGGACTTCTATACTACCCCGCTGGAGACAAAACACTTCGATTTAGACTAAATACTGCCTTTAATAGTGATGATATAAATTTCTTATTTGAGCGCTTAGATGCTATCTGTGCTGACCTCTTCTTAGGCCTCACATCAGAGTTACCACTAACAGCGATAACAAATGATAGAAAGACAGAAGAAGAATATAGCTGGCAAAACTTTCAACTACTGCAAAAATTTAATCTGTATTCGGCTAAAAAGACCAATGAAAACGATCTTCTTAAAGAAATAAGTGAAATGTTTAAACTTAATAAAAATGAAGATCTCATCTCAATTACAAAAGAGAACTTTGAGAAATGGTCTTCTCAAATCGTTGAGTTACAAAAAAGAACATACGAACCGACACGTCAGTCATCAATTGAAAGATTTAGAGTCTGTGCCAACAGCAAATATGGTATCTGTTTAGCAATAATAGATAAAGATAATGATAAATTAATGGCCATCGCTTTCTCATCTAGCTTAAAAGATCACCCTTTAGAAAGAGGAATTAGAGCAAGTTCAGAGTTTCATAATGATAAAGCTTTATATGTCATTGATACCACTGTGGATAAAAACTATCGTGGAAGATCGCTAGGTGCAAAATTAAAAAGTAGCATCACTGCTATTGCAACATCCCGCGGTTATGAGTTTATTCAAGGAAGAAATAGAGATCAGCTTGCAAGCAGAATGCTTCATATTAATCTCTCTCTAGGAAGTTATGAATCAAATTACATCAAGGAAGACTACCCTGATCAAGAGGAATTCAGAGATGTAATATTCTACTCGACTCCTCTTCAATGGGATAAAGAGCCACTTAAACTAAGCGACCGTAAAGACTCTATGATCACCATTGAAGACCTAGATGAAGAGTTTATTCACGACCAAATTCCCTATTTAACAAATAAAGTATGTCTTTCTAATTTTGTTAATACAAAATTTTTAGAAAATGTTAAATCCATACTCAATCAATTCCCTGAAAGCTTACAACATGGCTTTACAACATCAGGACAATCAGAGTGTGTAGATAAACTTGTAAAAACTATCTGGGTAAATAAAAAGAAAGGTCCAACATCTATAACTTTTGAAGGTCATTATTTTGGTAATGGAAGTTTCTTGTCTCGATCATTATCAAGTTCGACTGATTGCTACTTTCCTGTAAGGCATTTTGACAATCCTGACTCCGGTAACATCTCTAATATATTAAATCAGCTTGAAAACTTTATACAAGAAAATGATGTTCTAGGGATCTGGTTAGAACCTATTAGACAATTAGACATGAAGATCATGCCAAAAGATGTTTTACTAAAAATAAAGAAACTTGCGAATACAAATAATATTCCTCTTATCTATAATGAAACAGCTTCACAGGCTTTTAACTACTCTAACGACTATTACTTTGTTTCCCAGGACCCGACTTTAACTCCGAACGCAGGAATGATCTTTCTCGGTGGACAAGGTGGCCTAAGTTTCACAGATGAAAGCTTATTCTTAGACAAACCCCTAATGATGATATCAACTTGGGATGGAGATGAGTTTAGCTTCAGTGCTTATCGAAAAGGTATGGAAAAGATCTTGACCCATAAAGATGAATTCTTGAAATCAAAAGCTACATTTAATAAAAAAATAAAAGATGTCCTTTCATCATATGAAGTAGAAGACCTTGAACTCCATAATGGTGTTGGTTCATTTAGAGGTAAAGTTTCTAAAGTTATTTCTAACTTATTTCATAAAGTTGATGACAAGTTTCTAATCGATCCAAAATGGAAAATGATGGAAGAGTTTAACAAAAGAAACGATTTATCATGATAACTGATGTAAATTTCCCTATTATTCACTACCCTAGCAACTTATCAGCTTATGATTGTGGATTTATGCATGGTAAAAGTTTTAGTAAAGAAATAAAAGAACTTGCAAAAATTCGAAAAGAGCTAATGCTTGCTAAAAATCCATTACTAGAAAATCATATTGAACAATTTGCTAAACTCCAGTGGAATGAAACATCACTTTTTGATGATCAACTCATTAAAGAAGCGCGGGGAATATGTGATGGAGCGAATATTTCCATTGAAGATTTTGTCATATTAAATAACTATACTGACTTCAGAGACATTCAACTCTCGGATGAAGGATGTACAAGTATATCTATTCATAGAAAAGAGAAAGCAATTGGTCAAACTTGGGACATGCACTCAAGTGCACAAAACTATATCTGTATCATTCAAAGAAGTGATTCAATTGTTTTTTCTCTAGTTGGTTGTCTTGGCATGATGGGTATCAATAACCATGAAGTATTCTTTGGAGTAAATAATATCAATACTACCGATGCAAAGCCCGGCATACTCTGGCCAGCACTTGTAAGAAAGGCCCTATCTTCAAAAACAACTAACGAAGCTCTTCACTTGGTAAAAAAATCTAAGGTTACCTCTGGTCATAATTATTTAATTGGAGATAAAGAATCTTCACTACATATTGAAAAAACTCCTACGAAAGAAGATATTATTGACACTCTTGAGAAAGATGACCATGGATTTATTTACCATACCAATCATTGCCTTGGTGAAAATGTAAAAGAAGTGGAAGATAAAAACTCAATTAGTTCTACAACTCATAATAGAGAATCAATACTTTTAGATTTTGAAAAAAACTCTCCGATTAATACATCATTAGAATTAATCGAGTTATTAAAGGATCATACAGGTCATCCAAAGTCTATTTGTAGTCATTTTCAAAGTGGTGCTCAAGACCCAAGCCAAACATGTGGAGGCGGAGTCTATAACTATAGCTCAAAAGAATTCCATGTATGGAGAGGATGTCCAAAAGAAAGCAATTACATTGCATATGACTTTCAATTAAACAACGTTGGTGAGTTTTGCAAAATATAACGAAACCATATTTTTACACATGGAGTGAACAAGATACAGCTCCATGCTTTCCTCTAGATAAAACATTAGAATATAGTTTTATTTCTAACGGTCATGAGATTGATGAGCTAAGCGCTATTAGTTTTCAATGCTCATTCGGATTAAAGAATAAGATTATTGAGGGTTATATAAAAGATCAACTTGACAACTTTGGTGTTTGCTCAGCAAAGGCTGACTATCAATTAAAAACAGATGTAACGAATAAACTTCTTAGTTTATTAAAACTAGAGTCAGGAAAAATTTTCTATACTGTCTCAGGTGCAGAATCTGTAGAAAATGCTCTGAAGGTTGCCCGCATATTTACAAATAAAAATAAAGTTGCAGCGAGATTTAAGTCATATCACGGAGCGACTCGAGGAGCACTTGAAGTAACAGGCGACTGGAGAAATAGAGCTGCAAACGTAGAGCAAAAAAATATCGTAAGATTACCCGATTTTCAGGATGATATGGATGCTTCCGAATCAATTAAGATCATAGAAAATAACAAGAACGAATTAGCAGCGATTATTCTAGAAACAATACCTGCGGCCAATGGTGTTTATGTACCTACAAAAGAATACCTTCAGGCCTTACAAAGTGCCTGTAAGTCTAACGGAATACTCTTCATCTTAGATGAGGTTGTATGTGGTTTTTATCGTACTATTGAACCATTTGGTTATCAAAACTTTAATCTAAAGCCAGATATTGTTTGTATGGCCAAAGGAATTTCTGGAGGGTTTATTCCATTTGGAGCCGTCTATTTCAATGAAAAGATATCTAATTACTTCAATCAGAATATTCTTCCATGTGGATTAACAAACTACGCACATCCTCTCGGGCTAATTACACTGAAAGCAATACTCGAACTTACATCAACCAAATCATTTCAAAACCAATTACATAATAATAAAATTACTTTAGAAAACTTTATAAAGTCTCTTCATCATGAGAAGAACGTAGATGAAACAAGAGTCATAGGCCTTTTAAGTGCTATAGAAACGAAGAAGTATATACCATGGGATAATTTCTTTAAAAACAACCTTAGTATTGTAAGTATTAAAGATGGTAACAAAGGCAGAATTATCTTATCCCCTTTCTTAACTGCACCTGAAGATGTACTTAAAAAATCATTAGATAAACTTTTAAAAAACATAAGAGAAATAGATGAATAATAACCCTAAAGTATTTAAAAATGCCCATAGTGCTGTGGCCGACATCGTTAGTGGTTCATCACTCATGTCTGGTGGTTTTGGCCTTTGCGGAATACCAGAAAACTCAATCGATGCCATTAGCGAATTAAAAATAAATGACCTTAGTGTCATAAGTAATAATATTGGTAATTCAGGTAGAGGTTTAGTGAAACTTCTAAAAAATAATATGATCTCTAAAGCCTTCTGTAGCTACGTTGGTGGAAACCCTGACTTAGAAGAACAAATGATGAATAAGTCTGTTGAGGTAGAATTAATTCCACAAGGGACGTTTAGTGAACGTATTAGAGCTGCTGGTTTGGGTATTAGAGCGTTTTATACACCAACAGGCTATGGAACACTTATCGCTGAAGGAAAAGAAGTTAAAACCTTCGATAAACCTTGTATTCTGGAAGAAGCACTTCATGCTGACTTTGCAATTATAAAAGCACAAAAAGGCGATCCTTACGGAAACCTTTGGTTTAAAGAGACAGCACGAAACTTTTCACCTCTTATGGCAATGGCCGCCAAGATAACCATTGTAGAAGTTGAAGAACTTGTTGAATTAGGTGAAATTCCAGCAGAAGATGTGCATCTACCAGGTATTTTTGTGCAACGAATTTATCAAGGATCAAACTATAAAAATGATATTGAATTTCTAAAACTTACAAATGAAGGTGAATCATGAGCTGGAGTAAACAAGAAATGGCACTTAAGGTGGCAGAAATGTTTCACCCCCACTCTTCAGTCAATCTCGGCATTGGTATTCCAAGTATCGTTGCAGAACATATAGACCCTAAGCAAAATATTATGATTCATTCTGAAAATGGTGTCATGGGTGTTTCAGGTAGACCTACTAAGGATTCTGCCAGCCCTACCCTTATAAATGCTGGTAAAGAGACAATTAGCATTAAAAAGGGGGCTTCTTACTTTGATAGTTCACTTAGTTTTGGAATGATCAGAGGGGGTCATATCGACTATTGCATACTAGGTGCCATGGAAGTCGATACACAAAAGAACTTGGCCAATTGGATGATTCCAGGGAAAAAAGTAACTGGCATGGGCGGGGCCATGGACTTGGTAAACGGAGCTAAGAAAATTATCATTATGATGAACCACTACAGTAAAGATGGCTCACTTAAACTTTTAAAAGAAACGAAACTGCCTCTTACAGGTAAAGCCGTTGTTGATATAGTCGTTACAGAATTAGGTATATTTAAACCTAATGGAGAATTTTTTGAGATCATTGAGCTGGCCAATAAGAGTGATAGAGAAAAGCTAGATCATAAACTTTTTAAAGATTCAGAAAAGTAATAATATACAGGATACTTCTTTATTTCAGGTGAACTTACGACCTCACCTTCTTTATTTAGAAAATCAACTTGAAATAGACCAAAGGTTTTCTCTTTTACTAGCCCTATATACTTAGCAACAAACTCATTGGTCGCGATCTTAACATATTCACTTTCATTACTATTATTCAGCAAAACTTCTGAATAGTTATTTAATAAAGGTAAGCCCCACCATCTTTCTTTGAACTTAACATTAGATGAGAAGAGAGGTTTAAACTTGCGATTTTTTTTAGAGTATAGAGTTAAGAAATCTTTTATCATTCCAAGATCAGAGCGTTTCACATAGAAAGTAACAATTCTTTCTCCTGGCCTAAAGTTTTCATGAAATCCAAGTGGAAAAACTCTAAAAACATCTTCAAAACCAAATTCACTCGTTAAATCTATTTGATTCCTAACAAGCCCTCTCACAGTAAAATACAAATCAATATCAGGTTCTTTTTCGATTAAGTCTTTATAAACTTGCGTAACAGCAAATTGCTTAAAATCATCCGGGTTTTCCTTTTGCTTCTTATACTTCTGGGAAATATTAATTCCAACCTCTTTCGCAATCTGTGAAACTTCTTCTTGATACATAGGTAGCTTCTTCATATACTCACGATCTTTGGTTACCGTCGCATCAATGATGTGATGTTCTTTCTTAATGAGATCAAGTTTCTTAGTTTCAATATTATAATTAAAAACCAACTCTCCCAAATACTTCCCATAACTTCCCGCTTGAGAAATAAAAGTCTCACCCACCTTTTTATAATAAACTTCATGAGTATGACCTGCTATAATGATATCAATATCCCCTAATCTATTTGCAATTTCTTCATCTTCAGCTCCTCCTCCATGAAGAAGGAGAATAATAAGGTCTACCTTATCTTTAATCGATTTAATTTGAACATTTAAGCTTTTAAAGAAACTCTCCCAATCTGCTTTACCATCTTTTAGTCCATGAAATTGAAACTTACTTCTGTTACCTCTACTAACTAGACATGCATCTGGACCTATAGCACCTATAATGCCAACACTTAAGCTATTATCACCTTCATTCAATTTTTTTATAATATGAGGTTTGAATTTTTTATGTGAATTCTTAGAGTTAGAAACAACCAATGGTATTGAGTCATCCATTTTATCAAGCATATTAATAAAGCCAATATCTTTAGCATCAAACTCATGATTACCTAACGTAACAGCATCATATTTATTAAATTTAAAAAAATCCCATTCAGGAAATGAGAATGTAGGTCTTGGTCCAGGCCAATGATAAACAGTTCCACCATAAAAATCACCAGCATCGACTAAGATATTGATTTTATTTTTTTCACGTAACTCTTTTATTTTGGTAACGATTCTTCCATAATGCCCGATATCTTTCTGACCAGTGAGATAACTATGTAAATCGTTTGTATGAAGAATAGTAAATTCAAATGAGTAAGATTGAAATGTTATTAATAAAAGCATGGAGAATATGATTAATTTTAGCTTCATAATAAAAAAATACCTTTTTAAGAAAAATATAAGTTAAAGATCAATAGCCGACAAATAGATTAAGGTTTTATATGCAAAGATAGATTCTTTGCAAGTTCTCTTTGTCCTAGGATAGTCATATGTCCAAAATCTCCTCCAAAATTATCAGTAAAAACTTCATCATAACGATATTTGCCAAGTAGTTTTTGGAAATTAACTCTATTTTCAATTTTGAGGAATTCATCAAAACGATTATCAAAGATCTTAACAGATCTTAGAGGATATTGAGAGATAAGAACCTTCACCCCTTTTGAGGATAGATAGCTCGCTACTTTCAAAATATTATCCAAAGTATATTGATCAAATTGTTTTTCATCAAATATGAAGGCCTGATTCTGTATTCTTTCAGATATTTTTTTATTTTGAATAGAGCTATGAACTCTTGAAAGATAAGGAGAAAGCATTGAATAATCTTCATTCTCAAAACCTTGCAATAGCTTATCGAGATAAGCTGGTAGTTCTTTTAAAGCAATTAATGCACTTTCCTTTGAATCTTTTTCAAAATTTTCATTTTTATCTAAGGCTTTTATAAAATAGTCATTCGCAGTTTTTATATCTTTAATTGCACGAAAATAAAAATCACCAATCCTGTGATTCCAACCCTTTTTATTAGTAAAGTAATTAATTTCAGCGCTGATCAGATTATCCCTATTTTCTAATTGAGAATCTTTTAGATCAGCTAACGTCCACAATCGATTAAACCGAAAAGAATCATTATTAAACTTATCTACTCCATAAGAATAAAGATTAAAAAGATCTACATTAGATTCAATAGAATCATAGATAACATCAATACCCATTTGATATGCTTCAAGGTCATTTATCTCTCGATAACTTCTTAAGAAAAGTTTTCTTGCATCTCCTATTTGATTTGAATTAATCAAACGAAGGAGCTTCTCTTCTGTACTTGTACTTTTTAAAAGGTCTGTAAAGTAAGTAATCAAGCGGTATAAAAAAAGTTTATTATAGAACTTCGTTTCTTCTTTAACCAGATTTGAAATTCTAAATTTGTCATTAATCCCCATCATGAGAACAGCATAATGAGGTTTAGTCTGAGTGTATATTTTTGAAATATTTTTAACAAAGAATTTTGTACTCACCCCCCCATAACCTGAATCTATGACCTGGAAACGTCTTCCAAATTTTTCATCAAGTGTTTCTTGTAAAGCATATGGATAACTACCTTCTGTTGTAGACTCTCCTATACAAAGAACTCGCTTAAGATTAGGAAAAAGTTCAGTTTTCTTTAATACATCGGATGAGTCATACTTCGAAACTCTCAAACTCCATGAACGAATTTGTCCAACAACTTCGACTACAACAACAATCAAGAAGAGAGTTAAAAGAGGAAATACAATTTTATTTTTCATAGAACCTAGTTAATTTCTTTTTTCCAAAAAATCTAAAAAATTTCAATCTTTTTTGAATTACATTCATTAGTAGATAGATATTTAACTATATCATAGAGAGAGAAATAAAACTCCTCGGTAAGTCCATAACTAGTCATAGAAGCACAAAGACTTACAGGAAATTGAAAAAGTCTAGCTCCAGGAAAAGAAGAGAATGAATATCAACCACTGAGGGATTATAAAAGGGCATTGGCCAATTTAAGAAGTTCAACAAACTGATGTCCATTCTACTATTTTTTATGATGTTAATTTGAATTAATAAAAGTTTTGAAATTAATTTTGAATTTACTTTTTTAAAATAAAAAAGGGGCCCCCTGCAAAGGCCCCTTCTTTTCGGCATCCTGCCTATCCCATTAGGTACATCCATGTTCCTAACAATTTAATTATAACTTATAACAGCATTTTTTAAAAACAATTAAATTTGGTGGAAAAGATTTCCACTCAATTAATTGACGAGATTTTCCTATTACCACTAAAATGAGAGAGTACAATTAAAAGGATAAATATGATTCAGTGGCTAAAAGGCTTATTCGTTAATAAAAACTATAAGTTACAGACGTTTACCTACTATATCCCAGCTCCTCCTCCAAGAGAGAATGGCTACAGGGAAAAGCAATTTGATAAATTATTTTATGAATTTATAAATAAAGGTTACGAAGTAGTTGACCTTAAAACTCAAACAAATACAGGAAAAAATTCTCAAGGTATGTGGATTATTGCTTTAGTTAGAGCAACAAATAAAGAGTCCTCGGCCCTTAACCTAGATATGGACAGAAGCTTTTTAAACAAAGAACTTGAAGTTGAGTTAGAAGGAGAAAAGGTTGAAGGCCTCTACCATCTTAAAGATTAGTACTCTTTTATTTTTGTTTTCATGTCAAAATTATTTCAAGGTTCTCGAAAGAAATAGTAAATATAAAATCAAACCAGTCGATACAAAAGTTGAAAGCTGTGATTCTGATAAGCTAAATATGATTTCTCAGACGAACTTTAATAAAGAGAAATTTGAAAAATACTTAAAGCACTATAAGATAACTTCCTTTGGAGATAAAATTGTTTCATGGGTTCTCTATCAATCACTTCTAAGACCCGACATCAACTTAAACAATGCAAGATTCTCTTTTATTATTGGTAATCATAAAAATTATCAATTTCTAGATTATAAAAATATAAGTGAAATGCCAAAAAAGACAAATTTTAAAGCAGGTCTTCTTTATATATCCAAAAATTATGGAAAACTTCCACTAAATACACTCATTAAATTAACAAACAAATTCTTTACAAATATTAAAGTTTCTAAAGAAATAGAAGATTTTCTGACCGCAAACAAATCTGAAGTCTCTGCTAATGAGATATGGTTTAAAAAATTTACTAAAGGGAAAATTACTCTTAAAAAAGGAGAAAGCTATACTCCTTTCAAAAACACCAAGGTAAATTTTAATCAAGCACATACACCTACTACACCACTATTTTCTTATTTATCGACCTCTAAAGAAAATGAAATTAAATGTAATCAAGATTTAAATTTATTTAAAAAACAGATCTACTTAACAAATTATATTCCTAGTCTACGTAATACTTCATTTGCCATAACTGAAAACAAGCGAATCTTCATAGCTAGCCTTACATCTGCGTTTCAATCTTTAAATAAAAGCGAAACTCCGGCAATCACATCTAGTATCTGCATAATAAAAAAACCAAAGAATAAGCGAGTTATACTTTACTCACTACCTGGTATCGATCCAGCACAACACATCTACAATCTACTAAATTATGAAATTGATAAAGCGGAGCAACTAAAAGAGCTTGAAGAGTATATTTTATTTCCAAGACATCAATTTGTAACCAACCCTAGTAAATTGCTCTATGAATCCAATCGAGGAACGAAGGGACAATTACAACAATTTCTAAACCTAAACTACCCTCTCTATCATGCAGAGAGATTGGGCAATATCTGGTCTTTTATATCTTTAAATCATTCATCACTGACAACGGTCCTTGACCCAAGATGGGATACAGTTCAGTCATGCAAAAGATAGTCGTCACAGGAGATGCCTCTAAACAAATTGTAAAATCTATTGAAGTTAAGACTGCTGATCAAGAACTAACCTTACTGGAACTACTTCAGAAACATGATCTTCCAATCGCTTCAAGCTGTCTTGGTGATGGTGTATGCCAAAAGTGTATAACGTCAAGTAAGCTCATAACATGCCAGATCAAAGTCAAAGACCTTATGGGTCAAAAAAGTGACGTTTTCATTGCTTTTGAGTACCTCTAACGCGACGAAAAGTTTAGGATTTTGTTAGCTTTATATGAGTAAGTCTTTTTAACTTGCCATATAGTAATTGCACTTCCTATCATTAGATGTAACTTATTTTCCCCATTAACTTGATCTTAAAAGGTCATTGAAAGTAAGTTCCTCTTGAGGGAGTAATTATGAAATTTTCAAGAATGAAAATAATCTTTTTAGTAATGGCCTTTTGCTCTATTTCAATCATTGCAAAAACATCTCTAAAGTTAGGTACATATAATATTAGAAACTTCGGCACTTCCGAATCCTTCTCAAGCAATAAATCCCTTAAAGATGAGCAATCTTCGTTAAGATGGCAATTAAAGAAAATTGACTCTGATATTCTTGCGGTACAAGAAGTTGTAGACGATAAAGAATTTAAATCTTTTATTAAGAGATATTTTCCAAAATATAAAGTTGTCTTAAGTAAGTGCGGTGGAAATGGAAAACAAAAACTTGGATTTGTTTATAACTCTTCCAAGCTTAGACTCATTAATTATACTGAAGACTCATCAATCAAGGATTATGAGCCATGCCATGAAGGACTTAGACCTGTCTTCATAGCTAATTTTAAAATTATTACAGACAGAACAGTCTTTACAGCAATGGCGATTCATCTAAAAGCTGGAGGATACCCAGACTCTATCAAGACAAGAGTTAGGCAATTTGGAATCCTTTCTAAAATTATTAAAAAACAAAAAGCTAAAGGAAATAAGAAGTTAATCGTTTTAGGCGATTTTAACACTACAGAATATAAAAGCAGAAACCAGTACTATGAAAAGTTTATTAAATTTGTAGAAAGTAATAAACTAACAGACTTTAGCGAAGAAATTGAATGCTCAAGCTACTGGAACGGTGGTGAAAATGACGGAATCTTTCACTCTTCGCTCTTAGATCATATTCTAGTTTCCCAAGAGTTCCTAAGTCACTTCTGGACTTATGAAGTCAATAATCATGCCCATTGTAAAAGAAGTCGCTGTAGACAAGAAACAGAAGAATCGCTAGGCTTTACCTTTAAAGAAATTAGTGACCATTGCCCAATAATGGCCACTTTAGAGTAAGCTTGGAGATTTTAAGTGCGATACCTATCATTTGATATTGAGGCCACCGGCCTTAGAGAAAACGATCTTATCATTGAATTTGGAATGGTTCCCTTCGATACTGAAACTGGAGTTATTGAAAAAAGCCTTCAAAAACATTTCTTTGTTCAATGTCCTTCTTTTGATGAACTTAAACCAACTTTAGACCAGTGGGTTATCGATCATAATCAAGAGCTCATTGAAAAAGCACATAGTACTGGATTGAATCAAAAAGAATTTAAATCAACAATGACTAGCTACTTTGAATCTAAGGAAGTGAAAGATTATTTTAACAATAAAAAGATAACCCTCTTTGGTAAATCAGTGAGTGCAATAGACCTTCCATTTCTTAATCGAGATCTAGGATGGAATTACATGAGAGAGCACTTTGAGCATCGTCAACTAGACCTCTCAAGTGTTGCCTATTGTTTAATCGATATGGGACTTATCCCTGCAGAATGCCAATCAGGTAGTGCTTTAATGAGCTTCCTTAAGATGGGAGAAGTTGCCCATACTGCATTAGAAGATGCTGTGAATACTGCAGATATGTATCTTAAACTAATTGATATTGTAAAAAAGAGTTAGCAAGTTAACTATCGACTTCTAGCTAAAAACCTTAGTGGATCTAATGCTTTTGAGTTATGCCTAACTTCAAAATGGAGATGGGGACCTGTTGTACGACCAGTCATTCCTACTTTAGCAATAACCTGACCTTTATAAACCTTCTGCCCTTTTCTTGTATAATTCTTTTTTGCATGTGCATACACACTGAAAATTCCTCCAGGGTGAGAGATAACAGTAAGATTACCATAGCCACCAAGCCCATTACCACTATACACCACAACACCTTCCGCTATGCTTACAATATTAGCTCCCACAGGTGCTGGTATATCCATTCCTTCATGCTTTCTTCCCCACCTTTTACCAAAATGGGATGAAACCTTTCGCGAACTTGGTACAGGCCAAAAGAAATCTCCTGACTGAATATAAGATTCGGTATCATGAAAGCTTTGAGTACGCCCAATGATCCCTTTTCTCATAGGTACAAATACCCATGAACCAGAGGCGACTCTTCGGCCTTTATTAGCGGCCTGAATTTCCCATTCTGGCACCTTGTATTCTTTTGAAATACTTTTTAGATTTTCTCCATCTTTCAATTGAATATAGTGACCACTCTTAAGAGTTGAGCAACTTATTAACAATAGAAAAATAGAATAAATGAAGGGCGTCCATAACTTCATAATCCTACCACTGAAAAGTGGCCGGATAAATTGACTATTTTAGTTTATTTATAAATTCAGACCACTTACCTTCTTTATCGGAAGAACTTCCTAAAAGATTAAGTAGCGATAACGAAACTTTATTACTTTCAACAACGTGACAATCCGTCCCTTCTTCTTGACTATGCCCTTTGTAAATACCACCTATCCAATAATAAGGCCTCTCTCGAAAATCATATCTTTTTTGTATGTTTTCACTATATTTTCGAAATCCTAAGACAGAACTTTCAAAAGATAAGATTTCACTATAAGGAATATTTGGAACATTTATATTAACTAAAAACATCTTAGGAATATAATCTACGATACCTTCTTCAATACATTTTCTAACTGCTTTAGCAGCACTCTCGTAATACTCTAGGCCCTTATTTTTTGAATCATTAAAATCTAGCACGGTAGAGACTGCAATGGAGGGAAAACCATGAAAAGCAGCTTCTCTAGCCGCAGCAATAGTACCAGAGTAATAAATATCTTGACCTAAATTTGCACCACGATTTATACCACTTACGATTAAATCGGGCGGATTGTCTTTCATAACTTCAGCGAAACCAATTAAAGTACAGTCTGCAGGATATCCACTACACCCATACTTGTTTTCATCAATTTGAACAACTCTTAAAGGATTATCAAGACTGAGTGTGTGTCCTGTTGTAGACCTTTCCTCTAGCGGAGCAACGACTGTTACGTCTGCAATTTTAGAAAGCTCGGTAGCTAGTGCTTTTATACCAGGAGCATACACTCCATCATCGTTACTTATTAGAATTCTCATAGTTTTTATTACAATGAATTAGTAGAGTTGGTCAATTGAAACCAGTTTTTTAAGATACTTAAATTAACATTACGAAAACATGTCTCCACTTGAGTATCAATTCTTACAACATGAACATCAATATCAAAGTAGAGTAATATAGATTCTTCAAAGTCACTATCCCAACTTGTATGAAAAATAAGCTCATAATTATTTTTTCTTTGAGCTTCATACCAATGGCCGTGAAAGTTAGCAGAGAATGTTTCTATTTTATTTGCTGAATATAACTCTCTCAGAAATACTTCATCAAAAATAAAACCTCTAAAGTTTTTTATTTTATAAAAATCAACGGCTTTAAACCAAGGTCTAAAAACAATCATAAAAGGACATTCAAGAGAACGATAATACTCTATATCTTGATCACAATTAAAAGAGAGCACAATCTCGTTTTCGAAAGAGACCTTAAAGTCATCAACAATTTTTTTAATGATAAAATCTTTTTCATTTTCAAACTCTAAAATAATCTTTTCCGATCCCAAAAAGCTTTTAGAAAGGTCTAAAAAAAGATGTTGTTGAATAAAGTTTAGGCTTCTTGGTCTAAAATCAAAGCCAAATCGATTAACACCGAGCTCTTTTGCGGCTTTAATTGTTCGTTCGTCATAAATGCCATTAAGTTGGTAGGTTACCTTTTCCATCAGTCCTATTATACAAAAAATCGACGATTGGTTGAAATAATCGTTCAGGGCAAGATGTTCCAATACTTTCAGGATGGAATTGGTAAGTACAAACAAGAGCAGAAGAGCTTGCAATCAGGTCATTACTTGAGCCAATCAGGTAACTATAGTTATCAAATTTCGGGAAGTTAAAAACTTTTAAAGAATTATAAAATTGAACCTCAATTTCGTCTTTTATTCCATATGACTCTATAAAAGTATTCTTGATCGAAATAGTTTCTGAAACCCCATGTAACGGACCAGACTTTTTAATAAGAGAATTATGATAACTCCAATACAATTGATGACCTAAGCAAATACCAAAGAAATATTTTTTCTCACTCTCAAGTTTTTTTATTAGAGGAAACAAATCGCGGTACTCGTCTGGATGACCAGGCCCTGGCCCAAAAATATAAGCATCACTATTTAATAATGATAAAGTGTCTAAGTGACATAATTGTTTCCAATTTATAACTTTAGACTTGATAGATAATTTAGTCAGCATTTCAACGATGTTAAAGGTAAAGCTATCATCAAAATCGACAACGACAACTTCAGCTTTACAAGAATTAACGTGATTAGCTTCCACCAAGACCACTTAAGCTTGTGAAAATATTATTATTAAAGTTTATTAAAAAATTGAAAGCAAATGTAGACTCAATAATTGAATTTGAGTAGGCAAACTCAACCTTCCAACAATTATTAACAGGAGCATAATTTAAACCAAAAAGAGTTTTATTAGATCTTTTCTTGTCAATATCATACTCCCACTCAGCTCTAGTAGAAATCATATCATTTAAACTAAATGTGCCTGAAGCTAAAAAGAATTTTTCAATTGGTGTTTTGAAAGAATTATATTTGATAGAAGAACTAAGAGAAGCTCGTGAGAAACTCTTTGATAAGTTAAAAGTAAAGATATGCTCTTGCGTTGTATGATAATAATATTCATCTACTGAAAAAGAAAAAGAGTTTAGATTTACCCCCGAAGATAAATACAACCTAGTTAAGTGATCCTTAAAATTCCCCTGTATAACATTAAAATCATAGCCTTGACTGACATTAAAATAACTAAGAGTGGAATAATCAAAATTCCCTCTTAATCCTTTTCTGTTGAGATAAGCATTTGTACTTTTAGAAGATTTTTTAATAACACTATTATTCCATTGCAACTCAACGGTGTTATTAACTGGAAGTGATGTTTTCGATTCATCATTTGTCAGTTGAAATTCTTGAGAACGAACAACATCTTGAGAATCAAATAAACCCTTCTTCCCATTAGCTACATTAATTTGTTCCTGAAACTTTGAACTCCCTTTAATACTTTGACTACCTAGATAAAAATGTTTGACCTTTATCTCTTGTAGATGCTTATAACTATTCTTTTTTATGACCACACCATTAGCTTCCACATTTGAAGAAAATGGTTTTAAATCACCAAGCAGCTCATCCTCATCTTCCTTATCATCTTCATCATTTTCATCCATATTCTCTTCAATAATTTCAATTCTTTCATTAGGATATAAGTTTTGATAACTAACACCAAATATTTTTTGGAAAGAAAATGATGCTTCTGTTTCATAAACAAATCCCCTCTTTACTAGAGATTTTTGAACTTGCTCATTGGGGAAACGATATGATTGAAAATCGAGTTTTGCTTCAGTTTTCAATCTTATTGGCCCTAAATTACCAAAGTCCCATGACAAACGAGGTACTGCATTTACTCGATGAGCATTACGAATAAAGGCACCCTCTTCTACATGGTTTTGACGATAAATCGTATAATCCCCTTCTAGGGTAAAATCTAAGCTTCTCGCAAATAAAGTTTGGGACTGGAAAATATTAAAAGGAGTTGAGGATAGTTTAACTTCAGGTAAAACTTGAACATATCGATGATCAAAACCTTTGGCATTGTCATACAAAACGTTTCTATTAAAATCCCCCTCTAAACTCAAATTAAATAAGTTCGACGTAAAGTCTAGGAAGCCCCCACCGCCATATTCTGGACCAAGAACTCTAGAGCTTGAAAAACTTTCAAAGTCTCGAGACATATCTAAATCATTGATAGAATTATAATAAAAGTGATGATTAATTAAATCATCTTTATAAAAATGATGCTCATAATCTGTTAGATGTCTAAAAGCTTTAGAGCCTGACTCGTCATAAGCTTCTTTCCCGGGAACATAGACTTTATCATTCAAAAGCAATGAGTTTACTTCTACCCAGTTCTTATCAGCAAAATTTTGTCGAAATTGATATTCTGAGCCCATACCTCTTTTTCCAAAGATACTTGGAACAAAAGTCATATCAGAGCTATTATTAATCGCCCAAAAAAATGGCTGTTGATATCGAAACCCTTTTTCTGTATTCAAGCCAAAACTAGGAAACAAAAGGCCTGTCTCTCTCTTCTTTTTTATAGGTAAGATAATATAAGGAAAATACATAACCACCACGCCACGAACTTTAATAAAAGCATGCTTGATTCTTATGTATTCACCAACCGTAATTCTTACTTTTTTTCCGTATATACTCCAAGATTCAGGACAGTCTTTACAAGTGGTGTACTCAGCATTATCAGCAACAATCTCTGTATTACTAAGCCTTTTAATATTTTTTCCTAGTACAACGTAATTATCACTTAAAATTCTAGCGTTATTAACACTTAAGATTTTAGTGTTAAAATTATAATCGAGCTTAGAGCCATACATTGTCATTTCTGGACCGATGAATCGAACGTTGCCCACAACACTCACATCTCCACTGTCAAAAGAAACAGAAGCTTTCTCACCATACAGTGCATCTTGCTTGTGAGTGATGATAACATTTCCGATGGCCTCAAATATATTATCTTGAGTTTTTCGAAATGCTTTATCACTTAGAACATGGATTTTATCACCAATGCTAAAAGATTCTCTTGCTTCTAAATTTTCAAAAAGAATTGAGCTAAGAAATAAACTTTTTAAACTCACCAATGAAATAGTAAGAGCCGCAAACAATAAACTTCTTAGGTTGTGATTGAACAGTTTTAAGTGAGTCAAAAAACTTAGGTAAGTCCTGAATCTCTTTATTAAATGTAAGAGCAATATTTGATTCATCCGTGTCTATATTCTCTAGTAGTTGTTTCAGCTCTTCTCTAGGCAAAGACCTAGGATGAGTATAGTCAAAAACACATAGTTCATTAAAGAGACATGGATACTTTAAAGCACTCTTTAACATTGCTTTAACATCCGAAATCTTTCTTTTAGAAAAACCCATAAGAAGCCCAAGATTTTGATAATTTTTATAATCAAGAAGCTTTATTGTTTCTCTTATTCCGTCTAAATTATGTGCTCCTATAAAGATAAATGTATTGTCCTTTAATGTCACCTCTTCAAAGCGGTTTGGTGCCTTAATCTCTTGAAATCTTGGAGAAAATAGCTCTTTATGAATTTTTAAAAATGAGTTCTTTTTTACAAATGTATACAATAGCTGTGCAACCGCCGAGTTCCTTTCTGGATAGACCTCAAGAGCACAATCACTAATGACATAATCAATATCTAAAACTTTCGACTCTTGACGCTTTGCAAACTTTTCAATTTTTTCTTTTAAAAACTTCTGTGTGACTCCACTTATTATGGGACGATTTGGCCTTGAGACACCTAGTTTTTCCATTAAGATATCTTCTAACTTATCACCTAAAACCTCTTGATGGTCTCTTCCAATAGATGTAACTGCACAAATATTTGCATCTAATAAGTTTGTAGCATCGAGTCTCCCACCTAAACCAACTTCAAGAATTAACACATCAATATCTTCACTGAAAGACCATTCCAGAAAGCAAAGAAATAGAAATTCATAAAATGTTAAATCTTGTGTCGATGTTTTTTTAAATAGTTCAAATAAAGAAAGTTCTGTTGGGTTTGATCCATTTTTCCAAAACCTCTCACAAACAGAGTCCACGTGAGGAGAAGTCCAAAGCGCAACTTTATAACCATCTTCATACAGAGCCTGGCTCAACTTCCAACAAGTTTCACCTTTGCCATTTGTCCCGGCAACAGTCACAATTTTAGTTTTTGAATTTTTAATTTTTTTTAAAATACTTGAATAGGCATTATCTAAACGCTCTCTTCCCGATTTAAAATTTTCAAAGCCTACATTCTCATGAAGCCAGTTCATTAAATCGCTAGGAAAAACCTTTTTTTCAGTCATTAATGTTTATTAAACATCCCAATAAAGAAGCTGAGTTCAGACTTTAGTTGATGTCGATGTACAATTCTATCGATAAAACCATGATCTAGTAAAAATTCAGATCTTTGAAAGCCATCAGGTAGTTTTTGACGAATACTTTGTTCTATAACACGAGGTCCAGCAAAGCCAATCAACGCTTTTGGTTCAGCAATATTAATATCACCTAACATTGCAAAGCTAGCAGCGACTCCACCAGTAGTTGGATCTGTTAAAATACTAATAAAAGGTATTCCTTCATTTTTAAGTCTTTGTCTTGAAGCACTCGTCTTCGCCATTTGCATTAAAGATAAAATACCTTCTTGCATTCTTGCTCCGCCACTACAACAAACAACTATTGCTGGAATTTTTTTCTCATAGGCCAGATCCATAACAGCCGCAATCTTCTCACCTGTTATGACCCCCATAGATCCACCCATAAACTGAAAGTTCATCACAGCGATGGCGACATCACTTCCTTCTATTTTGGCAGTCCCTGCAAATGTTCCATCATATAGACCTGTCTTATCATAAGCTTTTTCAAGTCTTTCTTGATAAGTTGATTTGTCATTAAACTCAAGCGGGTCACTAGTGGCCCACTCATCTCCGAAAGAAATAAATGAGTCTTTATCAGTAAGAAGTTTAACTCTATCTATAGCACTTAATCTAAAGTGATGATCACAATATGGGCATACTTGGTACTCTTCATTTAATTTATTAGACTGAATTATCTCAGAGCAATTTGTACATTTCTTCCAAAGACCATTTGGTGTATCTGTACTCATTTTTTTTGAACTTTTTAATTTCGGATTCTGAACTTTCTCAAACCAGCCCATGATGACCACCTTTTAATCTTTAAAATAAATGATGGTCATACTCTGATAAATAATAAGGAATTACAAGTTAAAAGTTTATAACTAGTTGAAAGATGGTTAAACGCAGCGCTTAAAAAACATAGCAAGTATTATCACTTCCTAGTAGAGTGACTCTTTCCTCTTTCAGTTCGCTAATCTCTTGGTACATCAAGGCCTGATAATTTGGTTTTATATGACCTAAGAAAATTGGAACCTCACTAGGCATTTTCTTAATCTCCTGCTCAATACTATTTGGAGTATGATGAAAGCTTAAATCGGCAACCTGCTGAAGCTTGTTCGGAAAAGATACTTCGGTAAATATAGCTTTTAAATTACCCTGCTTTTTCGCTACTTCCCAAATTTTCTCCGTTGGCCCAGTATCTTGAGTAAAAACAATACTTGTATTATCTTTTTCTACAATAAAGCCATGTCCACCAGCAGGATGGTTTACAGGAATAATCGTAATTTTATACTCGCCAAGATCAAATGTTGAATTAGATGCAACAATATTAAATCTAAGAGTTGGATTTTCTTTATTAGGAAGTTTTGTAAAATCTGGCCAAATTTCATCATTTAACAAATGAGTCATAATATTTTTTTCTACTACTTTGGATGTATAGATTTCAAATGGTTTGTCTTTCAAACCAAAACAGTTATCTGCTAAAAATGCTAAATCAGAAATATGATCAAGATGACTGTGACTAATAAGAATATGATCAATCAATACTTGGTCATCAATTTGTAGCCCACTAGCAACACTACCCGCATCTATGAGCAATTTTCCATCTATTAAATAAGAGGTGTTTTTAAAGCCCGGCGAAACACCACCGTGACCACCTACTATTTTTACTTGCATTTTAATCGTCCTCATTAAAAGGCTAATAACTTTTATTCATTTTTATATTATAAACTATATTTAATAGCTTATCGGCTAGATCTATAAAAAATTAAATACTTATGAAATGAAAATACTATTTATTTAACAATGAATAAATTTCTTTACTATTTCTACCTAAGCATTGGGATAGTATTTTAGAAAGGCCTTTGCTAGACGGACGCTCTATGTATTCTTGAGCAAGTTGCTTAAGTTTTTCATCGTTTCCACTTATTACCTGCTGATCATGGCGTACAAGAATAACAAACTCTCCACGATACTCGATATTTTCAGGGATATCCCTCGCTTTAAAACGATAGACACTTTGAAAAGTCTTTGTAAGTTCTCTTGATACGACAACATTGGCTTCAGGTAATAAATCTGCGAGTTGCTTAAGAGTTTTTTCTACTCGTGAGACTCCTTCAAAAAATATATGTGTGACATTCCCGCCAAGAGCTTTAAAAAACTCACTCTTTTTAGCCGACTCTCTTGGTAGAAAACCATGAAAAGTAAATGGATGAGGCGGCAATCCACTAAGTTCTAAGGCAACCATTGGACTCGTTGGTCCTGGTATAGAGTCAACTTCACCTCCAGCATTCAAAAACTCTCTAATTAAAGGAAAAGCAGGGTCACTAACCACTGGAGAACCTGCGTCACTAACCAATACGGCCTCTCCAAATTCTTTTATTTTATTTATCACATTTGATATTTTGTTTTTTTGATGATCATGGAAGCTATCAATTGTTTTACCTTCAAGCGAAATATCCAAAAAATTGAAGATCTTTTTTAGATTTCGTGTGTCTTCGGCATAAAACAGACTCTTTGATTCAAGTATCTGCTTTCCACGAACTGATAAGTCTTCAATATTTCCTAACGGCAAACCCAAAAGAATTAACTTACTCATATCAACCACCTACGAATCTCTATGTAAATATTTTCCATCTCAAAAAGCAAAGAAGGTAATGATAGAATATTAACTAGTAAAGGTCCATAAAACCAAGGAGTGGTACATGTCAATGAAAGCCCGCGTGCGAACAGATGCTAGTGGAAATATAACAGTTCATATGGAAGGTGGACTCGATTACGAGAATAGTATTCCTCTCAAAAGAGAACTTGAATCACTCACCCATGAAAATCCTACATCAACGATTACTATCGACTTGAATAGTCTAGACTTCGTTGGTTCATCAGGTATTGGATTTTTTGTTGATACTATAAGAATTCTTAATGATAAAAAAGATCAAATTAAATTAACAAATGTAAGCAATGAGTTTGTGAAAGTGTTTAAATTATATAACCTTGATCTAATGGGACTTATCATTGATGAGTTTGATAAAGATGAAACTGAATTTATCTCACAAAAATTTGCCAATAGAAAAAATACTTATCAAAACTGAAGATTAAATACTGGTATATAGAAGACTGGAGTAAAGGCCCTATTTGGGGTCTTTTTTATTGATTCAAACTTAGCCCTCCAGTCAGTATCGATAACTGGCTCAAAGAACTGAGCAGCTGGAACCGGTTGCTCCTGACCTTCTTCGCTATAGCCTTGTTCATATGGAGATGTAGCATCAGGATAGTAATTATCTTTTGCTCTAGGATTATTCATTCGATTCTTTTTTAAAGCATGGCTAACAACTACATAACCACCAAACAGAAGACCAGCATAGAGACCTAAGGAAGCACCTTTTGCCACACTTCTCCCACCAGTCCCAAAGGCCAATGAGGCTGCACCTAATAGCGTTCCCCCTACTGTTCCATATAAGGCCATTGTTCCAATAGCTTTAATTCGAGGGTCTAAACCTTTTTCCTGTGCATTAGTGTTAATACTAATCATTGAAATTGAGATCATTATCATTAGTGAAACAAGTTTTTTCATATACACTCTTTTCAAATTTTATCCTATTATTTTAATAGGTTAATTAACTTATCCTTTTTTGGCAAATCTTTAGATGTACAAACTTTTAAATGAATCGGAAAATCTAATATACAACTAAGAAACTCTAAGCTTCTTACTAACCGTCCATACTGAGGCCTGCTTAAAACAGAGTTGTTACGCTTTGCTTCAATAATGAAAATTTTCTTATTTTTTATACAAACAATATCCACTTGCCCCATACCTCTTGACCTGAGTACTTCTGGAGAGACAAGGATAGGGACTGCAAGTTCGTGACACCAACTCGAAAGAGTCTTTTCCCAATTAAGACAAATACTCTTTGACACCCTTAAATGACTTTCTATGAACATCGGTTACACCTAAATTTTTAATTGCTTCACGATGAAGTTTTGTAGGATAACCGAAATGTTTTTCCAACCCATAGCCTGGATATTTTTCAGCAATGATACTCATTTGATGGTCCCGATATTCTTTTGCAATAATTGAAGCTAGACCTATAAAAGGACATTTAGAATCACCTTTTACTAAACTAAGATACTCCCAGTTTTCAATTCTATTCTTTGGAAGCTTATTACCATCTAGGCAAATACTTTTCTTTCCGGCCTTAACGCAAAGATCTTTAGAAAAAATTTCTATTGTTTCATTCATGGCATTTAATGAGCTCTGTAAGATATTATTTTTTTCAATATACCTTGGTCCATATTCTGTAAGACAAAAATATAAACTACCTTCAAACAACACTACTTCATAAACTTTGTTAACTTTGAGCTTATGCAAATCAATATTTAATTCTGAAAGTAAGCTCAAACGTTTTTTTTGGCTTAACTTTTTGCTATCGCAAACACCAATAGATATTAATTGTTTTTCAACACTCTTCATTTTAGAAGGATTACCAATGAACAAGCAGCCCGAAGCAACAACAGGACCTGCCAATGGGCCACGGCCAACCTCATCTGCACCTATGTAAGCAACTTTTTTCAATCAAACCTTCCTTTTAGGCAAAAAAAAAGCCTCTAAACAGAGGCTCATTTTTTATATCTAAAATATAATTAGTTCTTTCTATCGTAATCAACTGCAATTCTTGCAGACTTACCACTTCTATCACGAAGATAGTAAAGTTTTGATCGACGAGACTTACCTCGCTGAACAACTTCTACTTTTTCAACATTTGGTGAATGAAATGGAAATACTCTCTCAACTCCAATTCCTGATGAAGTCTTTCTTACTCTAAAGTGACCTTCAAGAGTTCCTTTTGCCTTAACAGCAATAACAACACCTTTGAAAATTTGGATTCTACTTTTATCACCTTCTTTAATTCTTGAGTGTACAGCAATCGTGTCACCAGACTTAAAGTTTGGCATTTCTTTTACTGTTGGATTAAGGTGATCATTTTTTACTACATCTAATAAGTTCATAAAATTCTCCTAGAACTTTTTGCATTTTCCAGAGGACCGAATTATTCGTTCTTTAAAAAATACTATTCAAAGACTTAGAGGCATCTAGCAATTCTATCTAAATAAATTGCTACCGCAGATCGAACAGATAAGTGATTATAACCATCATTTGAATTACCAAATATTGGCTCTAGCATAATATCTGCCCTTTCAAGCAAAGATGCATGAAGTCCCCAGCCTGTACCAAATATCAATAAATACGGTACATTGTCAACTTTCATTTGTTCTGAAAGCTCTTTAGTTGTCTTATTAAAAGACTCAAAGTTAGCCCCAGTTGCAACAATTTTTGGTGCTACACCCTCATTTTTCTCAATCTCATTACAGGTTTCTTCGATCGAGTTTATCACCTTTGCAATAGACAAAGCATCACTACGGTCTGGATTATAGCTATTTGAAGCATCTCCGTCCCAGTGACCTAGTATTCGATTAACTAGCTTATGCTGAGCCTCTAGAGGTGTCACAATATAGTAATTTTTAATATTAAAGGTTCTACAGCTTCTACTGATATCGTGAATATCCAAATTAGTAACGCTAGTAGTCACCAATTCGTTATTTTTATTCTTAATCGGGTGATGCACTAAAGCTAAATAGAGATTACTCATTAGCTCTCTTCCTTTTTATCGTTTAATAAGTCTGGCCTATATTTCTTAGTCATTTCAATACGCTTTTCTTTTCTATATTTTTTGATTTTTTCATGATGCCCACTTGTCAGTACTTCAGGAACTTTCATATCTTCAAAAACCTGAGGCCTAGTATAGTGTGGAAACTCCAATAATTCACTACCAAATGATTCTTCTAATGCAGAATCAGAGTTCTTCAAAACTCCTGGTACAAATCTCATTGCAGAATCTAAAACGGCCATGACGGCAATCTCACCACCACTTAATATGAAATCACCTAAACTAATATGTTCATCGATATATGACTCAATAAAGCGTTCATCAATTCCTTCATATCTTCCACAAATAAATACTATGTCTTTATTTGTATTTATTAATTTTTCTTGCGAAAACTTATATGCTTCATTGAAATTCCACTTCTTCCCTCTTGGGCCTGGAGCAATTATATGCAATTTTTCTCTCCAGTTATCTCCGTAACTACCTTTATCAACAATGCCCTCTATTAATGCATTTTTTAGAACATCTGCCCTTAGTACCATTCCTGCACCGCCACCATATGGGGTATCATCAACCCCGTTATGACCTTTTGGGTGGAAATCTCTAAGAAGAACTGTGTTTAATTCGAAAGCTGGTCCTCTTTTTCCATCAAGAGCTTGCCCAACAACCCCTGCTGTTTTCAGAGGCTCAAAGAATTCTGGAAACATTGTAATGATCCATATTTTTTTGATCATTCAATTTCCTCAGGCTCATTTATAAGGATATAATTTTCGGCAACATTTACTTCAGGGAAAAATTGCTCCACTAAAGGAAGTTCTATATTGTTTGTACCTTTAATGACTAAAACAGTTTGAGCTCCATTATCGTAGTAGGAATCAACAACTCCATATTCAACACCATCATTAGTCTTAACTTTTAAACCTACTAGATCCTCGATATAATATTCATCTTCACTAAGAGGTGGGAAGTCTTCTCGATTAACATAAATCTCAAATGGAATCATTGCTTCAACCTGGTTTCGGTCTTGAACATTTTTTAAGGATACAATTACTTTATTTCCAAAAGCGATCGCTCCGATTATGTGCTCTTCACCCTCTGCTCTAATTGAGCTTGAAGAATCAGATGGCCTTAGAATAAGCTTACTTCCTTTTTTTAAAGAGCTATCTTCTTTATTAAAAAGGTGAAATGAAAAGGCACCTTTTATCCCATGTGGCTTAGAACAATGTCCAAATTTTATATATTTCTCCATAGAGAATCGTTATATGGAATAAAAATTTGATTGTAAATTTTCTATCGTCTAGTTTTGCAACATAATGAAAATAGTACATAAAAAGCTTATTGGTATTATTAAACTTATAATTACTTTTTACTTAATACAAAGCTGCTCTCACTTTAATCTTTAAATCAATTACTTTATATAGAAACTTCCACCAGTTATTCAGTTATTCAGTTATTCAGTTATTCAGTTATTCTATTTAAAGAAATAATTATATTTTTAGTTAAGGTATTTAGAAAAAAGGAAAAAAAAAAGCCCTTCGTAAGAAGGGCTTTTTATATTTTTCATTA
>TARA_R110002072_G_scaffold300932_1_pt1 | contig 44270 bp, 25 predicted proteins | sample TARA_R110002072 | Tara Oceans TARA_R110002072 (sample SAMEA4397118) | marine metagenome | biome: Polar Biome; feature: [SRF] surface water layer (ENVO:00010504); material: water (ENVO:00002006), including particulate matter (ENVO:01000060) such as... | depth 5 m
AACGAAACCAAAATCGTTTAGAACAATCTCATGTCCATCTTTTTAAGGTAGTTCAAGTTTCTTGCAGAACTTGACTTTAAACGAAATATCGATTCTCTTTTCTGGTTTGAAGATCGTATTCGTTTTTAAATTCATAGGGTGACTAACTGTCATCCTATGAATTATTCTACCGTGTAAACTATCTTTCCGTTAATAATTGTTGTGTGCGCAAAGTTGTAATGATAATCAGCCACCGCAGAGACTGGTCTGTCAAAAATAACTAAGGTCGCATCTTTGCCTTTTTCTAATGTTCCGAGTTGATTTTCTTGAAAGGACGCAAATGCCGCCCAAATAGTCATTCCTTTGATGCACTGTTCAACTGTGATGCTTTCATTTGATAAAAAGCCATTAACCGGAATATTTTCTGTATTTTTTCTATTGACCGCAGCGTGTATCGTTGCAAATGGATCCGTTAACTCGACGGGAAAATCAGTCCCTATCGCAATCATGCCAAATTGATTGAGCAAAGTACGATAAGAATACGCACCCTTCATTCTTTCTTCACCAACTCTAGATTCTGCCCACCCTTGATCAGATGTGGCATGTGTTGGTTGAACACTTGGAAATACTCCGGCCTTGGCAAATAAATAAAAATCATTTGGGTCAACAATTTGAGCATGCTCTATTCTCCAACGATGATCTGGTTGTACAGAATAAATGTCTTGATATATTTCAAGCATTACACGGTTAGTAGAATCTCCTATAGCATGTGTGTTCATCTGATAGTTGACTTCTTCGCAAATTGTAGCAATTTCCGTCATTCGTTTTAGAGAAGTAGTTAAATAACCCTGATGGTTATGCTTGTCACTATAAACTTCTTTCATGAATGCTCCACGAGATCCCAACGCACCATCTCCATATACTTTAAAACTACGTATCGTTAAATTGTCTTTTTGATAAACACCATTCTCTCGAGCAAATTCAATATTATCTTCTGTCGGTAAAAGCATTCCGTATATGTTCAAATGCAATGATTTATTCTCCATTAACTCTTCCAGAATTTCAACTTCATGTCTTTTTAAACCAGCTTCATGAACCCCAGTGATTCCATAAGCTAAAAGTTCACTTTGAACTTCTAGTATAGCTTCATTTAACTCTTTTTCAGGAAAATCAGGAAGAATATCGAGAATTGGATTCATTGCATTGTCAACAAAAACACCAGTGTTCATTACAAATTCTAAAGGGGCTCTTCCATATTCTCTGGAAATAAATTGGTTTTCTTTCAAAACTTTAGTAATGATATATCCTCCTTGATTTAATTCTTCATCCTTATTAAATTTCTTGATAACATCTGATTTTTTAATCAAATAATCGTTAGCGAGTATTGCGTGCCCGTCAATTCTGAATAAACACACAGGAATGTCTGGGAACAATTCATTTAGACGCTCATTTGTTGGCATTTCGTCCCCTTTCCATCTAGACTGGTCCCAGCCCCGCCCAATGATAAATTTGCGATTGTACTTGCTTTGGTACTTTTCTATCCTTACTAACATTTCATCGTATGATTTACAGCCAACTAAGTCAACGCTTAATTTCTGCCGAGCATAGCTCATTATATGGCCATGTGCATCTATAAAACCTGGGTAAATATCTTTACTTTCTGCGTCAATGTATTTTTTTGCAGAATATTTATTCAATATTTGTCGCTCTGATCCAACTTCTACTATTTTGCCATCTTTTATGGCAATTGCCTCGACTATTTTTGCTCCATCCACCATTGTGTGAATGTTGGCGTTGTGTATAACAAGGTCTGCTGATTCACCTTTCATACATGATTGTAAGAGGATGAGAGAAGAAACGATAAGTATGAACGATATTTTCATGTGTTAAATTTTCAGTAAAGATAACGAAATGTAATCTTTGGAGATTTTTTGTAGAAGAACTGTTCAGCTCGCTCTTATTTTTTAGTTATTTCTAGGTTTTTTATCCTAGCATCAGTTGTTGCTTGACTTGTTTACACCAATTTTTAATCTAACAAATGTTAACTTTTAGTTCATTATCCTAATTATAACTATCTTTGAAACGATGTCTAATGTTAAATACAAATACAATCCGTCAACACTTTCATACGAAGAAGTAAAAAATTCTCCGCTAAAAAAAGTGATACGCGTTTTACTTTTGAGTGCTCCAAGCATTGTTTTAGGATTAATTTTCGCCATTGTTTTTACAAATCGTATTGAATCTCCTAAAGAGAAAATGTTTGCCAAAGAGCTGAAAACCAACGCTAAAGAATTGAAGCGAATGCAGTCAGACATTAAATTGGTCAATGAGGTTTTGGACGATATTCAAGGCCGAGATGAAGAGTTGTACCGGACAGCCTTGTATGCAGAGAAATTTCCTGATGAGCTACGTAAAATGGGAACTGGTGGAAGTGATAAGTATGCTTATTTAAATGGTATGACGAATTCTGAATTACTTAAATCAACAGCATCACAGATAGATCAATTGGAAAAAAGATTACATGCTCAAAGCTTATCGTTTCGAGAATTGTTAGAATTGGCCAAGGAGAAAGAAAAAATTCTGGCCTGTATTCCTTCCATCCAACCAGTAAGAAATGCTGATTTAAAAAGAAGGATAAGCGGTTTTGGTTGGAGAATAGATCCGATTTATAGAACCAGAAGAATGCACACGGGAATGGATTTTACAGCCGCTAGAGGCACGGAGGTCTATGCAACGGCTAATGGTGTTGTAGAAGAATTAGAGAGAAAAAGATGGGGTTATGGTCAAAGCATCATCATTAATCATGGCTACGGTTATAAAACACGCTATGCTCACTTGAAAGAATTTAAAGTAAAAAAAGGACAAAAAATTAAACGTGGTGAATTAATTGGTTTAATTGGTTCCACAGGTAAATCAACAGGTCCTCATTTGCATTATGAGGTAGTTGTCAATGGCAATAAAGTGAATCCTATCGGTTATTATCATTCTGATTTATCCCCCGAAGAATATGAGCAACTTCTCGAAATGAGCGAGAATTCTAATCAAGCAATGGATTAGGATAATTGTATATTCTGCCATTTTGACGGTCAGAAAGTCATACTATCATTACTTTTCTTCATTTTTATGACAATTCTGTCAGAATTTAAACGATTTGTTGCTGTGGCATAAAGATTGACTTTCCATAAACAGATTACAAAATGAACAATTAGAATAGAACAGTAGTTATGGGAAAAATAATAGGAATAGATTTAGGAACAACCAACTCATGTGTTTCTGTAATGGAAGGAAATGAACCAGTTGTTATCGAAAATTCAGAAGGTAGAAGAACAACGCCTTCCATCGTTGCTTTTGTTGACGGAGGAGAGCGTAAGGTTGGTGATCCAGCAAAAAGACAAGCGATTACTAATCCTGAGAAAACAATTTACTCAATTAAGCGATTTATGGGATCTTCATTTGATGAAGTGTCTAAAGAAATTGCTCGTGTACCTTATAAGGTAGTTAAAGGTGACAATAATACGCCTCGAGTATTAATTGATGATCGAAAATACACACCGCAAGAAATCTCTGCAATGATTCTTCAAAAAATGAAGAAAACAGCGGAAGATTATTTAGGACAAGAAGTGTCAGAAGCAGTCGTAACGGTTCCTGCATACTTTAACGATTCTCAACGTCAAGCGACAAAAGAGGCTGGCGAAATTGCAGGATTGACAATTAAAAGAATTATAAACGAACCAACAGCTGCAGCATTGGCTTATGGTTTAGATAAGAAAGGTGTTGACCAAAAAATAGTCGTTTTTGACTTTGGTGGTGGTACGCATGATGTTTCTATCCTCGAATTGGGTGATGGAGTGTTTGAAGTATTGTCAACAGATGGTGACACGCACCTAGGTGGCGACGATGTTGATCACAAAATCATTAACTGGTTGGCGGATGAGTTTAAGAAAGACGAAGGTCTTGATTTAAGAAAAGATCCAATGGCATTGCAGCGTTTGAAGGAAGCAGCAGAGAAAGCGAAGATAGAATTGTCTTCATCTTCTTCAACGGAAATCAACTTGCCTTATATTATGCCAGTTGATGGTGTGCCAAAGCACCTTGTTAGGACTTTGCAAAGAGCGAAATTTGAGCAATTGATTTCTGACATTGTTGAAAGAACAATTGCACCTTGTCGTTCTGCGCTTAAAGCAGCTGGATTGTCAACAAGTGATATTGATGAAGTAATTTTAGTAGGTGGTTCAACAAGAATTCCAATCATTCAAGATGCAGTGAAAAAATTCTTCGGAAAAGAAGCATCTAAAGGAGTAAATCCTGATGAAGTTGTGGCAGTTGGTGCAGCTATTCAAGGTGGCGTATTGACAGGAGAAGTGAAAGACGTTCTTTTATTAGATGTTATTCCATTGTCACTGGGAATAGAAACAATGGGTGGAGTATTTACCAAATTAATAGAAGCAAATACAACCATTCCAACCAAAAAATCGGAAACTTTCTCTACAGCATCTGATAATCAGCCTTCAGTTGATATTCACGTATTGCAAGGAGAAAGAGCAATGTCTGGAGATAATAAGACATTAGGTCGTTTCCAATTGACTGATCTTCCACCAGCTCGAAGAGGAGTTCCTCAAATTGAGGTAGTTTTCGATATCGATGCAAATGGTATCATGAATATTTCTGCAAAAGATAAAGGAACAGGGAAGGAGCAATCAATTAAAATTGAGGCATCTTCAGGTTTGTCTGATGCTGAAATTGAGAAAATGAAAGCGGAAGCGGAAGCAAATGCTGATGCGGATGAAAAAATGAAAGCGGAAGTTGAGTTAGTGAACAAAGCAGATTCATTAATTTTTCAAACAGAACGTCAGATAGAGGAGTATGGAGATAAAATTCCTGCAGATAAAAAAGGACCTATAGAAGATGCATTAGCAGAGTTGAAAAAAGAATTTGAAGCGAAGAATATGGAAAATTTAGAACCTGCAATGGAGAAACTAAATCAAGTGTTCTCTGCAGCTTCTGAAGAAATGTACAACGCTGCAAATACGGAAGGTGGAGATGCTGGAGCAACAGAAGATGGTGGGAATCCGGAGGATGAAGTGACAGATGTTGACTTTGAGGAAGTAGAAGAGAAAGAAGAGAAGTAACACATCGTGAACCTCAAGGTTCTGTTCAATAAATTTAAAAAGGAACAACATATAGTTGTTCCTTTTTTTGTTTGAAATAGAGTTGTTCGAACTTTTAGTGCATTTTTTATTATTAAAACTAGTTTTAATAGGGGGGGTTGATAAATAAAAGCACTTTTATTTAAGTTGACCCCGTAAAAATTCATACCTTTGAGGTAATTATTGAAAAAAAACAACAAAATGGCTCAATTAAGACTTAATGCACTAGATGATGTTCTTCATAGAAAACCAAAGCACATGGAAGATCCAGGTGAACGTGTTTCTGAATACTTCGGTATAAATACATTTCACATTCGCATTATGCGGGAATGTCTTTCTGAAAAAGCATATAGAAGTGTGAAGTCTGCTATTGAAAATGGAACGCAAGTAAGTAGAGACATTGCTGATCAAGTAGCAACTTCAATGAAAGATTGGGCTATTACGAAAGGGGCTACTCATTTTACACATTGGTTTCAACCTTTAACAGGTACAACTGCGGAAAAACATGATGGTTTTTTCAAGCCTATTGGTCCAGGTGAGGCAATTGAACGTTTTGAAGGAGATGTTTTGGTACAACAGGAACCTGATGCATCTTCTTTCCCAAATGGTGGAATAAGAAATACTTTTGAAGCAAGAGGATACACCGCTTGGGATCCTTCTTCTCCGGCTTTTGTCATAGGTAAAACACTCTGCATTCCAACGATATTTATTGCCTATACTGGAGAAGCACTGGATCATAAAATGCCTCTTCTTAAAGCCTTGCATAGGGTAGAAGATGCAGCATTAGATATTTGCCAATATTTTGATAAAAATGTAAATAAAGTAGGAACAACACTAGGATGGGAACAAGAATATTTCTTAGTGGATTCTGCTCTGTTTAATGCACGTCCAGATATAATGTTAACGGGCAGAGCGGTCTTTGGACACGCTCCTGCCAAAGGTCAACAGCTTGATGATCATTATTTTGGATCTATTCCAGAAAGAGCAACCGCTTTTATGCGTGAGTTTGAATACGAATCACATTTGTTGGGGATTCCAGTTACCACACGACATAACGAAGTTGCGCCTAATCAATTTGAGTGTGCTCCAATGTTTGAAGAAGTGAATATAGCGAATGATCACAATCTTTTACTCATGGATGTGATGGAGAAAGTAGCAAGAAAGCACAATTTTAGAGTGCTATTACATGAAAAACCTTTTGCAGGTCTCAATGGTTCAGGAAAACACAATAACTGGAGTTTAAGTACAGACACAGGAGTCAATTTATTGCAACCAGGAAAAAATCCAAAGACGAACCTTCAGTTTCTTACTTTTTTAGTCAATACAATCGTGGCAATCAATGACAATGCTGATATTTTAAGAGCATCAATTGCCTCAGCTGGAAATGATCACCGCTTAGGAGCAAACGAGGCACCTCCAGCGATTATTTCTGTGTTTATCGGTTCTCAGTTAACTGAAATGTTAGATAAATTGGAAGCAAATATTAAGCATGGAAAAATGACTCCTGAATCTAAAACAGAATTGAAACTAGATATTGGAAAAATTCCGGAGTTATTATTGGACAATACCGACAGAAATCGAACTTCTCCTTTTGCTTTTACAGGAAATAAATTTGAATTTAGAGCTGTTGGCTCAACTGCAAATTGCGGTCATCCAATGATGGTTTTGAATACTATTGTAGCAAAACAATTGATTGAATTTAAAAAGAAAGTTGATGTGCGAATTGAAAAAGGCACTAAGAAGGACGAAGCGATCTTAAAAGAATTGCAAAGATTAATTACTCAATCTAAGAAAATTAGATTTGAAGGAAATGGATACGGTGATGAATGGGTAGAAGAGGCGGAAAAGAGAGGGCTGTCTAACTTGAAGGACACACCTAGAGCGTTAGATGTTTGGGCTAAGAAAAACACAAAGGACTTATTTTCAAAAATGGGTATTCTTACTCCGGTTGAGTTAGAAGCTCGCCACGAAATTGAACTGGAGAATTATGTTTTGAAAATACAGATAGAAGCAAGAATTATGGGTGACTTAGCTAAAAATCATATTATACCGGCTTCTATTGAGTATCAGAATAAAGTCATTAAGAATGTTAAAGGTTTAATCGATATTCTTGGAGAGAAAGAGGGAAAGAAGACAGCAAAAACACAATTACTAATTATTAAATCCATTTCTAAGCATATTAATTCAATGAATGATTTAGTGAATAGCATGGTAGAAGAACGTAAAGAAGCTAATTTAATCACTGACAATAGAGAGAAAGCCTTTGCTTATTGTGACAAGGTGAAGTCCTACTTCGATGAAATTAGATATCATGCGGATAAACTAGAGCTTCAAGTGGATGACGAAATGTGGCCATTACCGAAGTTAAGAGAGATGTTGTTTACGAAATAGACTTTATTCTGATTGTTTTACAGAAATTCGTATGCCCCAATATCTGGAGAAGCACGAGTAATTCCCTCAAGGTCTAAACCATTGCTAGTTGGGTATAGACCGCTTCCTGCATTATTCATAGGCGAAGTTGACCAAAAATGGAAGTCATTTTGTGGCACATCCTTTAACAGTGGCTCAATATTCCATAGATTACTGCTAAAAATTGGAGAAGTGAATTGTACCGAGCTTTTAATTAAATTGTTTTGAAAAGTAAAGTCTAATGTAATCGAAATGTCGGGAATCGTATCAATAGCCAATTCATCATCAGAATTTCCATACATCACAGAATTCGTTATAGTCCCCTCATTGATTGAAGAAATTTCTGTTTGCATGAGCAATGAATTGCTATACCAATTACTTATTCCAACTGCCGCAGCAACATTATCACCTGTTCCATAACCAAGTAAGTGACATTGGTTAAAGTTAAAATCTCCTCCTCCAATTACAGCAAGTGCATGGATTCCATTTTTTGCAATGATGCAATTCTCGGCCTTCACTTTTGCTCCTTGAAAAATAAAGAATCCGTAAGATGAGTTGTTGGTGATAATACTATTAGAAATTTGTAGGGTATAACTCGTATTTGAAACATCTTCGCTATAAAGATGAACGCCAGCTATTCCATTTTTAATAATTGCGTAGTTTATGCTACTTGGTAACGCTTGATTAAAATAAATGCCATAATATTGCCCTGCGACATCGTCATAAAAAGATTCTAATCGGTCTCCCTGTAATGTGACCTCATTTCCCAAAACTCCATTAATATTCAGAGCTCCTTTGTAAACAAATAGTATGGCATCTTTGTGCAGATAAATGTTTGTTCCTGCTTGAATATCTAAGGTTTTTGCCGAATCAATGACTACAGCTCCGTATATAACATGAGGTTTGTCGTTGGGCCACACTCCTTCTGCAAAGGCAATGATATTTTGGGAAAGGTAAGAATAATGGAAGTAAGCATCTTGTCCCCAAGCTGCCAATTCTACAAATTGATCGGTGCCATTTGTATTGAATCGTATTCTATCTTCAATTACCATAGGATTTGTACCGTTATTCGGATCGAGAGTTACTTCAACAAAAACAAAAATACTATCGTTTCCTTCTAATTCTAAATCTGCAAAATTAGTTCCAATTAAACCATCTACATTAATTCTAAAGGGAGAATTTGCCCCACCTACTAATTCTATTTGAGAAATAGTTAAGGTTTTATTTGAATTGTTATAGATTTTAAATCGTTTCGTAACGGAACCTAGTGTTGTGAAAACAGTATCAAATACGACCGTATCTCTACTGAAATCTAAATTCCCTGAAGAAAATTGAAGTGGTTTTTTACAACTGGATATACCTAGAGCAAAACCAATGGCTACAAAAAAAATAAGATAGGTGATCGATTTATTCATAAGTACAATTCTCTAGCAAATCTAACGCAATTAACGGAGAATTATTATGTTTCAATCGATTTTAAAGATGAATCTGTCAATTTAGTTCACTCTTATTCGTTGACCAATTCTTAGAATGCTATTTTTATCCAGTCCATTCAAGGTGCATAATTCGGTAATTGAAGTACCACTTCGCTGTGCAATTTTTGATAGAGTGTCACCAGACTTAATAGAATAGACAGTTCCTTTTGCTAAAAATTCTTCGCTGATATTCGGACTTGAATGAATTCGCTTGTTGTTTTTTAGAATTAATTCGCCCAACATTGCAGAATCATTCCTTAAACAAAAATCAGTTGTATTAAAAACATTCTCAGGGTTGATAGGTTTGTCGTGATAACGAACTTCAAAGTGCAAATGTGGCGCGTAAGATCGACCTGTACTTCCCGATAGGCCAATTAATTCTCCTGCTTTTACAATTTGATTTACTTTTACTTTTCTTTTAGAAAGATGCGCGTAGTAAGTCTCTAATCCGTTTTTATGACGAATTATTACTAAATTCCCGAAACCACCTTTATTGTAAATAGCATATCTCACTTTTCCATCAAATGCCGCATAAATTTTGTTTCCACTTGGGATAGGAATGTCAATTCCTTTATGAAATGAATGTCCTCTTTTTCCGAAAGGAGAAGTAACTTTGCTTTCAATAGGATAAGAATATCCGCTAAGTGAGTCAGTAAGGTTAATTATTTTTGCAGCCGCGTATGTCTTATCTGGATAAGCAAAAGTGATATTCTCAAGCCAGTTATTTGTGAAAATAGCCGATGTATCATAAAAAGAAACAGTAGTTTTCTTTTCATTTTTGGATAAAGTATCCTCCTCAACTGCTGCAAAGCTATATGCAGAAATAAAAAACAAGAGAGAGATAGAGAGAGAAATAACTTTCATTTTGCACTTTAATTTTCAAATTAAAGTGCAAAACTAAGGTATTTAGATAGTTATATCAAATTGATAAATCTAAAAAGTGTTAAAAAAGCAGGTTCAATAATTTTTGTACTTAAATACTCACAATTTGACTAACAATCTATGCAACAATAGCTGGCATCAAATCGTTGTTTTCCTCAATTCTAAGCATTCTTACATCTTTAGCACAAGTTGCAAACCAAGGGTAGGTCCTAGCTAAGGCTTGAACAATTAAAACACAAGAAACAGCTGTAATCGTTTCATCTCCAAAATACACACTTCCTTGAGTCCATTTAAAACCATTAGAGAGCATGAATTTTTTTACTTCACCATAAGCATTAGGCATAGAATTACCAGGATAATTGTCGTTTAAACAATTCGTGTCTAAGTCAAATACAACTGCATACATAGAGCAAATATAGGTCAAACAAACGTATTTAGCTAATAATTCAACGGAAAAAATAAAAATGTTTAATTAGTCAAAATTATTCTAGAGTAAACTACCAGCTTCTAGGGTTGGAAAAATTTCTTCGTAATTTAAAACATCACTATAACTGACTCGTCTATTGATGTGCTCTTTTTTTAGATCCGAAGAATTAAGGACTCCAGTTGCAGCAATCAGTTCGGCAAAATTTTTCAAGGTTTCAAAATGATAGCTTGCCACTCTTTTTGCTTTGTCTTCAACATCTAATCCTTTAATTAATCCTTTATTCTGAGTTGCAACTCCAACCGGGCAAGTGTTTGTATTACATTGTAATGCTTGAATACAGCCTGTTGCCATCATCATGGCTCTTGCACTATTCACCAAATCTGCACCCAAAGCTATTGTTCTGGCAATATGAAAAGATGAAATAATTTTACCAGAGGCAACAACTTTGATGTCTTTCTTTAAGTCATATCCAATCAATGTATTTGTAACAAATGCCAGTCCATCACGCATCGGCATTCCAATAGAATTTGAAAATTCGACAGGAGCAGCGCCCGTTCCACCTTCACCACCATCAACAGTTATAAAATCAGGTTTAATACCTGTAGAAATCATCGCTTTACATAGATCAATGAATTCTTCCTTTTTACCAACGCATAATTTGAACCCAATCGGTTTTCCGTTAGAGTTGTCTCGTAAAGTTTTTATAAAATTCATCAAACCTTCAGCCGAATCAAAGGCAGAATGTGATGGGGGAGAATGTACGTCTGTAAACGGTTCGACGTGTCGAATTTTAGAAATTTCCAGTGTGTTTTTCTTAGCAGGTAGAATTCCACCGTGACCAGGTTTTGCACCTTGTGATAGTTTTATTTCTACCATTTTCACTGAATTTTGGGTCGCATTCTGACGAAACAATTCTTTGTCAAAATTACCTTCTTTAGACCGGCAACCGAAATACCCTGTACCGATTTGCCAAATTAAATCTCCTCCATTTTCTAAATGATAGGGGCTAATTCCTCCTTCTCCAGTATTTTGAGCGAAATCCCCAATTTTGGCACCTTTATTCATTGCTAAAACAGCTCGATTACTTAGTGAACCAAAGCTCATTGCAGAAATATTCAAGATACTCGACGAATACGGCTGTGTGCAATCAGGCCCTCCAACTAAAACGCGTGGACTGTGATCTACTTGTTTGTCAGGACTTGCGTACATAGAATGCTCCATCCATTCGTAACCCGTGCTATATACTTTCATTTGTGTCCCAAATGGAACGGTGTCATTAACATCTTTTGAACGTTGATAAATTAATGTTCTAAAAATTCTGCTAATTGGACGCCCTTGTGTATCTGTTTCTACAAAATATTGCATGATTCCAGGACGAAGTTTTTCTAAAATGTATCTAAAATTTCCAACTACTGGGAAATTCGATTTCAGCGTGTGCTTTTTGGAGAATGTATCTCTGATTCCTATGAGAATAATCGGACCAAATAAAATTAAACTCCATAGTATTGGTTGCCACCAAAAATAAGCCACAAGTCCAACTGATGCGAGAATAATTATACTGATTAGGATAAAAGATTGGCGTACATTCATAAGACTAAAATTTTATTAGGTAGAAAGTTAATTAAAACTTTTCTTTAAGAAGTGAAAGTGATGATATTCTTACAATAAAATAGTGTTTAATTTAAAAAAACCAAAATGTTAGACTTGCTCTTAAATACGCTCCTCCACCGTAGCCTGCTTCCAAGGAAATGCCAATAGGTATTTTGGGGTAGAATTGAATTCCATATCCAATTCGATATTCAATGAGATTACTTTTTCGTTGGTCAAAATATTTATAAGCAATTTGACTTGTTTCCTGTAAATTTATTCCCAATTGAGTAGTTGTGTACCCTATCCATTGTTTTTTTACCAAAGTCATCACGTTGATGCTGCCTAAAATTCGATGACTCTTTCTTTCAGCGAGACGAAGATCATAAACAGACGTTGAAGTATAGTCGATGTTGCTTTTATTGTATGAATAGTCAACACCTAAGCCGATAATTCTGAAAGGAAAAAAAGAACCAGGAGCAACCCAATATTGCCCTCGAAGACCAAAGGTTCCAGCAGTATTAGTAGTATAAGGTTTTGCAATTGTTGATTCACGTCCTAATTGATTAGGATCTGTGCTTGGAAAACCAAAATAGGGAGAAAAAGATACAACTTTACCAATACCTGGGCATTTTTTACAAAGATCAAAACTCTTGGCAACCGTTAAATCTCTAACACTCGATTTTCCAGCTACTTTGTGAAAACAATAACAACTTGTTAAGGACAAAGCTATAAGTAAAACGATTATAGAGTTAATTGTTCTCGTAATAGTCATACTTACTAAAACGAAAAGTTAGAGATGTTTATTACACTTTCTCCAACACCTCTTCAATAGCTTTTTCTAAGCCCCCTGCATTTTTACCGCCTGCCGTTGCAAAGAAAGCTTGTCCGCCACCTCCACCTTGGATGTGTTTAGATACATCACGAATGATTGCTCCTGCGTTAATGTCTTTCTCCTTCACTAAATTATCTGACGCGATGATGCTCAACGAGCACTTGTCACCCGTTTTACCACCGAGAACACCAAAAAAGTTGTCGTACTCTCCTTTTAACTGGAAAAGTATGTCTTTGATAGAATTTCCATCTAATTCAACAATGCTAGAAAGAATATGAATCCCGTTTTCTTCTTTAACAGAGGCTTTCAGTTCACTTTTGATGTTCTTTGTTTTCTCCTTTTGCAGTTGCTCCAGTTCTTTTTGCAGTAGCACATTTTTTGCTTGCAAATCATTCACTGCTTTTACAACGTCTTTTGGATTTTTCAAAGAAAGTACAATACTATCCAATGTTTCTGCTTTATTTTTGAAGTAAGCTTCCGCTTTTTCACCTGTAATTGCTTCAATTCTTCTTACCCCAGAGGCAACTGCTGTTTCCTGTGTGATAATAAAAAGACCAATTTCGCCAGATGCTTGTACGTGTGTTCCTCCGCATAATTCAACAGAATCTCCGAACTTAATAACTCGTACAGTATCACCATATTTCTCTCCAAATAATGCCATTGCCCCCATTTCTTTGGCCACTTCAATTGGCGTGTTTCTTTTTTCTTCAAGCGGCAAATTTGCTCGAATACTTGATGAAACCATTGTTGAAATTTCTTCCAATTCCTCATCTGTTACTTTAGAAAAGTGAGAAAAATCAAAACGCATGTAGTCAGAGTTGACCAAAGAACCTTTCTGTTCTACATGGTCACCTAAAACTGTTCTCAAAGCATGATGCAAGAGGTGAGTAGCAGAATGATTGTTTGCAGAAGCCATTCTTTTTGATTGACTGACAACTGCCTTGAAGTTTGCATTAACATTAGAAGGTAACTCTTTCATTGAATGAACAATGAGGTTGTTTTCCTTTTTGGTGTCAAAAACAGATGTTTTAATTTCGTTGTGTTCTATGTATCCAATGTCTCCAACTTGCCCACCACCTTCTGCATAAAAAGGAGTGAGGTTAAAAACCACTTGGTAAAATTTCTTTTTTTTCTGAGAAACCTTTCTGTACTTGACAATTTTTACGTTTGCCGTGAGATTGTCGTAACCAACAAACTCTTCGATGTTGTCTTCGATTAATTGCGTCCAATCACCCGTTTCAACCGCTGTAGCTGAACGGGAGCGATCTTTTTGCTCCTTCATGTGCATATTAAAACCATCCATATCAACAGAAAAACCTCTTTCTCTCGCCATTAGATCAGTTAAATCGATAGGAAAACCGAAAGTATCGAGCAATTCAAAAGCAAATTTTCCATCTATGGTTTTTTGCTCTAGTTGAATTGAGTTTATATGCTTTTCAAAACGTTGAATACCATTTCCCAATGTTTTCAAGAAAGAGTTTTCCTCTTCGATGATTACTTTATGAATTAATTCTTTCTGCTGCTCTAATTCAGAGAATGGATCAGACATGATTTTTACCAAAACGGAAGATAAATCAGCCAAGAAAGGCTCTTTTAAATTCAAAGTTTGGTAGCCGTAACGCACAGCTCTCCGCAAAATTCTACGTATAACATAGCCTGCCCCAGTGTTTGAAGGAAGCTGTCCGTCCGCAATGGAGAATGCAATTGCCCGAACATGATCTGCAATGACTCTGAGAGCAATATCGACTTCTTGGTTCGTTCCTTTTTCTTGTGCATTCTCTTTTCCATATTCAGTACCTGAAACTTTCTCCATGTGCTTGATTAGCGTTTGAAAAAGATCGGTATCGTAGTTCGATTTTTTTCCTTGCAAAGTCATAGCAAGTCTTTCCAATCCCATTCCAGTGTCCACATGTGTTTCGGGAAGAGGTTCTAAACTTCTGTCTGCCTTACGATTAAATTGCATGAAAACATTGTTCCAAATTTCAATAACATGCGGATGATCTTTATTCACCAAAGATTTACCATCTACCTGATTTCTTTCTTCATCAGAGCGTAAATCGACATGTATTTCTGTACAAGGACCACAAGGACCAATTTCTCCCATCTCCCAAAAATTGTCCTTTTTGGAAGCGAGAATAATTCTGTCTTCTGCAATGTATTTCTTCCAAATAGCAATGCTTTCATCATCTTGAGGTACACCGTCTTGTTCGTCTCCTTCAAAAACAGTAACATATAATCGGTCTTTTGGAATTTTATAAACGTTTGTCAATAAATCCCATGCCCATTCGACAGCTTCTTCTTTAAAATAATCACCGAACGACCAGTTACCAAGCATTTCAAACATGGTGTGGTGATAGGTATCTACACCAACTTCTTCCAAATCATTGTGTTTCCCAGAGACTCGTAAGCATTTTTGCGTATTGGCAACACGTCTATTTTTTGCAACGGCATTTCCTAAAAAGTAATCTTTGAATTGATTCATTCCTGCATTGATAAACATCAGGGTAGGATCATTCTTTACAACCATCGGTGCACTCGTTCCGATTTCATGTCCCTTTGACTCAAAATAATTGAAAAATGCTTGCCTAATTTCGGAAACTGTCATTGACTTTGTTTTGTGCTTTTTTAGTTGAATGCAAATTTAATTATTTCTTATAAACTACACTTGTAGGGTAGGCAAATTCTAAACCTTCTGAATTAAATTGCTTTAAGATTTCCATGTTTATTTCGGATTGTGTTTTGAAAATATCTTCGTCTTTTTTTATGAAGTAAATAAAGAGAATCCCCATAGAAAAGTCTCCCCAAGAGTTAAACGAAACAAAAATATTTTCGTCTTCTACTTTCGTGTTTTTTTTCGCAATTTCTTGTAGTAAGCCCATTGCTTTCTCCATATTCTCATGTGAAGTTTCATAAGTGAGACCAAGACTGATTTTAACTTTTCGATTTGGTTCTAGGGTAACATTCTCCACGGCATTATCACTAAATTGACCATTTGGTATAGTTACCAATCGTCCTTCTAGCGTTCTTAACCGTGTGCTTCTTACACCAATTTCTTCAACTTCTCCATCCCAACCGTTGACTTTAATTCTATCTTTCATTTTGAAGGGTTTGTCTAAAAAGACCATAATTCCCCCAAAAATATTCTTAATCGTATCTTGAGCGGCAAATGCCATTGCTAAACCACCAATTCCCAAGCCAGCAATTAGGGCAGCTACATCAAATCCTGCATTGTTTAATCCAATTACAATTCCCAAAATCCAAATACCGGATTTTATTGTTTTTCGAATCACCGGAAGCAGTTGATCATCTAAGTCACTGTCCGATTTTTCCACCAAGGGGACAATGTATTCTTGTATAAGAGAATCAATCACTCTAGCAAACAACCAAGTAATATTGAGGACGAGTAAGATAATAAATAAGTGACTAAAGAAAGAATCCGTTGATTCACCGAATTGTAGTCTATGAATTCCCCAATAAAAGCCTATTAATCCCAGTCCATAAACGATAGGTTCTTCTAATTGATCAACCAGGATGTCGTCCAAGCTCGTTTTCGTTTTTGCGGCAAGTTTTTTAACAAACTTCCCAATTATCCAATAGGCAATTTTGGCAATAATAATTGCGCCAAATATAATTCCAAATGAAATTGCCCAATTTTGGATTGTATTACCATAAAATTGTTGAGACAAAAAATCGTTCATTGTTCTTATTTTTATTGCAAAGATAATTAAAGATTTAAAGGAAGATTACTACAAACCGCTTAATCATTATTTCATTTTTTCATTAAATCAATGACTCAACGACTGATTCTGTCTTTAATTTAATGATTTAAAGCTACTTTTCATTAATTTCGCAACTTATAATTTTTTGAACTATGGAGACCCCAAAAACATACGAACCACAAAAGGCAGAGGAAAAGTGGTATGCACATTGGATGGAGAAAGGATATTTTCATTCTGAACCCGATGAAAGAGAGGCATACACTGTTGTTATTCCACCGCCAAATGTGACGGGAGTCTTGCACATGGGTCACATGTTGAATAATACAATTCAAGATGTATTGGTCCGTCGTGCAAGAATGTTGGGAAAGAATGCTTGTTGGGTTCCTGGAACCGATCATGCTTCAATTGCAACAGAAGCGAAAGTTGTTCAGAAATTACGTCAAGAAGGAGTTAAAAAGTCAGACTTGACAAGAGATGAGTTTTTATCCCATGCATTTGAATGGAAAGACAAGCACGGAGGGATTATTCTCGAACAGCTGAAAAAGCTTGGTGCATCTTGTGATTGGGAAAGAACAAATTTCACAATGGGTGAAGAATATTCTGAATCGGTCATTGATGTCTTCATTGATTTATATAATAAAGGGAAGATTTACCGAGGTTTGAGAATGGTCAATTGGGACCCTGAAGCATTAACTGCTCTCTCTGATGAAGAAGTACTTCATAAAGAGGTGAATTCTAAGTTATTTCACGTTCGTTATAAGATTGCCGGAACAACAGATGAATGGTTGACAATTGCCACTACACGTCCAGAAACGATTTTGGGAGATTCTGCTATCTGTGTCAATCCAAATGATGCTCGATATGCAAACTTGAAAGGAAAGAAGGCGATTGTTCCTATTTGTAATCGTGAAATCCCAATCATTTTCGATGATTATGTGGATATGGACTTCGGTACAGGTTGTTTAAAAGTAACACCCGCGCATGATACCAATGATTACGATTTAGGTAAGAAACATAACTTAGAAACAATTGATATTCTCAACGAGAATGGAACAATGAATGGCAACGCACTTCACTACGAAGGTCAAGATAGATTTGATGCTAGAAAGGCAATTGAGAAAGAATTATATGAGAAAGGTTATTTAACGAAAACGGAAGATTATATCAATAAAGTAGGGTATTCTGAAAGAACATCTGCAGTTATTGAACCTCGATTATCTTTGCAGTGGTTTGTGGACATGAAAGGATTATCAGGACCAGCTTTGGATAATGTAATGAACGGTGATATTAAGTTTCATCCAGAGAAGTTTAAAAATACATACCGTCATTGGATGGAAAACATCAAGGATTGGTGCATTTCTCGTCAATTGTGGTGGGGACATCAAATTCCTGCTTGGTATTTTGGTAAAGGAGAGAATGATTTTGTTGTTGCCAAAACGATTGAAGAGGCTGTAAATGCTGCATCTGAAAAGTCAGGCAGAACGATTGCTATAAGTGACCTGCGTCAAGACGAAGATGTAATGGATACGTGGTTCTCAAGTTGGTTATGGCCAATTTCTGTTTTTAACGGATTGACGGACCCAGAAAATGATGAGATAAATTATTACTATCCAACAAACGATTTGGTAACAGCTCCGGAAATTATGTTTTTCTGGGTAGCGAGAATGATTATTGCTGGAAATGAATACATGGGAAAAATTCCATTTAAGAATGTTTATTATACAGGAATCGTCAGAGATAAATTGGGTAGAAAAATGTCCAAATCGTTAGGTAATTCTCCTGATCCTATTGAGTTAATCAATAAATACGGTGCTGATGGAGTGAGAGTTGGAGTGTTGATCTCGTCACCTGCAGGAAATGATTTACCGTTCGACAGTTCGCAATGTGAACAAGGTAGAAATTTTACTAATAAAATTTGGAATGCGTTTAGATTAGTCAATACTTGGTCCGTACAAGAAGATTTAGAACAACCAGAATCCTCAATAAAAGCAATAGAGTGGTTTGGTGCTAAGTTCAACAAAGAGCTGACCAAAATTAACGAGCAATACGATCAATTTAAAATTTCTGAAGCTTTAATGACAACCTACAAATTGGTTTGGGATGATTTCTGTTCTTGGTATTTAGAGATGATTAAACCAGGCTACCAGCATCCGATTGATGCAAAAACGTTGGAAGCAACAAAAACATTCTTTGAACAACTGCTGAAGGTATTGCAACCTTTTACACCTTTTGTTTCAGAGGAACTATGGCATTTAATTAGAGAGCGAGAAGAAGATATTATTGTGGCAGAATGGCCGAAAGTAGAATTGTATGATGATGCCATTCTTTCTCAATTTGACCTAGCGAATGAGGTTATCACGAATATTCGCAACATCAGAAAGAAGAACAACATAGCCAACAAGGTGAAATTGGATTTGTTTATCAAGAAAAATGCAGAGTTAAATCAAGGCTTTGACTCTGTGATTAAAAAGATGGGAAATTTGGCCGTTTTGGAATATACAAATGAGAAAGTGAGCAATGCAAATTCTTTTATTGTGAATCAAAACGAATACTTTGTTCCGTTTGGAGATGTAATTGATGTAGAAGAGGAGAAAGCAAAAATGCAAGAGGAATTGGAATACACCAAAGGTTTCTTGAAAAGCGTTCAAAAGAAATTATCAAACGAACGTTTTGTAGCTGGAGCTCCCGAGCAAGTTGTGGCAGTGGAAAAGAAGAAAGAAGCGGATGCTCTGGGAAAAATTGCTATTTTGGAAGGGAAAATAGAGGAGATGTGATAAGTTGAAAACAATAATCTTTAGGCTTTCAGTCGTTGGCTCTGTTACAACTGATAATTTTACAGCCTCAAGTGATGTTGATGTATTGATTTCATTCAAAGATATTTCATTTGAAAAATATATCGACAATTACTTTGAATTACATCATGCATTAGAAGAACTCTTCAACAGAAAAGTTGATTTAATAACTGTCAAATCTATTTCTAACCCGTTCTTTATTAGTGAGATAGAAAAAACGAAGAAGCTATTATGTGCAGCAGCATAAAGCCAATAAATATCTATTTGACATTCTTTCTTCTATTGATTCCATCGATGCCTTTATTTAAGTAAAATCAAACAATCCAACTTGTTTACTAATGAAATAGTTTTTCTTTTCAGCTAGTGATTGAAAATTATTACAGTCATTACTATCATAAAATCACTCTAAAATTTCATCAATCGTACTTCTAGATACAAAGTGATAACCATTTTTTGCTTTCTCAAAAGCTTGTCTTGCAAAATCTTGATCTTCTTTTTCTCCAGTAGTCATTAGCAGTTCGTAAATTCCTTCAATTAACCATCTTCTGCCAATTTTTATGAGGTATTTTTCCATTTCCTCCTGCTTCGCTCGATACTGACTTTTTGCAGACAGTTTGAACCAATCCGATTTAATAATCGCATTTGCATCAGTTGAGAATTGAAATTGTTCATCTAATTGTGCCATTAATTCATTCGAAATATTTTCATCCAAAGTTCTGATGAAAGTCAGCCATTCTTGCGTAATATAATCATTACGCGATGCTCCATTCAAATCGTTAGCGATGATATCCTCTCCACTGCTTACCTTTTTAGCAAGATCTATCATTTGCTTTAGTCTAGAAGATTCAATAACTAGATGCTCTTCAGGTATCCCTGGAGAATATATCCAACCATCAATATCAAAGTCTATCTGATTGGGCTCAAGTAGTTTCTCTTTTAAAGTACTTACAAAAGTTTCTGTAGTTATGGATTGAAAAGCAAAGTCGATGAAGTATTGATTGAGGAAAGCATCCATTTTTTTTCGTCCTACTGCGCGTTCAACATTTCTTAAAAAGAAAGCACCTTTTACGTAAGCAATGTCCGTCATTCCTTCATCAGGGTTTCTCTCATTCAATTGCAATTTTAAACGAGAATCCTCTGGGAAGTCACTATTTTCAATTTCATTCAAAGATGCCATTAAATCTTGATGTTCAATGGTTGCTAAGATATCGGCGGTCTCTTTTCCGTAGATTTTCTCCATGATTCTGTTCTCAAAATAAACGGTAAAACCTTCGTTAAGCCAAAAATCATCCCACGTAGCGTTGGTTACCAAATTGCCTGACCAAGAATGTGCTAATTCGTGTGCAACAACGGATGTTGAACTTCTGTCACCAGTAAGAATTGTTGGGTTAGCAAAAGTCAAACGAGGATTTTCCATTCCACCGAAAGGGAAAGAATATGGAAGCATCACTATGTCATATTGGTCCCATAAGTAAGGTCCATATAATTCTTCAGCAGCAACAATCATTTTTGGTAAGTCTTCAAATTCATAAGCACAGTCGTCTGCCAATCCTTTTTCAGAGTAGATTCCACAATTCTTTCCTAAAGAAGTATAAACCAGGTCACCTACGGCTAATGAAATTAAATACGAAGGTATTTTTTGCTTCATTTCGAAGTGGTATTTTCCTTCTTTATTTTTTTCTGTAGGATTGGAAGCGCTCATAACTGCTAAAAGTTCCCTTGGTACTGTAATATCCGCAGAATAGGTAATCCTGTTCATTGGAGAATCTTGTAAAGGAATCCACGACCGTGTTAAAATTGCCTGACCTTGTGTATATAAATAAGGGTGTACTTTTCCTTCTGTTAATTCTGGAGAAAGCCAGTCCAAAGCTTCTGCCTTGTCCGTTGTCTGGTAATAAATATTAATGAATTCTGTTTCAGGTTCAATTTCAACTATTAAGGATTGCCCAAGTAAAAGAGAATGTTTGCCAAAAGAAAATTTCACTTCCTTTTCCTCACCTTTTCCTGTTGTAATTTTTAAAATGTTCAAGTTTTTGATATCGAAAATAGCTTTGCTTGAATTGTGTGAACTCATTTTATGCCTCGCCACGCCACTAATATTTTTTTTCTCAAAATTGACATCTAGTTCAAGGTGAAGATGGGTCGTTCTAATCTCATTGATATTTGCAAATGAATGTGCGTCCTTTACGACAGCTTGATCAGTTGTTTCTGGAGAAATAGTTGGTTTATCTTCTTGATTGCATGAAGTGAATAGTAAAGCCAAACTTAAAAAGAGAGTAGAAAAATAGTTCATTTACTTGTTTTAGTTGTGCAAATATAATCAAACAAAAACGATGAAAAAAAATGATTCTACAAGGGGTGTGGTTACAAAGATAAATGGTGATTTTCAGTCGATTAAGATTTTCTATGCAAAGAGAGACTGTGTTTTCTGCTCAATTAACGAATTTATTCTTACATTCACGGACTAAAATTAGATGAATATGAGCCAAGAAAAATCATTTGAATCAAATGTAGCTAGAGATACTGAATTGTTTGGACATCCAGTTGGGTTGTTTGTTTTGTTTTTCACTGAAATGTGGGAGCGCTTTTCATATTATGGGATGCGTGCACTTCTTGTTCTTTATTTAGTAGAAGAAATAGGCTCAGACAATCCTGGACTAGGTTGGGAGACAGATGAAGCAGGGAGTTTATATGGGACATATACAATGTTGGTTTATATTACTCCAATTTTGGGAGGAATTATTGCCGATAAATTTTTTGGTTTTCGAAGGGCTATTACTTTAGGAGCAATACTAATGTCATTAGGACATTTTGCTTTAGCTTTTGAACCTATGCCTGCGTTTTATTTAGGGTTAGGATTGTTGATAGTGGGGAATGGTTTTTTTAAACCTAATATCTCATCAATGGTCGGTCAACTTTATCCAGAAGGGAGTACGAAGAAAGATTCGGGATATACAATTTTTTATCAAGGAATTAATGTCGGTGCTTTCTTAGGTTCTATTCTTTGTGGTTATTTGGCAGAATCAATGGGATGGCATTATGGATTTGGTTTAGCAGGTGTTTTTATGGTAATTGGAATGATTCAATTTCAACTTGCTCAAAAAATGTTTGGTAAAATTGGGTTACCTCCAGTTAAAAAACCAGGTGAATTATCAGGTAATTTAGAGAATAATGAAGATTTATTGGATTCTTTAGAGTCCTTGGATATTAAACCACCTAAGAAAGTTGAAAGAGATAGACTAATAGTGGTTGGTGTATTGGCATTCTTTTCGATTTTCTTCTGGGCAGCATTTGAACAAGCTGGGAGTAGTATGAATATTTTTGCGAGTGAATACACTGATAGAAGTCTTTCAGGTAGTAGTATTCTTACGTTTAAAATTATCAGTTCAATTATTTCGTTACTTCCTGTTGGAATACTTACATGGTTATTTTTGGGTACGATGAGAAAATTAGGAAAAGACTATCAAGCTGCCATGGCTTTTATGGGGCTAAGTGTCGTAATTCTTTTGGGAATTACAGGATATATGATTTATGAACAATTCAATGATTCAGATTTAGAAGTACCTGCAACTTGGTTCCAGAGTTTAAACGCATTGTTTATCTTTACATTAGCACCTTTGTTCTCATTTATGTGGCAGAGATTGGCAAAAACTAAATTTAATCCAAATGGTCCTCAAAAGTTTGCAATTGGCCTTTTCCTTTTAGGAATTGGTTTCATTCCAATGGTATATGGATCAGCTGGAATCTTATCTGGAAGTCCTGTAGAAAAAGTGAGTATGATATTTTTGGTTTTAGCTTATCTATTACACACAATGGGAGAACTTTCGTTATCACCTGTAGGACTTTCTTATGTGAGTAAATTATCTCCTCCAAGATTAATTGGAATTATGTTTGGAATTTGGTTTTTCGCATCGGCTATGGGGAATATGGCAGCTGGTTCTTTCTCTGGTTACATGGAGAAAATAGCGGAGACTTCAACAATGTCCGATTTCTTTCAAATTTTGGTTTACATTCCAATTGGAGCTGGAGTAGTACTATTTATTCTTAGTTTTCCTTTGAGAAAATTAATGCACGGAGTAAAATAACTAATAAACAAACTTAAACCAGAAAATAAACGAAGATGTCAAACCAGAAATCAGAAATGTTTAACTCAACAGTATTAGGACACCCATCAGGATTGTTTGTACTGTTTTTTACCGAAATGTGGGAAAGGTTCTCTTATTACGGAATGAGAGCGTTATTAGTTTTGTTCTTAATTAGTGCTATCGGTCTCGGTGGATGGGATTGGCCTAGAGAGCAAGCGTTAGCATTGTACGGAACTTACACTGCAATGGTATATTTAACACCTATTATTGGAGGTTATTTAGCAGATAAATATCTTGGATATAGAAAAGCAGTTGTTATTGGCGCTGTTATAATGACATTAGGGCATGCAGCTATGGCTATTGAATCTAGTCACATGTTTTTATATATAGGAATTGGACTTTTAATAATAGGAAACGGATTTTTTAAGCCGAACATGACATCAATTATTTCGCATATGTACAAAGATACACCTGAGAAAAAAGATGGTGCTTACACAATATTTTACATGGGAGTGAATGCAGGAGCCTTTCTTGGTATAATGCTTTGTGGTTATCTAGGAGAAACTCTTGGATGGGGTTATGGATTTGGTTTAGCCGGGATTTTTATGTTTTTGGGCATGTTGCAGTTTTATTTTGCTCAGAATATTTTTGGTGATATTGGTACTAAACCTGAACCAGAAATTGATGAAACACCGAAATTGGAATTTGAGGGGGATAGATTGAATCCATTTACAATGTTTGACAAAATACTGATCGTAATATCAGCTACGATTGGATTGGTTTGGATTATTAATGACCCTATGAGTAAAATTGGCGGTATGAATATTCTAATGATTGGTGAAACGGACATTTCTAATTATTTCATTCTTTCAGGTGTTATTATCTTTCTCTTATTATTAGTGTCTAGAATTATTAGATACCCAAAAATTACAAAGGATAGAATGATTGCTATTGTATTATTCGCAATTTTTACTGTAATATTTTGGGCATCTTTTGAGCAAGCTGGTGGTTCCATGACAATATTTGCTAAAGATTATACTAGCAGAGTATTAACAGGTTCTTCGGCAACTATTTTCAATGTGGTAGATATCATAATAACGGTTGTGCCAATTGGAATAATATCATGGGTGTTATTTAAACTTTTTCAACAAACATTCAAAAAATACGCATTATCTAACATCTTTTTAGGTTTAAGTTTCTTAATGATTTGGGCTATTGTGGTTTGGAAAATTAATAGAAATTTAAATTCATCTTCGTATGAAGTGCAATATAGTGTAGAAGAAAGCATCTCTTCTGATGAGAATGGTGAAGAGGTTAAAAGTGATATTCTAATTTTTGCAAACGAAGATTTATCTTCACACGAAAATGTTATTCAGAGGACTGTTCGAATTAATCAACCCAATAAGATGGTGGAAGGAGAAAAAGTAGCTCTTATCGATACAGATAAAAAAGGAAAACTTGGGTATTTACGTCCAGATCAAACTAAGAAAGTAGAAAAAGGAAAAATAATTGAGGCAACAGTAGTGAAGGTTGTTGGAAATGAGGTTATAATTCCAGCAACGTGGTTTTTAATTTTAAATTCACTGTTTATAATTGTTTTCGCTCCATTATTCTCTAAATGGTGGGAAAGCAAATATAATCCTAGTGGAGCCAGTAAATATGGTTTAGGTTTGATACTACTAGGAATTGGGTTTGGTGCATTAGCCTTTGGGTCCATGGGTATTGAACAAGGAGCTGCAACAGCTTCGGTTAGTATTATTTGGCTCGTTATCGCTTATCTATTTCATACACTTGGCGAACTTTGTTTGTCGCCAGTAGCACTATCGTATATTTCTAAATTAGTACCGGGTAGAATGATTGCGTTGATGTTTGGTATTTGGTATATTGCCATCGCAATTGGGAATAAAACAGCTGGAAAAATGGGAGGTATGATTGATCAAATTCAAGAAGAACACTCAATGACTCATTTTTTCATGATATTTACTATCGTTCCTATTGGACTCGGTTTGTTTGCGATTGCATTAAATCCGCTTTTAAAAAAACTCATGCATGGAGTGCGATAGTAAAAACTACATTATTTTAAAAGCATCCTAGTAATAGGATGTTTTTTTATTTAAAACAGAATTATGAAATCAATACTTCTTTTCATTTTAACCTTGTTGGCAACTTCTTTATTCTCGCAGAATATTAACGTACTAGATAGCAACGCTATTCAGTTGCTAAACCCAGATGATGTCGAATACATTAATATCAGTGTGGAAGATGAATTAGTTATAGAAGCTGCAGAAAACATTTTAGTGGATATGAGTTTACTCGATATACCACAATCGTTTGATTCCATTCAAATAGTTCTTCAAAAAGAGAATGACAAACACTCATTTATTATTCTAGAAGCGAAACCTTTTCTTTTGGAGAATGTAGATTCTTCCATTACTGTTTCTTTGATGATGTTCAATCAAGGAGATACGTTGTCTTTTAAATCTAGTAATGAGCAAAGTGCAAGTTTTAAAATTGAAAGAAGAGAAAGACCCACTTTTACGTCCGATACGATTGTCTTTGGAATTTTAGCCATTGTTTTGGCATTGATATTTTATACGTCTAGCCTTAAATCTAAAGGCTGGAAGAAATTCTACATTTTTGTCCCCGCGTTATTACTTTGCTATTTAATTCCTGCCATTTTAGATTCTCTAGGACTGATTTCAAAAGAGTATTCCTCACTCTACACAATGGCTAAGAATTATTTGCTTCCGGGCGCTTTAATTTTAATGACAATCGGAATCGATTTTAAAGGAATCATTAATCTCGGTCCAAAAGCATTGATTATGTTTGGGACAGCCACTGTGGGAATTATCATAGGTGGTCCTTTAGCCATAGTTATCTACAGCTATATTGACCCGTCTGTTGTTGGCGGAATTGGCGATCAAGCTGCGTGGAGAGGATTCTCGACTTTGGCTGGTAGTTGGATTGGTGGGGGGGCGAATCAAGCAGCAATGTTAGAAACGTATGGATACAATCAAGAGTTTTATGGTAAAATGGTAACGGTAGATATAGTTGTTGCTAATCTTTGGATGGCTTTTCTGCTTTGGGGAGCGGCAAGAGCGGAAAAATTTGATCGCTGGCTTAAGGCGGATACCTCTTCTATTGAGAAATTAAAAGTTAGAATGGGAGAATACCAAGAGTCTATCGCCAAAGTTCCGACCTTGACAGATTATCTTGTATTGGCTGGGTTAACCTTTGGACTAGTTGCGTTTTCGCATTATGCTGGGAAAGGGATGGCTCAAGTAATGTCGAGCTGGTTAGGAGAAGAATCTCCTTTTGCAAGCTCCTTTTTCTGGTTGGTAGTCTTGGCCACAACAGGGGGATTGATTCTATCTGCAACGAAATTGAGAAAATATGAAGGTGTTGGAGCCTCTAAAATTGGTTCTGTTTTTATCTATATTTTAGTGGCAACAATAGGGATGAAAATGGAACTGGAAAAAGCTGTTGAAGAGCCACAATTGATTTTAGTTGGGGTTATTTGGATGCTTATCCATGTGACGATTCTTTTTGTCGTTGCAAAATTAATTAAAGCACCATTTTTCTTTGTTGCAGTTGGTTCTAAAGCAAATATCGGGGGAGCAGCATCCGCCCCAATTGTTGCGGCAGCTTTTCATCCTTCTTTAGCAAGTGTTGGTGCTATCTTAGCTGTTCTGGGTTATGCACTGGGAACTTATGGAGCTATTCTAGCAGCAGAAATGATGTCAATGGTCGCGCCAGTTTAATCTTTTACAAGAATGTCAGAAAAAGAAACCTCGCAGATTAAATCTAGACTGCATCATCGAAATAAAAATCGTGAACGCTATGATTTAGACGCACTCGTGAAGTGTAAACCTGAACTGAACCAGTTTATTGTGAAAAATAAACACGGCGTAAATACGGTCGATTTTTCCAATCCTAAGATTGTTAAATTGCTGAATCAAGGTTTATTACATCATTATTACGGTATTGAAAATTGGGATTTCCCGGACGAGAATTTATGTCCTCCGATTCCAGGTAGGGCAGATTACCTTCATTATGTTGCGGAGTTATTGGGAGAGAATAATTTTGGTGAAATCCCAACAGGTGAAAAAGTCAATTGCTTAGATATCGGTACTGGCGCAAATTGCATCTACCCGATAATTGGGGTAGTAGAATACAATTGGCAATTCATTGCGACGGATATTCATAAAAAGTCACTTGATTCTGCCAAAAGCATCATCCAATCAAATCCAATTTTAACCAACAAAGTGGCATGCAGGCTTCAACCGAATAAAAAGAATATATTTAAAGGCATTCTTACGAAAAAAGACAAAATTGATCTGACGATTTGCAACCCTCCTTTTCATGCAACTACTGAAGATGCGAGGGAAGGGTCTAAAAGGAAAGTGAAAAATTTGACAGGTGAAGGAGTAAAGAAAGCAATCTTGAATTTCTCGGGAAATGTAAATGAATTGGTGTGTGATGGTGGAGAAAATCAGTTCATTCAAACGATGATTCTTGAAAGTGTAACATTTGCTAAAAATTGTCTGTGGTTTACTTCATTAGTGTCAAAACAATCGAATTTAAAAAGTATAAGTAAAACGTTGGATAGAGTAGGAGCGACCGAATTTAAAATCATTCCAATGGGCACTGGGAACAAAAGTACGCGGATTGTTGCTTGGTCGTTTCTTTCAGGCAAAGAAGAAAAGGAGTGGCAAAATAAGTGGAAGTAAATAAATGGATTGTTAAATTAAATTCCCTGCATCAATCATGGTAACCCATTGCTTCATTTTTTTCTGAATAACTCTAAAATGATGCTTGTCTTCTTCCGTTACAAAAGTGATGGCTTCCCCAGCGTTTTCAGCTCTACCTGTTCTACCTATTCTGTGAATAAAATCTTTCGGAGAACGAGGTAGTTCATAGTTTACTACATGCGGTAAGAATTCAATATCAATTCCCCTAGCCAATAAATCGGTCGCTACTAGAACTGGAATTTTACTATTCTTGAATAATGTTAATGATTCTTGACGAGAGCCTTGACTTTTCTTACTGTGGATAGCTCTTGCATCTATGCCATTTTTGCGAAGTTTGATTGTTAATTGATCTGCTTGATATGTAGAAGACGTGAAGACCAATACTTGTTTCATCTCTTTCTCTTTAATTAAGTACCGCAGTAAAGGTCCTTTTTTGTCTTTATCAATAAAATAACCTGTTTGGTTGATTAGAGAAATTTCTTTTTGAATCACTTCTGGAACCACTGCGGGACCTGTGTCCTCTTTTTTGATTAATGACTGAGCATCAACAATTATTCTCTCTAAATCCTTTATGTCTGAGTTCAACGTCGCTGAGAAGAGAAGATTCTGGCGTTTTTTAGGTAAAATCTGAAGAATATCATCCAATTCTTTTTGAAAGCCAAGATTTAACAGCTTATCTGCTTCATCCATTACAAAAGCCGAAATTTTGGATAAGTTCACCGCATTGGAGCGCACCAATTCTAACAAACGACCAGGTGTTGCAACCAGAATATTGACATTTCTCATCCGTTTCATTTGCGGGTTGATAGCAACACCGCCAAAAACAGCTAGCGATTTAGCGGGATATGATAAACGCTGGCTAAATGTATAAAAAACCTCTTGAACTTGTACTGCTAATTCTCTAGTTGGAACAATGACCAAAACATTTACAAAGCGATTCTTCGTGATTGCTTTTTCTAGGTTGGTTAAAATCGGAAGAACGTAACTAGCTGTTTTTCCTGAACCTGTTTTGGCAATTCCTAAAACGTCTTCGTTATTTAAAATTTTAGGAATAACTTCAGTTTGAATAGGGTAGGGCTTATCATATCCTTGTTCCTTAATGGTGGATAAAAGTTGCGATGATATTTTTAAATCTTGAAAGGTCATAAAATTCAGTAATATTTAATTCTAGAAGGATTATTCTCTATTATTCTATTCCCAAAATAAAAAAAAGTTAGAAAGTTAATTAAAAATGAAGTTGTCATAAAAAGCGTGATACTTTTCCCTTCTTGTTTTTCATTGTTTACTCTTCACTTTCAACTCCTTGAAGACTAACAAGGTTAGAATAAATACCTTTTTGAGCAATTAACTCATCATGCTTTCCTGTTTCAATAATTTCTCCTTTCTGAAGCACGAAAATTCTATCAGCATTCTTAATTGTTGAAAGACGATGCGCAATTACAAATGAAGTTCTGCCCACCATAAGTGTGTTTAATGCATTTTGTACGAGTCGCTCAGATTCAGAGTCGAGAGCAGAAGTTGCTTCATCTAGAATCAATATTTTGGGGTTCTTTAGAATCGCTCTAGCAATTGCAATTCGTTGCTTCTGTCCACCAGAAAGCTGAATTCCTCTATCACCGACTTCTGTTTCCATTTTTTCAGGAAAAGAATCAATGAATTCCATTGCGTTTGCTTTCTCCGCAGCAACTTGAACTTCCTCGTCAGTTGCTTCTATATTCCCGAAAAGAATATTTTCTTTGATTGAACCCGCAAATAGAATAACTTCTTGTGGAACAATGGCAATATGAGAGCGTAAATGATTCGTATCAATCTCGTTTACATTCTCACCGCTAAATAGAATTTCTCCTTCCGAAATGGAATAATAATTGAGAAGGAGAGAGGTGATGGTAGATTTACCTGCACCCGAAGCTCCAACAAGAGCAATCGTTTGATTTTCTTCTACATCAAACTGGATATTTTTTAGTACCTGGACGTCTTCTCTTTGTGGGTAACTAAACCCGACGGAAGTAAATTGGACCCTGCCATTGATTACAGGCTTATTTTTACCCAAGAGCGTTTCTTTCTCACTATCCGTCTCAATAATGTTCATTAAATTCTCTGTAGCTCCAATCGCTTTTTGAATATTTGCGTACATATCTGGTAATGCTCCAAAAGATGCTCCCATCATTACAGTGAACATCACAAAGGAGAAGAAATCTCCCCTTGCTAATTCAGGGTTAGGACCTTGTGTCATTAATAAACCTTGCCAAATAATAAAAACAATGGCACTAAACATGGTGAATATTACAAAAGAAATAAAAACACCTCTCCAAAGTCCACTTTTCACTTGTAAATCTCTGATTGATTGAATAATTTTCTTGTATTTAGCAAGCATAAATTGTTCGTTGGTGAATGATTTTACATTAGATATCCCCATTAATGACTCTTCGATAATAACATTTGAACTGGCCGCTTCGTCCTGTGCATTCTTGGATAGCTTTTTAATAAATTTCCCGAAAACAATAGCAATAATGATTATGACAGGCAAAGTTGCTAACATAATCAATGCTAATTTAAAAGATATATACGCTAAGAATGAAATTCCCCCTATGATAATTACAAACTGTCTAAAAAATTCTGCGATGGTAGTTCGAAGCGTTTCTTGTATTTGTGTGATGTCAGAAGAAATGCGACTCGTCAATTCACCTACCTTGTTCTGGTTAAAAAAATCCATGGGCATGTAGATAAGTCGGCTAAAAGCATCTTTACGAATATCTCTCAATGTATTTTCGGTTACGTTGGTAAACAAAACAACTCGAAAGAAAGAAAAAATGGATTGCAGTGCAAAAATGATGAACAGCGCAAATGCAAATTTACTGACATTATCAATGCTCATTTTCTCAAAGAGTCCAGACATTGAACTTTCTCCCCCAGATTCACCACCTAATAGTTGGCCAAGAAGAAGAGGAAATAGTAAGCCGATAAAGCTGGACAGAACTAAAAACACCCATCCAATGACAAACATTCCTCTATAAGGACGCATGTATGAAAAAATTCTCTTTGCTTTCTGCACGCTTTCTTTTGAAAGCTTGATTCGCTTTTCTTTTTTCTTCTTTGGTTGGAGCATTTTAAAATATTACTTTTGTTTTGCAAAATTAAGACAAAAAGAGAAAAAAAATCTTTTTTATATAATTTTAATAAAACCTTTTGGAGAAAGGAAAATATCATTACCTTTGCAGTCCAAAAAATTGACAACTAGAATAAAGAATATATCATGAGCAAGAGAACGTTTCAACCATCAGTTAGAAAAAGAAGAAACAAGCACGGTTTCCGTAGTCGTATGGCTAGTAAGAATGGAAGACGAGTGTTAGCGGCACGTCGTCGTAAAGGGAGAAAGAAAATTTCTGTTTCTGACGAGGGAATGCACAAGCGTTAATCTCTTCTTAATCGAATTGAGCCGGTATTGTATAGATATCGGCTTTTTTTGTGCGGTGAAGTTGGAGTAAATAGGATTTTAAGACAAAAAGACATTACGGTTTTAAGACTGATATTTGCAGTAGTTGCAACAGTCTTAAAACCGTAATGTCTTTTTGTCTATTTATAACAGGTCTCTGTTTAAATCTCTCCAGCTACAGCTTCTGATACGTTAATGATATGATCCCCAACTTTCTCGAAAGAGGCAAATACATTACTATAGGTAAGGGCACTGTTCATATTAAATTCTTCATTTTCGATATTTCTTAAGTGTTTTCTTCTTAATTGATCTCTCAATGAGTTAATTTCCCTTTCCTTCTCAATTGCTTTATTCATAGAAATACTTCCGTATTCAGCTTTAAGATTATCGTTCATGATTTCGAAAGCTTCTTCTGTGATAGTAATCATTTGATTGACACCTTCTCTTTGTTCAGGAGTGAAATAATACTTATCACTGTCCTTCTTTTCAAGAACCTTACTAATTTGATAGAATATATCGCCAATTCTTTCTAAATCTGTTGTAATATTTAACATACTTCTCATCTGAATAGAAGCTTCAGTACTCATTTCTAAACGAGCCGTTTGACCTAAGTAGTCAGCAATTTCTATTTCAACTCTATCTGTTATTTCTTCGTACTTTTTCAATTTTCCAAGCATTTTGTATTTTTCTTTTTTCTCAGAGGAATTAACATAGGTTTTTATGAAACTATTCATCCGAGAAGTAGTCTTTCCAAATTTAGCTACTTCTTTTTGTGCTTCAAGAATGCAAAGTTCCGCTGTTGATCCAAGAGGTCCGTCAATAAAATCTAGTTTGAATTCTTCATCGGATTCACCTTTTGATTTAACCGTTCTCTCGGCGAGTCTAACAAGTTGGGGTACAAACCAAATCAAAAGTAAGACATTTAAAGTGTTAAAAACTGTGTGAAAAAGAACGATAGTTGTTCCAGCAACGGCTATTCCTGCTTCTGTTGTTGCGTATGGATCTCCATCAATGAAAAAGGATAATCCTTTCAAAAAGAATGGAAAAATAAGTAGCATCCAAGTAACACCTATGATATTAAACATAGAATGTATTCTTGCAGAACGTTTTGCATGCACATTTGCAACTGTGGACGCAATTTCTGCTGTTATAGTTGTTCCAATGTTTTCACCAAGAATCATTGCAGCTGCAACTTCAAATGGAATTGTCCCTGAAGAAACCATTGCCAGGGTTAGTGCCATTGCAGCAGACGATGATTGAATTACAATGGTAACCAGGGCACCTAAGAATACAAACATAACAGGACCGTACCATACGTGCTTGAATTCGGTAAAAAATTGTACAATTGAAGAATCTGCATCAAGACCAGGGACAGCATTTTTTAGAGCACCTAAACCAATAAATAGAATACAGAAACCAAAAATTGCGCTTGCCCATGCCCTTGCTTTTCCTTTTTGAATGAACAATAGTGGTGATGCCAAAGCAATAATCATATATGCATAGCTTGAAATACTGACTTTGAATCCAAGAATTAAAATTAGCCAACCCGTGATGGTAGTCCCAATGTTTGCTCCCATCATTACACCTGCTGATTGCCGTAAAGACATTAATCCGGCGTTTACAAAACTGACCGTCATAACTGTTGTTACCGAAGAAGACTGAACAATCGAAGTTATTCCGAATCCAGTTAAAACTCCTTTTACACGGTTAGAAGTGATGGAGCCCAGCATTGATCTTAGTTTGTTACCTGCAGCTTGCTGAAGTCCTTCACTCATTACTTTCATGCCGTAGATAAAAAAGCCCAACGACCCAATCAAAATAAGCAATTTAGCAATTCCCCAACTTCTCTCAGTTTTTGCTTTAGCCGATTCTGACCACACCATTTTTGATTTGTCTTCTTTTACGTCTTCTATTTTTCCTTCTTTTGCTATACCTACTTTAAAGTAATAGGTGTCATTACCATTTAAGTTTTCAAAATTGTAAGAATTTTGATCAATACTTAAAGGCTCAGAAAACATCCATTCTCCTCCTGCATAACCTGCTTTGGATCTTTTTTTACCAATTTTAGTATTGTAGGTAATAATAATTTTAGCACCATGCTCTAGTAGATGCTCATAAGCATCATGAGCTATACTCCAAGTAACCTTCGCACTTTCTTCTCCAGCTTTTACATGAACATTCTGAATCATTTCTGAGGTGTACTCAAATGTTAAATTTTCAGTTGAAGTACTGTCTGGGTTTGCAAAAATTGCAGTTGAAATAAACAACTGAATGGCGAATAATAATTTAATTCCTTTAGTCATTAGTTTAATAGTTATTATTTAGTACAAATGTAAAAGAAGAGTTTCATCAATTTCAAATTCCAATGTTATGCTAATGTTAACTTTTTAGTCAAATATTAAGAATAGGTTAAATTGATATGAAGCCTATGTTTTGTGTTTTAATAACATTGATATTTGCACCATATAAATTATGAAAACTAAAAAGATGAAAAGATTAAGCTTACTTGTTTTGTTACTAACGTCACTTCACGTAAACTCTCAAACAAGACCAAACACCAAATTTGGTAAAGGAATTATTAATGCGGTAGCAAAAGATAGTTCTTGGAGTCTACTTTTTGGTGTAAGAACACAAACTTTATTTGTTGCGGATTGGGATGTTAATGATACATCTGGTTTTGGACAAATGTCCTCTAACTTTTTAATTAGAAGAGCAAGATTTAAGCTTGGTGGTTTTGTTTTTTCTCCAAAAATTAAATATAAAATGGAGTTCGGGTTGTCTAATAAAGATTTGGGAAAGGCGGACAGTAGAACGAATCTAGCACCACGCATGATTTTAGATGCTGTTGTTAAATGGAACTTTTACAAGAATTTTGTTTTGTGGGCAGGACAGACTAAATTGGCTGGTAATAGGGAGCGTGTAGTTTCTTCTGCGAACCTTCAGTTTGTAGATCGTTCTTTGCTCAATAAAGTCTATAATATTGATCGTGATGTTGGAATTCAACTGCGTCACCACTTTAAAATAGGTTCGCAATTTATAGTCAGAGAGATTGCATCAGTTTCTGTAGGAGAGGGAAGAAATTTGGTTCAAGATAACCTGGGCGGTTATCAATATACGGGAAGAATTGAGCTCTTGCCATTTGGAAAATTTGAAAGTAAAGGTGATTACATAAATGCATCAATAAAACGAGAGCAGAAGCCGAAGTTATCTGTTGCATTTACTTATGATTACAATGATAGAGCAGTGAAGGACAGATCTAATATGGGTAGTTACTTGACTTATGATACCAACGGAGATGGAGAGGTAGATGGTTATTTTGAGTCAACAACTTCCACAATTTTTGCTGATTTAATGTTTAAATACAAAGGAATATCGGTAATGGCAGAATATGCTCTAAGAACGTCCGATAAAGAACAACAATCAATTGTCAATGATGATTTGTCTGTTACAACTGGGACAGTTCAAGTCGGAAGTGGTTTTAATGCACAAGTAGGTTATATGTTCCAAAATAATTGGGAAGTCGCCGGGCGTTTTACACAGATCGTTCCTGGAAATATACTAAACAAGAACCAATACGAACAATATACTTTTGGGATTTCAAAATATATCGTTGGTCATAAGCTAAAGGTACAGACTGATGTGAGTTGGTTAACAACAAATAATAGTTCAAACAATAACCTGATGTATAGATTACAATTTGAACTGCATTTGTAGTTAAAAAAGGTTGAAATAATTAAGAACATTCTCGGTAATTCTGAGAGTGTTTTTTTTTTGTTTAAAATTTGCGTTCAATTCATAATTTTCACTAACTTAATATAGAGATGTCGAATAATTTGATATTTCACTTAACCATTAAAGTCACTATTATGTTAGTAAAAACATTCGGTTCAGCCGTTTTTGGAATTGATGCAACGACAATTACCATTGAAGTTAATCTTGCCAATGGAATTAATTTTTTTCTTGTAGGATTACCAGATTCCGCAGTCAAGGAAAGCCAACAAAGAATAAAAGCGGCATTCACCAATAATAATTACAAATATCCTGGAAAAGAAATTACAATTAATATGGCACCTGCAGATATTCGCAAAGAAGGTTCTGTGTTTGATTTACCAATTGCGATTGGTATTCTGTCAGCGAGTGAACAATTACCGGATGAAAAGTTAAAAGATTATGTCATTCTTGGAGAGTTGTCACTTGATGGTCGATTAAATGCTCTTACTGGTGTCTTACCGATTGCTATTAATGCAAAAAAAGAAGGTTTCAAAGGAATTATTTTACCTAAGGAGAACGCAAAAGAAGCCGCAATGGTAGAAGGATTAGAGGTAATACCAGTTAATCAACTGACAGAGGTTGTTGAGTTTCTCAATGGAGATAGGAACATTGAACCTATAGTTATCGATATTGAAGAAATATTTAACCAAGCACAAGAATCATTAGGGATAGACTTTAAAGATGTTAAAGGTCAGCAAGCGATTAAAAGAGCTTTCGAAATCGCAGCTTCCGGAGGACATAACGTCATACTTATTGGTCCACCTGGAGCAGGGAAGTCAATGTTAGCGAAACGCTTACCAACTATTTTACCCCCCATGTCTTTGGATGAGTCGTTGGAATCAACTAAAATTCACTCAATTGTAGGTAAAGTTTCTGGTGAAAAAGGGTTGATTACTGAGCGACCTTTTAGAAAACCACATCATACAATTTCAGATGTTGCCTTAGTTGGAGGAGGAGGTTATCCCCAACCTGGAGAAATTTCACTAGCACATAATGGAGTTCTTTTTTTGGATGAATTGCCAGAGTATAAAAGGACAGTATTGGAGGTCATGCGGCAACCAATGGAGGATAGAACAGTAACCATTTCCAGAGCAAAGTTTACGGTAGATTACCCTGCAGGTTTTATGTTAATTGCCGCAATGAATCCTTGCCCATGTGGTTATTACAATCATCCAGAAAGAGAATGTACTTGTGGACAGAATACTGTGCAAAGATATTTAAACAAAGTTTCCGGTCCGCTGCTAGACAGGATTGATTTACATGTAGAGGTAACTCCGGTTAATTATAATGACCTGGCAAATGACATTCCTAAAGAGGGAAGTTTTGAAATTAGAAATAGAGTAGTGGATGCAAGAAAAATTCAAATTAAAAGATACAAAGAATCAGGCGTTCACTCTAATGCTGAGATGAGCAGTAAAGATATTCGCAACTATTGTCAGTTAGATGAACAAAGTGCTGATTTGTTGAAAAAAGCAATGAATAATTTAGGGTTTTCGGCGAGAGCCTATGATAGAATATTAAAAGTTGCTCGTACAATTGCTGATTTGGAGAGAGAGAAAAATATTCTATCAAGCCATATAGGAGAAGCAATTCAATATCGAAGTTTGGATCGAGATAACTGGGCGGGGTGACTGTTTATGAACAAAGAGAGATTTAAGTGAATTTCCTGAAAAAGTATTGAATACTTTTATAATTGAACTTAAAAGTGTACTTTAGACAAATACTAAAACTAGATTAAACTGTTAACACCGAATTATGCGCCTTATTTCATTCATTAGGTTCTCCTATTTACAGAAATATTCATCGCATAATTAGGTTAATAAATTATTTAAAAATTATGAAAAATAAAGGACTAAACTTATTCGTTATTTTGGTTGCATTTGGCTTAAATTCCTTTGCTCAGAAAAATGATGCAAAAATCCAGACCTATCTTAACAATCACAGTAAAGATTTGGGCATTACTAAATCAGATGTTAAAAACTGGAAAATCTATAATGAGCACTTTGATAAAAGCTCAAATATCAACTATGTGTATATAACACAAACACATAATGATATTGAAGTGTTCAACGCAGTTGCCAATTTCGCTATTACCGAAAATGTAACTGTACTTGGCGGAAATAGATTGATTGAGGATATTGAAGGTAAAGTTAATTCAACTGAGCCTTCCATTAATGCGAAGGAAGCAATATCTGCGGCGTGCAGAGCACTTGGTATTGAACAAAATTCATTAATTGAGTTGATCAATACTGAAAATGGCATCTCTCTTTTCAAAAAAGGATCGATTTCGCAAGAAGATATTCCAGTTAAACTTGTATATGTTCCGGATGGTGATGTTGTAAAACTCGCTTGGGATTTAAATATACATGAACTTTCTGGCGAACACTGGTGGAGTATTCGTATTGATGCTTTAACCGGACAAGAAATTAATAGATTGGATTGGGTTTATTCGTGTAAATTCGAAAGTGAAGGACATAATCATAATGCAGATAATGCTAGGGCTCAATTTGCAGAGGAAATCTCGAAGGAAAGTCAGTTAATGCTCCCTGCACCGCCTCCATCAACAAATTCGTATCGTGTTTTTGCAATTCCAACAGAAAGTCCAAATCACGGCCCAAGAACTTTAGTTGTAGGTCCATCAGATCCGGTAGCTTCTCCTTATGGATGGCATAATATTAGCGGGCCATCAGGTACTGAATTTACTGTTACAACTGGAAATAATGTAAGAGCTTCAGAAGATGAAGATGCTAACGGCGGTACAGGTTACTGGCCAGATGCAGGTGCTCCTTTAATTTTCGATTATCCTCTAAATCAAAATCAAGCAGCTAACCTTTATTGGGATGCGTCTATTACAAACCTTTTCTATATGAATAATATCATGCATGATGTTTGGTATCGCTATGGTTTTGATGAAGTTAGTGGTAACTTTCAAGCAAACTCTTATGGAAACGGTGGTTTAAGTTCTGATCAAGTATATGCTGAAGCTCAAGATGGTTCTGGAGTTAATAACGCAAATTTTTCTTCTCCACCGGATGGGCAAAATCCAACAATGCAAATGTTCTTGTGGGAGGCTCCAGCAGATTTATTAACAATTAATTCGCCCGCAGGTATTGCAGGAGCATATTCGGCATTGCCAGCAGCGTTTGGTGCACCCGTTCCAACAATCCCACTAATATCTGACCTCGTTCTTTATGACGATAATACAGGCTCTGACTTTAATGACGCTTGTGAATTACCAGTAAACGGAGCTGCGATAAATGGGAGAATTTGTGTTATACGCAGAGGTGATTGTCTATTTGTCGATAAAATTCTAAGAGCTCAAGATGCAGGAGCAACTGCAGTAATAATGGTCAATAATGTTGGTACAGGTGCCATTACAATGGGAGGGACTGGAACTGGAATTACGATTCCTGCAATTTTTATTAGTCAGGCAGATGGTGAGTCAATTATTGCTATGATTGAATCAGGTGCTACAGTTAATGGTACAATCGATCAGACAGTTTCTATTCCAATTGATGGTGATTTTGACAACGGAATTATAGCACATGAATACGGACATGGGATCTCATCTAGATTAACTGGAGGTGCTGCTAACTCGGGTTGCTTAGGTAATGCTGAGCAAATGGCCGAAGGCTGGTCTGATTATTATGGACTAATGCTGACTATTGAACCAGGAGATTTATCAACTGATAGTAGAGGTATTGGGACATTTGTAACCGTGCAAAATACCAATGGTATTGGTATTCGAAATGCTCCTTATAGCACAGATTTTGCCTTGAATGATTTTACATATGATGCTACAAACTGGGATGGTTCAGTAGGGCCAGTTAATGTTTCAGAACCTCATGGAATTGGTTTTGTTTGGTGTACAATGCTATGGGATATGACTTGGGCATTGATCGATGAATATGGCTACGATTCAGATGTATATACCGGGACTGGAGGTAATAACATAGCAATGGAACTGGTTATACAAGGGTTAAAGTTACAACCATGTAGTCCTGGTTTTATTGATGGACGTGACGCAATTTTGCAGGCAGACATGTTGTTGAATGGTGGAGCCAACCAGTGTCTTATTTGGAACGCATTTGCCAATAGAGGACTCGGAAATTCCGCCTCTCAAGGAAGTTCGAATAGTAGAAATGATCAAATTGAAGCTTTTGATTTACCTCCAGGAATGGTAGGTGTTAGTGGTTCTGAAAATGTTGCTTCTTGTGTCGATTATACATGGTCTGCAAATGGAACTACATATACAACAAGTGGTAGTTATGTAGAAACATTATTAAGTTCAACAGGTTGCGATTCAACAGCTACTCTTAACTTAACAATTACTAATGCTACAACATCCAACACTATTGTGTCAAATTGTGGTGCATACGACTGGAATGGAACTACTTACTCTGCATCTGGGATATATACATGGACTGGAACGAATGCAGCATTATGTGATTCGGTAGCAACTTTGGATTTAACAATAACAGCAGCTCCTTCAGTTAGTATTTCGTCATTCATGGACCCAACAACTTGTTCAGGCACAGAGGGATCAATTACTATTGGAAGTATTGGAACCGGAGTTGTGTCGTGGACTGGTGCCGCAGTAGGAAACTCAGGCACAGTTACTACTCCATATACAATTACTGGTTTAGGGTCTGGAAATTATTCCATAATATTTGACGATGGATGTCCTTCGAATTCTGTAACTCAAGGATTAATTGCGCCTGGTGCAACAACATCAATTACTACTTTTACTGCATGCGATGAGTATAATTGGAATGGGACTAATTATACAAGTACAGGATTATATACTTGGACCGGAACTAACGCAGCATCATGTGATTCAATAGCTACCCTGGACTTAACGATTACTACAGCTCCTAATGCTTCGGCTAGCTATGTTGATGATGTTACGATGACTGCGGATTTGGCTGGAGTTAGTTATGCTTGGATTGATTGTAATAATGGCAATGCTTTAATTAGCGGGGAAACAGGCCAAACCTATACAGCAGCTGTTAATGGAGATTATGCCGTGATAGTAACAGATAATGGTTGTTCTGATACATCAGCTTGCTTAAGTGTAAATACAGTTGGTATTGCTGAGAATACATTTGGAACAGATATCAATGTGTATCCTAACCCAACGAGTCAAGAATTGACAATTGATTTAGGTGCAGAATACTCGAATATAATAGTTCGAATTACCAATGCACTTGGTCAGATTATTGATGTAAAAAATATATCGCAAGCAAATAATATTAATTTAACTCTTGATGGAGCGCCAGGAACTTATATTCTGGAAATAAATGCTGACAGTGGTGTTACTGCTAGAGTCAGAGTGATAAAAGAATAAGGGAGTATATTATATATTTATTAAACCCATCTTAGGAAATCTAAGATGGGTTTTTTTTATAGTTTAAGGCGATTGTCGTTGAATAATCTATAGAATATCAAAAGTTAATTAAACAACTAAGATGAAGTAGTTCAAAATAAAACCATGGGTTTAAGTGATTGAAAGATATAGCTATTCATAGCTTAAAACGAACGTAATTATACAGGGCTAATTGAGTTTACTAAAGGATTTGTTGTTATTTTTAGCCCATGAAAGTTGCGATAATCGGTGGTGGTGCTGGAGGTATTTTTTCTGCATTGGCTGTTAAAGAAAACTATCCAAATGCAGAGGTCATCGTTTATGAAAAATCTAAAAAAGTTTTATCCAAAGTAAAAGTGTCTGGTGGTGGCCGTTGCAATGTTACCAATAGTTGTACAGATATTAAGAAGTTATCCAAAGCATACCCTCGTGGGGAGCAGTTTCTAAGGAAGGCGTTCGGGAAGTTTAATACAACAGACATAATAGATTGGTTTGAATCGAGAGGTGTGTCCTTGGTTGTTCAAAACGATAACTGTGTTTTTCCTGAGTCACAGGATTCTCAAACGATAATAGACTGTTTCTTGAATGAGGCAAAACGTCTTGGAGTCAAAATTGAATTGAACAATGGAGTAAAGTCAATTCAAAAAACAGATAATGGTTTAGTATTAGGTTTTATTGATGATGTACAAGAATTTGACAAGGTAATTGTTGCAACAGGAGGTTCTCCTAAAATAAGTGGATTACTTTGGCTGAAGGAATTGGGTCATGAAATTGAATCACCCGTTCCATCTTTATTTACATTTAACATGCCTAATGAAGAAGTGAAATCATTGATGGGTATAGTTGTTAAGAATACTTTAGTTAACGTTCAAGGTTCAAAATTAAAATCCGATGGTCCATTGTTGATTACTCATTGGGGTATGAGCGGACCCGCTATCCTAAAACTATCTGCATTTGGAGCACGAATTCTTAATGAAAAGGAATATACTTTTAATGTTCAAGTTAATTGGGTGAATGAGGTTAACGTGGACTTAGTTAAAAGAACCATTCTACAAATAATTAATGAAAATGAAAACAAATTAGTGAGTAATTATCGCCCCTTTAATCTGCAAGAACGTTTGTGGCAGTTCCTTCTATCCAAATGCGACTTTCCTTCTGATCACCGTTGGATGAACCTAGGAAAGAAAGGTTTGAACAAAATTGTCAATATTTTAACGAATGATGTGTATTCTGTAGAAGGAAAAACAACTTTCAAGGAAGAGTTTGTCACTTGTGGTGGTGTTAGCTTGGACGATATTGATGTCAAAACGATGCAAAGTAAAGTGATGAATAACTTATATTTCTGTGGAGAGGTGATGGACATTGATGGCATCACAGGTGGTTACAATTTTCAGGCTGCGTGGACAACAGGAGCGATTGCTGGGAGACTATTGAACTAAAATCCCAACCTTTTTTATTAACTACTCGTTTAGGTATTGTCTTATCATAAACCAAACGGAATGAAATATCTGCTACTATCCATAATTCTTTCTTTCACATTTTTGTGCAGTTCACAATATTGGGGTAGAAATACTGAAAGTGAGTTTACCAATGAAGCAATGGATGTTGAAATTGACAGCCAAGGTAACAGCTACGTTGCTGGATATATCACTGGTGAAACGGCTTTCGATATAAATGTTGCCGAACAAATATCACCTGGAAATGGTGATGTTTATATTTCTAAATACAATACAAATGGTGATCTTGTTTGGGTCAAACGCTTTGGGGGTAACTTGTCTGATAGAGCGTATGATTTGGCAATTGATGAAAACGACCAAGTGTATGTTACCGGTCAGTTTTATGGTCAAGTCGATTTTGGAGGAATAATTTTAACTTCTGTTAATAATTCTAAGGATATATTTGTATTGAAAATGGACGCACAAGGAAATGTTCTGTGGGCAATTTCAGAAGGAGGAAGTGATTCAGAGAATGTATATGGAATAACCACAGATTCGCAAAATAACGTAGTGCTAACAGGCCAGTTTACAGGTGTGTCTTCAATTGGAGGGCAAACATTTACAAGTTATATAGATCCAGTAACCTTGCTTCCTTCTTATGACTTGTTTCTTTCGAAATACGATACGAATGGTAATCCACTATGGACCATTATCGGGCAAGCTAATTACGAAGAGAGAGGTCTAGCTGTATCGGTTGATTCTCAAGACAATATCTTTTTGACAGGACAATTTTCTGACACACTTTATTTTGGAGGTCAGCAGATTAATAATGTCGGATACAATATTGGTTTCCTGTCAAAAATTTCTCCTACAGGACAAGTTGAATGGGTGAATCTACTTCGCGCAGGTCTTGTAATGGCTTATGATTTAGAGGTAAATGATACTGATGAAGTCGTTGTTATTGGTGATTATTTAGGGAATTTTTTATATACGACATTAATTGGGTCAGGTTCAATTACAAATGCTTACAATAAGAAGGTTTTCTGTATGAAAACAACCAACGATGGAGAGTTTATGTGGGGAGAGGCATTAGGTTCTGACAACCAAGTCTCAGCTCGGTCTATTTCAGTAGCTGCCAATAAAGATATTTTCATCACGGGATTTTTTAAATGTGCTTGGACGGAATTGAGAGGGAGTCAAACTGCAATTTTCAATTCAGTCGGTTTTAAAGATGCTTATCTATGGAAATTAGACAATACTGGTAATACTGGTTACGTGAAACAGTTTGGGAGTAAATTTGATGATGAAGGGCACGGTGTTGCAATATTAAACAATTCTGTTCCCATGATTTGTGGTAGTTATACAGAGGACTTGAACATACGAACAAGCCCTTTAGTAAATTACCAAAGTAACATCAATAGTAATTTTGACTTGATACCATCGCAGTTTTCTGAACCTATACATGGCTATCTTTCTGGTGATGCTTCTCGAAATTCATTTCTTTTAAATTCTGTTGGTGTATATACCCCTGTTTATAACTTTTTTGTACAAGAACCTAATGATTCTTTAACGGGTGCTATATTCTCTCTTATTGATTCAATTCACGGTTGTGAAGATGGTCATTTGGATTATATCACTTATACATATTCGCATTTGGGACCTGCGTATAATTCAACATGGAATACCGGCACTGCAGGTTTGCATTTAAATTTAGGTCCTCCTGGAATTTACACAATAGATGTTGAAAGAATCGATGGTTGTTCCTCTTATACAGATTCTATTATAGTTCATCCTAAGCCGACACTGCCTTTAATGAATGATAATCTAGGCTTAGCAATTAATGAACCGGGTTCTTTGTATTATGATTATTTTTTCTGCTTTCCTGATTCTGTAACAACTTGGTTTTCAGGATTAGACACAAGTTATTCCATTGAAATTACGGATGGTGTTACTTCGTACAATGACACACTCCCTTACTCTTATAATTCTCCATCAGAATATGATGTTATTATCACTGATTCTGTTTGCCGTAATGTGGGAGAGTTCTCTATTAATTATGATTATTCTGTTCCTCATGATATAGTGCCTTATATGGTTTTGGTGGACACTCTTGATTACAATGATTCTATAGTTATTTGTCAAAATAATAACGTGTACATAGAGATTCTTGATTCTTT
>TARA_R110002072_G_scaffold31735_19_pt1 | contig 44115 bp, 34 predicted proteins | sample TARA_R110002072 | Tara Oceans TARA_R110002072 (sample SAMEA4397118) | marine metagenome | biome: Polar Biome; feature: [SRF] surface water layer (ENVO:00010504); material: water (ENVO:00002006), including particulate matter (ENVO:01000060) such as... | depth 5 m
TAGTTTGCCAGCATCAAGGTTAAGCAAAAAGCTATTGTCCTGATCCGTCGTGATACCAACCTCCGATAGGGTCCGGAACTTAGAATCCGTAATCCCATCAACAATAGAATTCATCACATTACGGATTTGGAAGTTAACCCCTCGTAAGGTCGCGTCTCCGAGTAGCAGACCACTTTCGCCTCGCGCCAGGTCAAATTTGGTTAGCTCTGAAGTCAGCACCTTAAGCTCGTTATAGGCGTCAACAAAGCCCTGTACCTTTTCAATAATAGCGGCACTATCACTTTCCAGGCTCAGACTAATCGGCTTGCCAATATCAGCGGATTTTAAGTTGAGGGTAACCCCGTTTATCACCTCGGTGACGAGGTTGGATTCTCGAGTAATCGTTAAGCCGTTCACTTCGATTTCTGCCGATCGTGCCGCTTGAGTTTGCTCAAGGCTACCGGCGGAACCAAAGCGTTGACCCAGATTTGGATTTAACCCAAGCACGCCGTCATCGGCGGTCACTTCGATGGTTTCGCTCAAACCTGTGGCCAGGGTGGTTAAGATTAGCCCGCCATCCTCAGCATCAAGAGACGCAACAACATCCCCCGCGGACAAGCCGGCTGTAACAAGTGCGGTATCGATCGCGGTTTGAATCGCAATCAGATTGTCTTCCGCCGTACCGCCCCCGCCACCAAGGTCGGTAGTGGCGTTTGCATCCACGGTGACTTCAATATCAGTCGTGACCCCCAGGTCAAAGGTGAATACAGCATTGCCGGTGGAAAAATCGATGCCCGTAGAAAGGTCAGTTGATCCTCCCTCGGTAATCGCTCCAACTTCTCCCGTACCATTGTAGGTACCGTTAAACGCAAATTGAGAAAGTCCGCTGCCGTTATCACCGGCAACCAGAATTTCCATACTATTGGACACGCCCGGGTCCTCGCTTGAAAGTAGCAGACGAAAACCCGAACCGTCATTAACAATGCTGGCCTCAACACCGAAGTCAGCGTTGTTTATTGCAGACCGCAGGGATGCCAGGGTGTTATTGCTAGAATCGATAATGAGAGTCTTACTCAGCTTGGTGTTGTCTAACTCAAAATCGTCGTAATCGCTGCCGCTAAATGTTGTGGTACCGAATCTAAAGGTAAGTTCCCCGGTGCCAATAATATCGGTGATCTCATCAAAGGATTTGGTCACCAATGAATGGGATTGGGCCAACTCGTTAACGGTAATGGAATAGGAACCAGCTTCGGCAAGGCTAGAAGCTGTTGCAGATAACGCGCTGTCGTCGCTACTGCTCGCTGTAATAGCTTGCAAGGCGCTAGGGGCCTTGAGCGCATCAGCTGAAACTTTAAGTGTTTCCAGGGCACTCGTAATGGTGCCAAAGGCGGATATTTCCGCTTCAAATTCCGACTTCTGCAGATCCAATCGCAGGTCAATGGAATCTCGTTCGGCGGCAACCAGATCATTCACCAATTCCGTGGTGAGAATACCTGAGCCAATGCCTAATGATTGTATTGCTGCCACAATCGTAACCTCTAATGATGGTAGAAACACCAAAGTCGCAGGCGGGTTTTTAGGCCCTACTGCGACTCCGGCTTGTTCCATCGGAGATGGAACGGTTTGCTACTTGTGTTGATTAAGACCCCAGGTGTTTCCTTACACCTTGTTTAAAACGCTTCAGATCTCTAAGCACTTTCTAAACCTGGGCACTAAACAACAGCAGTGGTTCTTCGTTATTCAATTTCTGTGCCAGACTCAAGGTTATCTCCTCGGGTATTTGACGAATGACCTCGTTGGATCGGCTATCGATTACGGTAATCACCGATCGTCCGCTGGCCTCGTCAAGCGTGAACCTTAGGTCACGCTGCACTGATTGAATGTAGTCATTTAGCTTTGCCACTGCATTTGCTAACTGTTCTCTACTCTCATCTGCAACTGCAGATGTTGTTGCTGGGACATCCTTTGCCTCAGCGGGCGGCAATTCCTTGCCACTTGAAACTGCGGGACTACTACTCGCCTCCGTTCGTTGTCCACCCCGCGTTCCAGAACGCTGCTCAGCCGTGGCCGTGCTTTGTGGATTAATGATAGTCATAACGAACCTCGAATTGGTCGGGTCGCTGACGCTTTAGCCATGCTCTGCTTAAAGTCTGAATAAAACGCCAACTTCCTAACCGCTTAATAATGCAACTCCAATTTACCTGGACTCTATTACTGCAAGAGTGACAGAACCTGCTGAGGAGCAGCATTTGCCTGTGCGAGAATTGAGATACCAGCCTGCTGCAGTACCTGAGTTCTGGACAATTCTGCTGTTTCAGCAGCAAAGTCAGCGTCCAAAATTCGAGAGTTTGCAGACTGCAAGTTCTCAACCGAGATCGACAGGTTATCGATGGTTGATTGCAATCGGTTCTGAATCGCACCTAAGTTCGCTCGTTCGGACGATACTGAAGTCAGCGCATTGTCTAGAGCATCAAGAGCAGAGATTGCCCCTTCAACTGTAGAGATATCCACTTCATTCAAGAACTGTCCACTTTCAGCGCCACCGTAGGTACCGGCTTTAATGCCTAGTCCTTCAAGACCACCAAAACCATCATCACCTACTGCACCGTTCGTACCTGCACCTACTGTGAATTCCCTAGAAGACTCAAGACGAATAGTTGATGAAGTGGTTGCAGCAACTTCGGCGTAGGTTGTGCCTTCGCCAGAGAAGTCTGCCTCTGCGATACCCTGAACACTTTCATTTAGACCAATGTTTGCGCCTGTGAAGTTAGTGCCCAATGTGTCGATTGCAACAGATAGGTTACGACCGTCGCTAGCAGTTAGTGTAATACCACCACCATTGTCGGATGCAGCCACACCGGTCTGACCAGAAATCTGGTTAATCGCGCTAATCGCATTAGCCCGGTTGGTTTCCTTGTCGGTTCCCAGGGCTAGTGTGCCTGTGGAAATACCGTTGATGTAAACCACACCAGAGTCGCCGTCTGCAGTCCGATCAGTGTTAGAAGTACCACCATTTACTACAGTTGCGTTTACAGAAGCAGTAACACCTGTCGTTTCTGTCGAACGATTGATCGCCGCTGCAATCGCGATACCACTAGCCGCTTTAGTTGAACTGTCTGCCAACTCGTTAGAGGCCGTATCATCGGAAGCACGAGAAGCCGCAACGCTAACCCCGTTGATTCTCAGGTCGCCATCAAGCAGGCTCCGGATCACCTGGGTGCCAGCCGTTACTGTTGCACTCGTCGATTCATTGATAACGCCTTCAGAAGCAAATCCGTTACCATCAAAACCGAGCTCGGTAGCGGCGGTGCCTGTAACGGCAACGGTGTTACCTTCGCTATCTGCGGTGATGTCATTGTCAGTGATTGTAATCACACCAGATTCACTGAGTGACGCCGTTGCGTTGGTCAACTTATCGTTTAACTGTTCAACAATGGCTTCACGATCCGTGTAGCTGCCTTCCAGAGTGATAGTTTCATCACCGCCCTGAAGTCCAGTTACTGTCAAGGTGTTATTTTGATCAGGCTGATCCCGGCCTAGATCCGTCTCAGACGTTCCGGAAACATTAGTTGTAATGTTTGAATCCGTACCTGTTGCTGAGAAAGATAGTGTCTCGTATGCCGTGGCATTACCATCGCCTAAACCAAGGGCTTCAAGTGCGCCACCGGCTGAACCTTCGGTAAAGTTATCAATCGTAAAGGAGACGCCCGCACCTGAATCACTACCAGTTGCAAAGGAGAGGAAGCCATCTTTATCCAGGCTCACTACAATGTCACCAGCGTCATCAGTTACTGCATCAATCGCTGTTTGCAGATCCGCAACCAGCTCATCCCGGGTATTTGCAGTATTTTCAGCGTTGTACGTCACCGTACCCGTGAACGCAGCTGCTCCTGTTCCGTCGTCGAACGTAATGTCAAACGTCGCCGCTGAATTTGCCGCTTCAAATGCATAGGTCGCATCTACTGCTGTACCCGTTGCTTCTTTAATGGAAGCCTGGGCCGCACCGTCATCGTAGTTCGTGGGTGCTACAACACCGGTATCCGCAATCTCTAAAGAACTTGTGGTACCTGAGGTGTCCGTAATTTCTAGTGACGCATTGGCGTCCGTTCGAGTGTTGGAAAAAACCAGTTCGCCCGAGTTATTCATTGAGACAATGATGTCACCAGATGCGTATCCGTCTGTGCCAAAACCAGATGTTGTCGGTGCCGCTGCAAACGCTGCATCTAGATCAGTCTGAATGCTTTGGACCAATTCATTTGCGGTCGCGTCTGTAAGTGCACTACCACCAGCATCTGCCACGGTCACATTCGATCCACCATTAAAGGAGATATCGAAGCTGTATCCAGCACCTGCCGCACCACTGAGGTCGATGCCGGTTGCGCCATCACCACCTGCATCACCAGCAGTTGAAGCAAGACCCGTTGAGATTACCAACTCCGGACCATAGGCACGCTCAGTACCTTCAACACCAAGAGCATCCAGGGCATCTGCACTACCGACAAAATTACCCACCGTAAGCTCGATCGCTTCACCGGTAGCCGCTGTTGTAAAGACCAGATTACTATCCTTGTCGATTGACGCAGTGACATCGGTGCCGATAGTTGAGGCAGCGATTTTTGCGTTTACATCTGAAAGGAAAGCTGCATCCGCATCAAAATCAGAACCGCTGGCAGTAAAGGAACTTGTTGTGGTCACACCAAGTCCTGTCAAACTACCCGCTGTTTCAGAGGCAAATCCAGAGATTTCAAAGGACACATCGCTTCCTGAATCAACACTGGTGATCACCAGGTCGTCGTTAACGGTGTCATAGGAAGCAATCAGACTCTGCGTACCGCCAGTCGCAACATCAAGTGCTGCCTGGAAGTTGACCAGGAATGCATCCATATCCGCAGCGGCCGCCGTGTTAAGCGTCGCCACGCCTTCTGTCGTAACTCCATCCGCTGTGTAGCTGACATTAAATGTCGCAGCGTTGTTGTTACCGTTAAAGGCAGTTGTCTCTACGAGAGAGCCACCACTAAATGTTACCTTAGCCGCAGCATCACCTTGATAAGTACTAGAGGTGATCTCGCCAGAACCTACCACATAGGCAGCGCCTTCACCTGTGGTGACACTCGCCACGGTCGCACCGTTAGCACCGGCAGAAGCTGAGATACCCAGACTTGTTGATCCATCAGTGCTTTTAGCGGTGATGACAATATTATCATCAGCATCAATACTGACCTGCACATCGCCGGCTGTATAAGCATCTGCAGCACTAAAACCTGCGTTCGCAACAGCTAGGTTAGCATCAATGCTAGCCTGTAGGTCCGCGACAAGAGTAGCACCATCCGATGAAATACCGGTATTGGTGAATGTCACATCAACCCCGTTGTAGGTCAGGTTAAACGAAATATCATTGGCTGCGATCGCACCAAATGCACCTGTACCATCAATCTCATCACCAGCACCAGCAAGTTCACCTCCAGCAATTTCGACGACCAGCGATGGTCCTTTAGGACTACTGTCAGTATCTAACGTAATAGTATCGTTGGTGATCGTACCGTCGTTATTGTAAGAAATATCAAACGACAGGTTGTCTCGATCTACCAGAGAGCCACTATCACCTGTTTGGAAACTGGTGACCGTGCTATTAAAGTCAAATCCGAAATCTGGCGTTGTGCCTGCAGATAGGGTTACCTGGGCCGCTTCAGTTCCACCGTCACCGGTGGCAACAAGACCGACAGCACCATCTAGATCCAGTGCATCAGAACCAGCATTGGCAACTACAGCTGTAATTTCCAGACTCTTCGCAGAACCTTTTGGTCCAGTTTCAAAGACGAGCTCATTGTCATCAAAGCTGACGAGAATTTCACCGGCACCAAAGGCTGTATCAACCGCCGTTTCGATAGCACTTAACACTTCAGCTTGAGTAGCATCTGTGACCCCAGCCTGGGCTGCAGTTGAGATAGTGAGTGCTTCGCCATTATCAAGCGAGAGTGAAAACTCAATTGCACCAGCTGCAATCATATTGATGCCGGTTGAGCCTGATGTTGTATTACCTCCAGCGCCAGTACTTAAGACCGCTGCCGCTGCAACACCTGTTTCAAAGGCAATGGAGGTTTCTGATTCTGAACCGGCTGTGTAGCTGTTACCAGAACTGAAGTAAACAGCAGCTGCATTGACTTCGCCAACTGTTGTCGCATTTGCACCGTTAGTACTAATGGTGCCATTACCTTCTGAATCATCAAGTGAGAAGCCTAAGACTTGTGCGGCAATATCATCAGTTACGGCCCCTGCTCCAGCGATGTTAGAAATTTCTACCGTACCTGCTTCAGCAGTGTCACGGGACAATACCACTTGATTGTTTGCGTCTACTGAAGCCGTAACACCAATTGTAGTGCTGGCTGCAGCGATTGCTGCGTTGACTGCATCAGCAACTTCGCTCGCATCAGAAAGCGAATTGAGAGATACATCGCCATCCAATCTAACGGATACTGTTTGCGCCGATTGAGATTCGGCATCAGCGATAGAAATATCGAAAGAAATTCGATTGCTACTATCGATGACTGTTCCACCAAGGCCAGAAGTATCAGCCGCAGATGCACCTGTTACCGACGCAGCAACCGCATCAATTACAGTGTCTTCAGAAATCAAGTCTGAACCTGCACCAACAGAGCCATCAGTAACACCCAGCGCTGTGGCAACTGCTGCTCCTGTGGTCGTGCCATTTGTCGCAAAGTTACTTACCGTCAAGGAACCCGTTTCAGCGGAGTCTCGAGCAAGTTGTAGATTGCCGTCACTGTCCACGCTGGCCGTAACCGCAATAGAACCATTGATCGATGCGTTAATGGCATCAGCGAGGTCTTGGGTAGAGTCGCCAGTAAGGTCTTCATTGACGCTAACTGTAAAAGTACCATTCTCAGACGCACTTACAGCATTGCTAATCGTGACGTCAAATTCGAGCGCGTTTGCTCCGGAATAGTTGCCTAAAGTACCTACGCCTGTACTCGTAACAGTCGCTGCAACGGCTGGCGTGTCGAACTGTGGTTCTACAACAGGTGCGCCGTCTTCGGATGTTCGAACCGTTGACGCTACCGCCGCCGTGTTCGAAGTATAAGTTCCAGCTACTAAGCCTGAATTAGAGATATCACCGGTGCTCTCGGAAATTACAATCGCACTCCCGGAAGTTTTTGCACTTAAGGTATAACCACCGGAAGTCGTCTCAGCACTAGTCAAACCCGTGCTAGCGGCAGAGACAGTACCTGATGAAAATTCCAGGCTAATGTTACGTCCGTCTGCGGCTTCAAGGTTTACACCACCGAAACGAGTGCCTGTATCCACAGCGGTAACACCTGTTTCGCCACTTCGAGCGTTAATGGCCGCAACAATACCTGATCGGTCAGCGGACTCATCCACATCACCGGTTGCTACCGCGATTGATACACCGTTTAAGGTAATAGAACCGGTTGTAGCTCCGCTACCACCAGTGGCTTCATTCTGCACACTACCTGCCGCAATATTGGTAAGCACTTCGGCAATTACACCGGACTCATCACTCGCGCGGTTAATGGCAGCTACTTTAGAAATCGCACTTGATGGCGAGTCAGAAAAAGAAGAAGTATCGTCAGATGCAACAGATGGCCCTACAACGGCGCCATTAATGACCAGGTCACCATTTGCTAGGCCTGCATTTGAACCGATGGCGCTTACACCAGCAGTTCGACCACCACCAAGATTGGAGGCGGTAAGTTCGGCTATACCGAAACTCACAGTTTCACCAGCGTTTGCACCTACCTGGAAAGAAGCGGCAAAATTACCGTCCAACAAGTTAGTACCGTTGAAGTCAGTTTGCTCACCCGTTCGAGTGATCTCTGAGATCAACTGCTGTGCTTCAGCGTTCAATGCTTCTCGGTCAACGTCAGAGTTAGTGGCGTTAGAAGACTGCAGCGCTAGTTCTCGTAGACGCTGTAATGAACTTGTAATTGAATCCAGCGCACCTTCCGCTGTTTGTGCGAGGGAAATACCGTCACCAGCGTTTCGAATCGCCACAGATAAACCTCTGATCTGTGATGAGAAACGCGTGGAGATAGCAAGTCCGGCCGCATCGTCCTTTGCACTATTAATCCGAAGACCCGACGATAACCGTTCCAGAGCAGTTCTGTTAGCAGACTGCGAAGAGTTCAGGTTACGTTGAGCCGTCAGAGACGCAATGTTTGTATTAATAATTTGAGGCATGGTTTCTTACTCCATTGGTCAGCACGCATGTGCAACCGTTTGCTCAGTTAATCCAAGTACCTCCTAACAAACAAAACGAAGGAAGTACTACAGCTCAATGACTAATAACGACTGCCTTGATAATTCCTTTAATCTTTTTAATCGATTTTTTTGACTGTCATGCCAGGGTGACACTTGAACGCCAGAACTCGGCTATTTGAAGAGTGGGAATCGGGTCAATTAATTGACCGATATCAGGCAAAGTCTGATTCCCTGTCTATACTTAACTATAGGTATCGGCAGGAAATCGAAATCTTGATTAAAGAAAACCCAGATTTATCCATGGAATGGACAGACGCTGAGCTCAATGAGCAGGTGTCTCAATGGCAATCAATCACCGACATTTCTTCAACCATCTCAAGGCTGGCAGATAGCGCCAGCTGGGATGATCTGTTAGTTCTCGCGGATACCCGCCAGGCATTGATTGATCAATTCTTTGAGTCACCTATTTGTGTGGTGTTATTCCAACAGATACTGATTGATCTGGCTGAAATTCAGACCCAGCACAAACAGGTACTGTCCCGTGTCGAACAGGGACTAGAACGGAATCAAGCTAAAGAACATGCCTTAAAAGAAAGCCGGGCAATCATCGCCAACAACGCTCAAGTTCCCCAACACACTATTAGCCACTAGCTCGACAATCACGATCACAGGAAGGAACCTATGAACGTTACATCCCCGATCAGCGAACCATTCTTAGCAGCACAGATACTAGAAGCGCAGAACTTGATGCGCGCTGAACAATTCAGCGCAGCCGTGGAGTTTTTGACACCCGTTGTTAAGGCTATCCGATTCGACCCGGCAAAGCCGGCAGAGCTATTCGCTTTGTTGCTAATGGCGGATGCTCAACGGTTTAAAGGCCTACCCGGTGACGCTTATCAAAACTATGTGATTGCCTCTGAGTTAGACCCAAAGCAATTGAGCCGATTGCAAAAACACATTTTGCGTTGCGTATCCGAGATGCAGGAACCCATCGTTTCGCCGACCTTTGAAAAGCATCTAATCGAGTATTTCAACAATCCCGCGTTGGATAACACAAGCGTAGATCGCATCAGCATTAAACTATTGAAACAGAAGTTTCAGTTGGAGAAAGACGACGCTCAGCTAGAATTCTCCGAGATTATTGCGGATCCCTTCTTACCCCATGCAATCAGTCATCTGATACTAGCCGACCCCCATGTTGAAATATTTCTCAATCAGTTGCGCAACCAGGTTTTTACCCTCGCCCTTGAAAGCGATTTGATTGAAGAATTGCAAGGGATAGTCATCGCTCTTGCGGAGCATGCTGAACGAGTCGAGTATGCGTTCTCTGTGACGGACTCAGAACGAGTTGTACTTCTCGGAATCAAAACACTACTCGAAACCGAAGTTCACAATGAGTCGCAGCTACAACAGCACCTGGGACCTTTAATGCTGTATGCAATGTTCGAATCTATTGGCAATCTCTCGTTCTGCCGCGAACTTAAAATCTCGAATATCCAGGAGTGGCCAACAGCCATTCAGCCGTTGTTAAAAAAGACACTGATCGACCGAACAACTGAGCAAGAACTTGGCGGCTCCATCACTCAACTTGGCGCCATCATTCGAGATGTCTCGAAGGCCGTTATGAATCAATACGAACAAAACCCTTATCCTCGCTGGGAGCACATTTTTATTACGGACAAAAAAGTCCGGTATCTGGAAATGTTCCCTACCATCAAACCGGCCACCCGGAAGGCCAAAAAATTCAGCAAGTCGATTGATTGCCTGATCGCTGGAGCTGGTACCGGCAAGCAACCTCTTTGGTTGGCGGCAAACTGCCAGGACATCAAAATCCTAGCACTGGATCTAAGCCTCCCCAGCTTATCCTATGCAAAGCGACAGGCGATCGAGCTAAAACTCGACCAGCACGTTGAATTTTGCCAGGGTGACATTCTTGACCTCGAGGCAGTCGATAGAAAATTCGATGTCATCGAATGTTCCGGCGTACTCCATCATATGGAGGACCCTGAAGCAGGCTTAAAAATACTGCTGAAACGGCTTCGCAGCGATGGCTTACTTCGTATCGGACTATATAGTCGCATTGCCAGAGACAAGATTGGCGTGAATAGTGCGAGAGTCGACAATCCTGCCGCGACATTAGAGGACATTCGGACAACCCGGGCAGACCATATAGACACTGAGGCAAACTTAGCAAAAACATCACGGGATTTTTACACGGCATCTGAATGTCGCGACCTGCTCTTTCACGTCCAGGAGCACCAATTTGATATACCTCAAATCAAAAGCTTACTGGATCGAAATGACCTCGACTTTCTAGGTTTCAGCCCCTTGAGCCCAGGCGTGGACGAGGTCTTTCGGAATAGATTTGGCCCCAAAGCAGATTTTTTGGACCTGGATAATTGGCATATCTTTGAACAAGAAAACCCTTATGTTTTCAAAGGGATGTACCAGTTCCATTGTCAAAAGTGTGGCTGAGCTGAACCGAAACTGAACGACTCTAGAAATTTTTCTCGGGGAAGAGAACATTTTGGGGACTATGCCTGTCTTATTAAGTAGTCCTAACTCTTCCGAAACAGCAGTAAAGGTAGAGTCTTTCATGGCCGGCGCCCTGTCGGCCTTTTTTTTGACTATATTTAGTTAATCGTCAAAATTTTTCAGGACACCTGCTTTGATCATCACACCGGAGTTGCTCGGGCGATTTTCGCCCTTCCATTTGCTTGCCCACACAGCATTAGACGAAGCCTGTCATTCCGCGAGCCTTAAAAGTGTACCAAAGGGTAAGATGCTATTTAAGCGTGAAGACCGTCGGGAGGCCTGCTGGTGGTTAGCCAGTGGCAGTATTGATCTTGTGGATGCCGCATTCACGACTGCACATTTGTCGGCGGATGACCCCGAGGGCAATCGTTGCCTTGAGGAAGGCGATCACTATCAACACACTGCCATCGCAACCGCTGACTGTCATTTTCTACGGATGGATCAGGACACACTTGATCTCATCATGACCGTGGATCAGGCGGCAGAAGATCAAGATATGGATGATGACTGGATGTCCAGGCTGTTGGGTTCTCGATTATTCGAATTTATTCCACCCGCCAATATTCAAGCATTGTTTCAGAACTTTTCACCGGTGAACTACGACAAAGGGGACGAGGTGATCCATCAGGGCGATGCTGGCGACTACTTTTATGTCATCAAAGAAGGTCAGGCGAGTATTGACCGCACAGATGCTGACGGCACGGCTCACCTCGCCAGGATGGGTCCTGGAAGTTTCTTTGGCGAGGACGCCCTCATCAGCGACAAGAAACGTAACGCCACCATCACCATGTTGACCCGGGGTGTACTCATGCGCCTGGGAAAACAGGAATTTAATCACTTACTGGTCAAACCGGCGTCGGAATATGTCACCCTTGATGAAATAAGAAAGGTGATTGCCGGGGGGGAACAGAAGATCAGCCTGATTGATGTTCGGCATCCCAGCGAAATTGAAGTCGAAATACTAGAAGGCACCACTAATATTCCCCTGCAAGTTTTGCGGGATCAAGCTGCAAAACTGTCTCCGGATACGGTCTACGTGGTTGCAACCCCCGGTCGCCGGGCTGAACTCGGTGCCCTATTGTTAACTCAAGCGGGATTTGACAGTTACATACTCCAACAGGAATGATGCGCCCTCGTATTTAGTCATAAAAAAGGGCCGCCCCCATGGGAACTCACAACTTTCTGGTCGAACGCAGCAATCTTGCCAATACCTCCATTGAAGCCACGACAAAACCTTCCCTCGAATCAGGCCAGGTCCTGATTCGAGTTGAACGCTATGCACTTACCGCCAACAACATTACCTATGGTGTAGCCGGCGACATGATTGGTTACTGGCAATTTTTTCCTGCCAGTGGCGACCTGGGCCGCATTCCCGTCTGGGGAATTGGTACCGTGGTTGAAAGCCAATGCGCGGAAGTCGAGCCTGGCACGCGATATTACGGCTACTACCCTATGTCCAGCTTCCTTGTCATCGAACCGAAAAAAGTCAACGACCGCGGACTATTTGACGGTGCCGAGCATCGCGCAGCCCTGCCTCCGACCTACAACCAATACAGCTTGATGACAGCCGAAAACGGCTACCCAGCGGCACAGGATAATCACCAGATGATTTATCGGCCGCTGTTTACGACCGGATTTGTACTGGACGATTTTTTTGCCGACAATGACTTTTTTGGCGCAAAACAAATCGTGCTCTCCAGCGCCAGCAGTAAAACATCCTTCTCAATGGCTTATCTGTTAAAAAGCCGTGGCATCCTTGTAATTGGTTTAACCTCAAAGGGTAACGCCGACTTTGTCACCAATATGGGTTTATATGATGAAGTTGTGACCTATGACAATGTCGCCTCAATGGACGCCGGTGTCGCCACCGCCTATGTGGATATGTCAGGTAACCGCGAGGTCCTCGGGGCAATTCACAATCACTTCAACAGTAATCTGGTTAATAGTTGTGGTGTGGGAATTACGCATTATGACGCCCGGGGAGGCCAGGACCCTAAAACCCTACCGGGGGCTGCACCGAGTATGTTCTTTGCACCTAGCCAGATCCAAAAGCGCCATGCAGAGTGGGGAGCCGAGAAATTTCAAGGCCTGTTAGCGGAAGCCTGGGCACGATTTATCGCTGATGTTGACCAGTGGGTGACCATCATTGAGAGTGACAATGTCGAAGGCACCTATCGAACAGTGCTGGAAGGTGCTGCGCCAGATAAAGCTTACATTGTCGTGAACGCTGAATAATTTTTTACTACAGAGAATTAAAAAGCGATAGATTCGATATTCGCGCAAAGCTCTGCTGCGCAGCTTCAAGCACAAAAGTCTCAAGGCTGAGGCGACTTACCGCCTCGGCAAAATCAACATCCTGTAGCTGCGATAATACGTCCTGACTAACAAGGTCAACCTGCTCGTGCAATGACTGGGTACTCTCAAGGGTATTCAGTCTTGCACCGACCTTACTCTGGGCTTCGAGAATGCTGGTTTGGGCATTGTCGATATTAGTTAGACTCGCAGAAACCAGATCAATCACCTGTTGTTTACCCAGTGGACTATCATCGAAACTTCTAAACCCTTCCACCATGCGACCTAAGGTTGTCAGTACACTTTGCTGGGAGGAAGACTCAATAATAAAACTGTCTCCTGGATCCGGTGTGCCCGTTATTCTGACGCCAATTCCCTGGAAGACAATCTGATCTCCCGATACAAATCGTTCATTTTGCAGGCCCTCAATCACCCGATTGTCCGAAGAGCGGCGCACGGTGTAATTGAGCCCCGGCGGTGAAATCAGATCCGCAGCACCAAATTCTATATAGGCATCTTCCGGATAAAATGCATCAAAGGTCTCCTGATCCAACACCTGTCCAACGGTGATATTCGCCGGTGGAACAGCCGTGTTACGGGGGTTATTGGTTGTGACAAAACTTTGCGAATCGGAATCAACTTCTTCAAAAAGTGCCTTGCCTGAATCCCGGGATGCGATATAGGTTGTCGCGCCTATTTGAACAAGCCGCTCTCCTTCATCACCCTGAAATTTGTAACCCCCACCCCCACCGTCTACAAAAGGCTGGGTATTGCCTTTGTAACCGGCAAAGATAAATTCTCCGTTAGCATCCTTGGTATTAAATAGCCCGAGGAGTTCGCCCAGGCGGATATTCACTTCTTCCGCGAGAAACCCACGATCTTCCTGACTTAAAGAACCGTCACCCAGTTGAACGCCAATTTCCCTGACCCGCTGCAGAACGTCTGAGGCACCGGTCAATACAGAATCCTCAAGGGATAAGCGGTTTGTGACCGATATGATGTTTCGCTGATATTGCTCTCTGGACACAATTTCCTGATTAAGCTGCAATATACGAGTCGCCGCAACAGGGTCATCTGAGGGGCGGAGAAACTTCCGACCACTCGAAATCTGCGCCTGTGTGTCATTCCCCGCATTGCTCACCCGCTGAATATCAGCAATGCCCCGGTTGAACGTTTGAATGGTCGTAATACGCATGAATGATCTACCTGAATGATCTACCTGAATGTACTAAGCAATGTATCGAACAAGGTTCTCGCTACGGAGATGACCTGGGCTGAAGCGTTATAAGCCAACTCGTACTTAATCAAGTCCGCGGCTTCTTCATCGAGGCTAACACCGGAAATAGCGTCCCGGGCAAGCTGAGATTGAAGCAGTAAAGCCTCACTGGCTTCTGCATTCACCTGGCTCTGTGCTGTTCTTGCACCTACAACTTCAACAAGTCGACCATAAGAATCCTGCATGGTGACACTCGAGCCTTCGAGAATTTTTTGGGTTTCAATTGCCGTCAAGGCAAGGCCATTACGATTATCGGAAACGCCATCCGTGTTGAACTCAACCACAAACTTATCGCCGGCCTGGGCAATACCATCAATTGTAATTTGGTAACCAAGATAAGTGCTGCGAGCTTCGGGATTTGCGGTAAACAGATTACCGGTTACCTGGGTCGCACTAGAGCCAAGACTGACACCCTCCTCCATGACCACATCTAACACACCACCGACGGTGACTTCATTTCTCACTTCCGCGCCGACGGAACTGTCAGGTGTCAAACCCAGGGCGAGGTTCAAGCCGGGAGACACATCGATGATTTGAATATTGGCGTCTGCACCCCGGGTACTTGTCGTAAGGCTTATCTGGCCCTGGAGATCCATCGAGACAACAATGTCACCGTTACTAATATTTGATGCGTCAATTTTTGTTTGTAACTCACGCACCACATCGGAACCCAACACCTGATTGCCACCGAGGAATATCTCCTCGGTTGTACTACCGTTCACATTGAGACTCAGGCGGTATGGACCACCAAGCGTAAAATCGTAACCCGCGGAAACGTCCGCGGTGCCCGTGAGTTCTGCAGGTGTACTACCACCCGCACCACTAATCGGCAGCGTACCGCCGAATTCGTCGGTTAATAGGAATCGGTCACCGGCATCACCTCGAACCCCAACGGTAATGTCATCCCCGGCAATTGAGGTCAACACAAGCGTCTCACCATCACTTCTCGCCGAAATCCCAGCGAGGGCAAACTGATCATTTGCCGCAATCAGATCTGCGAGATAGTTCGGTGACAGCAACTCGGGTTCGTTCAGGTCCGCCGGATTATTTAAGGTAATGCCGTTGATGGTAATGACCATCGGCAGCACACTGTCTTCGGAATTTTCAAATTCTGACAAACTCACTGTGGTCACAGCACTGGCGGTAACGCCTGTTAATGCGTTCAGCCCCCGGGCAATTGAAGACGCCGGGTCTCCAGCCGCAACTTCAATGGATGGCTGAACACTAACAATACCGGTATTCGGATTTACACTGGTAATTGTTATGGTCTCGTTGGCATAACCATTGGTTGTTGTTTCGATCGGCGCTAACGAGACATTATTCGGTAAGCGACCGGCCAACACGCCATCGCTGGTGACCGAGGTTTGTCCGGCCGATGACGGCAGCATCTGATTCTGAATGCCAGGGGTAAATCGTTGGTTACGCAGAGGTGGAACTAGATCAACGGGTTTAGCTGGATTTGTGTTGTCCATCACATTGTAGGTTTCTGGGCTGGTAAACACGATCACCAGCGGCGGAGCCAGTTCACCAGGCACATCAAAGGATGGCGTTGTGACGTCAACCGCCTGGGTTGAGACAATCTTGGCTGAACCGTTATTACCTAAACTCGCCTGACCACTTATGGCCGAGGCCACCGCCAGTCGCTCCGGGCGTTCAATTTCCACCAGAATATCTCTGCCGCCAAATCGAGTGGGCTGCACCAAAAATCGGTCACCTTCCTGGATAGCGCCCTGCTCAACATTGATGACAAATCCTTCCGCTTCAATGGTGTCCGGCAGTGCGCCGGACAAGATGCCTTTCTGAACCGTTTCACCATCACGACTCAGGACATAACGCTGACCACCCGGCCCTGGGAACGACAGAACATAGTCGGACTCCGTCAGTTGATTGGTATCTGAGATGGTGACACTCAATTGGGTCTCGTTGCCGGACCGATTGTCCTTGTCCGCCTGCACTCTGGCCCGGGTATTTTGCGCTGAGTTGATGTCCGCAAAAAAAAGCCCGCCAAATAATCCATCCAGATCAAGACCCAGCGCGTGCTGCTTATTCACACTATCGGCAATGGTTAAGGCAATACGACCAACACTGTTTATCGTCTGATCTAAAATCTGATCCCGAAAATTTAGAATGCCCCCCAACTGACCACCTGTAATCAATTGGGTTACCGTCTGCTGGACATTGCCACTGACAAAGGCAAGATCCTGACGAAACGGATCCGTTTCACCGGGCACGGCCTCTAGCCGACTTGCCCGATCGCCTACCACCAGCCCTTGACCACTACCAATAAACACATCAACGGCGTTTTGTTCTTTTGCTACAACATTGACCGAAACAAGTTCCGACAACTGTCGTAACAACTCATCCCGTCTATCCAGCAAATCGTTGGGCGCAGAGTTCTGGCCCCGGCCAGAAGCCGCTACAATGTTTTTGTTCAGGTCGGCAATACCCTGGGCAAGACTCGATACTTCACTGGCGATGGTATCTAGTTGCTTGTTCAAGGTGTCGTTGTGTTGTTCCAGCCGGGATTGAACCGTACTAAACCTTTGTACCATGCCTTCTGCTTCACTAATCACAAGCTGCCGAACGGGTACAGAGGTGGGATCATCCGCTGCGGCGTGTAACGATCCAAAAAAATTCTGGATCCCAGGCGCAAGCCCAGTTGTCACATCCGCCAGCAAAGAGTCAATTTGTTCAATGTTATTGGAGAAGGATTCCAGCTCCTGATAAACACTACTGTCCAGTCGCAATTGACTGACGGTAAAATCATCTACAACACGGCGGACACCTTCAACCTCAACGCCGCTGCCCTGATACCCCGCACCGGAAAACTGGGGGGTGGTTGCAGCTTGATCAACGGTCTGACGACTGTAGCCCGGTGAGTCCGCATTTGAAATGTTATGACCAACGGTACGCAGCGCTGCTTGATTCGCCAATAAGCCACTTACACCAATGTTTAGAAGTGATGCCGATGACATACTATTCGCTCCTCATGGTCAGGTGGGTGCTCTTTAAGTCACCTAATACCCTGGCAATTTTTTGACCGTAGCGGGGATCAGTTGCGTACCCGCCCTGCTCCAACCCGGCCGTAAAGTCTTTAATGGTTTGCGCGCCCGCGACACCGTTATATCGATCATTGCCTTTGATCAAGGCGGCATAGTCGCGAAGGGCTGATTCGTAGTCGGGATACACCTTAAATTGGCTGCTGACCTTTGCGGCAACACCGGACTCAACTTCAACTGAATCGATGCTGACGGTTGGGCCTTGCCAGGCCGAATTGGCTTTAATCCCAAACAGGTTATGACTATTAGTGCCGTCCCCGGTAAACATCACGTGCTGGCCCCAACCCGTTTCTAACGCCGCCTGGGACACAATAAACTCTGCTTTGGTATCGAGCGCCTTGGCAGCTGCCTCCGCCTTCGGTAGCAGGGCTTCAACAAATTGCGCGGGCCCATCAAATCCGGCACGACGTTCGGCTGGGAAAATCTGTTTTTCAGAAGCGCCCATCTCTAGCTCATAGCCGGTGGAAGCGGGGCCCGGTGTAAACTGACGCATTAAAAGATCTGCAATACCAAGACCGCCATTTTTACTCAACGATACACTCAGCTTTTCGTCGAGCATGTCTTCATACATTTTGCTTTCGAATGAATTGAAATAGTTTCCCTCACTTAAGGTCCGATTGGCGGAACGCATGGACTTCATCATCATGTTCATAAACAACGACTCAAACTCTTCCGCAACAGCCTTTAGCGCTTCAGGATTGTTGGTTTCTTTTGCCGCTTGCAAACGACCGACTTCCGGGGCCGAGGCAAGCTGATGACTCATGTCCATTCGGCTTTCAAGGGCAAAACTCATCAGATAACCACCAGCTCAGCTTTTAATGCACCGGCTTGCTTTAAACCTTCCAAAATTGCCATCAAATCCCCCGGCGCTGCGCCCACCTGATTCACCGCGGCAACAATATCCTCGAGGGAAACGCCGGGATTAAAGTGGAACATGCGATTGTTTTCCTCCTCCACGTCGACTTCCGATTGAGGCACCACAACGGTTTCACCTTCACCAAGCGCATTGGGCTGACTAACACCGAAGGACTCTGAAATTGTCACCGTCAAGCTGCCATGGGTTACCGCCGCCGGAGACACCTCAACGTGCTGACCAATAATGATGGTGCCGGTGCGCGAATTAATGATCACCTTGGCGGCCGCTTCACCGGCTTCCACCTGGAGGTTTTCTAGGACCGAAAGATAAGAAACACGTTCGTTTGCGCTAATCGGCGCACTGACTCGAACGGAACCGCCATCGAGGGCGTAGGCAACATCTGGACCAAGCAATTCGTTAATCAAATCTGAAATACGCTTTGCCGTGGTGAAATCTGGCTGATGCAAATTGAAGGTCAGGTCGCCCTGCATAAAGCCGGAAGGCGGTTCTCGCTCGACCATCGCACCGTTTGGAATTCGCCCAACACTCGGTACATTCACGGTTATCGATGAGCCATCAGACCCCTCGGCGCCAAAGCCACCCACCACAAGATTACCCTGTGCAATCGCGTAGACATTACCGTCAATACCTTTCAGGGGTGCAATCAACAATGATCCACCACGAAGGCTCTTCGAGTTACCAATAGAGGACACCGTAATGTCGATCGTTTGGCCGGGCTTTGCAAAAGCAGGTAGATCCGCATGAATCGCAACGGCAGCGACATTCTTGAGCTGAGGTGTAATACCGGCCGGTGGCGTGATGCCAAACCGTTTCATCATGTTGTTGAAGGTTTGAATTGTAAATGGCGTCTGGGTCGTCTGGTCACCGGTACCATCTAGTCCAACCACTAAACCGTAACCGACCAGTTGATTGGAACGCACGCCGGCAATGCTCGCCATGTCTTTGAGTCGTTGTGCTTGAACTGGAAAAGTCACCAGACAAAATAACAATGTCGCGATAATTGTTTTATTAAGGTCGATCATAAAAACTCCCGAGGCCACTGTTAGATACCAAACAAGGGGTTAACAAAAAACTTTGAGAACCATCCCATTTCGTTACTATTGGCCAACGTACCCTTGCCACCGTAACTAATTCTGGCGTTGGCCATTTTGGTTGAGTCGATGGAATTGTTTGAGTCAACGTCTACCGGCCGGATCAATCCAGAAATGCGGATAAACTCATCTCCTTGATTGAGTCGCATCCACTTTTCTCCGCGAACCACAAAGCTTCCATTCGGTAATACTTCGGCTATCGTGACCGCAATGTTGCCGCTTAAACTATTACTCTGATCACTGTCAGCGCTGCCGGAAAACTCAGACTCACTACCAAAATCCGTCAAACTCAAATTGTTTGCCGGTGGGACGGTGATGCGTTTACCCAAAATAGTCGGTTCAGCCATAGACGTGTTGCTGTCTTTGTTGAGTGAGGTTGAGGCCGACTTGGATGATTGGGTCTGTTCGTTTAGACGGACATTAATGATGTCGCCTACCCGCCGTGCAACAGCGTCATCGTAGAGTGACGTATAGCCACTGGTCGCAAATAAACTTCCGCTTGTTTGGGGCGCTGGAACCGCTGACACAGGATATTTCGGCGCGTAGAAGGGATCGTCCTGCATAGGTTGCTCAAGCCCCTGGCAACCCGCCAGTACCATGCTCAAGCCTACAATAAATATCTTCTTAGCCATCTCTGCCTCCTGCTGCGACGCGGCAACATTGCCGGTTACGCTCAATTTTTCCCGCGCAATGGGCAATTTCTTGCCACTTATCTCGCGAATTTCTTTTCTATCGAGGTAAGAGCAGGATTCGGGCCAACGTTGGCTGGCTGTGCTTTATATCGGCTAGTAGATTGGCTTGTAGAACGTCCTGCGGGTGCCTTAGTGAAGCGTGCTTATGGACAATGGCTGTGATACTTTTTTGGGTTCAATCTACGGACAAGGTACCCCATGGGCTTTTGGCAGGATATGTTGGATGGCTACGTCAATGGCACCACTCCTGAACCCCTCGCAAACCAAAAGTTGGGGCTAGGCACTCTAGATGCATGGCATCCCGGCCATGTGTCGAAACGCTGGACGGTAGACCCTGAGCTGTTTCACGGTCGTGCGCTATTTGGTGGATATATTGCCGGTCTCGCAGATCAGGTGCTGGGCCTGGCCGCCATGACTGTCCTTGAGGATGGCGTCTTTTTTGGTACCACGGATATGACCATTCATTATCTTGCACCGGTCACCGGCGGTGAACTCCGCATTGAAGGGTCCGTCGTCAAACAACGCAAGAAATCGATTTTTGTCGAGTGCTGCTTCTATCTTCAAAATGACCTGGTGGCCAAAGCCTCGGCTACCCAGGTGCTCTATGAACAAAAAAAACCAGCGAACTGAACAACTAGATGTATTTACAGATTCTGACTCACAAACTGCAGCATCTGGTCTGCGGTTGAAATCACTTTAGAATTCATCTCGTAGGCCCGTTGGGTCGAAATCATATTCACCAGTTCTTCGACCACATTAACATTCGAATTCTCCAGCGCACCCTGCTCAACCGTGCCTAATCCGTTAAGCCCAGGAGTCCCTTCCTGGGGGGCACCGCTGGCAGCGGTCTCACGAAACAGGTTGCCACCGACGGCTTGCAAGCCGGCGGGATTGACAAAATCGACCAATTGAATGTTACCGATCTCCGTGGGGTTAACGTCTCCTGCTAATTGGACCGACACCGTACCATCGGATCCAATCGTGACGGACTGAGCCGCTTCTGGAACTGTCATGGCGGGCTGGATCGGGTCACCTTTGGCGGTCACAATCTGGCCGTTGGCATCCAGATGAAACTGGCCGTCCCGGGAATAGCCAAGCGTTCCATCAGGTAGTTGTACCTGGAGAAAACCCCGCCCGTTAATTGCCACATCCAGGGCATTGTCGGTAATTTGAAGATCACCGGTGGTAAACACCTTTTGTGTCCCGGCAGCTCGGACCCCGGTACCCAGTTGTAATCCGGAAGGCAGTTGGGTTTCCTGGGATGCCTGGGCACCTGGCTGCTTTTGAATTTGATAAAGCAGATCCTGAAAAACCGCGCGGTCTTTCTTAAAGCCCGTGGTGCTGACGTTGGCCAGATTGTTCGAGATGGTTGTCAGCGCAATATCCTGAGCGCTCAATCCCGTTTTACTTACCCATAGTGCTGATAACATCGAGTTCGCCTCTTTAGTTAACCTGCAGCAATCGAGCTGAGGTCTGGTCGTTTTCTTCTGCGGTCTTCATCATCTTGACCTGCAATTCAAATTGTCGAGATAACGCTAAAATTTCTGTCATTTCCGATACGGCATTGACGTTACTGGTTTCTAAAAAGCCCGAGGACAATTGAATGCCCGGCGCCTCTGGCTCCAGCAAACCATCATTGCGGCGAAACAGACCGTCGGGGCCTTTCGAAATGTTTGCTGTGTCGGGGTTAACAAGCTTTATTCTGTTTACCTGGTTTAAAGCTTCCGGTGTCTGCCCCTGGCCCCGGATGGAAACCGTGCCGTCGGCTCCAATCTCGAGTTTTTCAAATGGTGGTATGACAATGGGTCCACCATCACCCAGAATCGGAATGCCGGTGGCGGTTTTTAAGTTACCTAGATTATCGATGATAAGGTCGCCCGCACGGGTAAATGCTTCTTCGCCATTGGGGCCTTCAACGGCAATAAAGCCATCACCTTCCACTGCCACGTCGAGATCACGACCGGTTTCAATTAAGCTGCCGGGACGAAAGTCAGTGCCTGGATTTTCAGTCAGAGAATAGGCTCTGGATGGAAAATGCTCGCCAAAAACCTGCATGCTTCTCGCCTGAGCCAGGTCAGCACGAAAGCCCGTTGTTCTGGCGTTGGCCAGATTATGGGAGTGAAGGGTTTGAGCCTTTGCATTGTGGCTGGCACCCGTCATGGACACATATAGCAGCTTATCCACTGGTCATTACCTCAGGTTCATGATCGTTTGCGTCACCGCGTCGACCGTCTCAATCGTTTTAGCGCTGGCCTGGAAATTACGTTGCGCAATAATCAGGTTGACCAGCTGGTCCGAGAGTTCAACGTTAGAGTCCTCAAGGGCGCCGGAGTTAAGGGAGCCCAATGACGCACTTCTAGGTGAACCCACAACGGGTTCGCCGGACTCAAAAGTTTCAGCCCAACCGCTACCACCGAGGTTCTGTAAGCCTTGGACGTTAGCAAAATTTGCGAGGGCAACTTGACCCAGGACCTGATTTTCTCCGTTGGAATATCGCGCAAAAATAATGCCGGTATCCGCAATATCAAGGCCACTTAGCCGACCTGTTGTAAAACCGTCCTGATCGACACTACTGACGGAAAAGACACTGCCAAACTGAGTTGAACTACTCAGGTCAATGACAAAATTCGAACTGATTGCAGGGTCATTCGGCACTGGAATTTGAGCACCAGCCAAAACGTTGATAGGTGCTAGCGCTCCCGTTGGATTGCCATCTTCATCCGTGGGCACCCAGTTGGTGATATGAATGGTTGGGGTTTCTGAATCGACTAATTGACCTGCCTCGTTAAACTGTAATCGATAGCCCGCTTGGGTCGGCTGGGTATTTTCGGGTGGGGCTGCTGTTAGATCAGGATCCCCGACATCAACGCCGTCTATCTGTACGTACATGGTCCAACGGTTTTGCGCAGAACCTACTTCATCAGCACGATAGGGCTCTTTAACGAAGTACTGAGTCATTACATGGGAGTTACCGAGGCTATCAAAAATCGTTACGGACGTTGCTGAGTTATAGGTTTCCTGATTGGTGGGATCAAAACTGTTAATCTGAAATTCGGTAAAGCTATCTTCATCCAGTGCACCAAATAACGCCGTGCGATCGGGATCAGCATTTGCCAAGGTGACATCCTCATCCAGAATAAAGTCGACGGTGCCGCCAACTGACGCGGCCAAATCGCCACCCACCAGATCCAACACAGCAGGCTGACCATTGGGGCCTTGAACACTGATACTGTCGGTAACGTCCGTGCTATCGATGGTAAATACCAGATCATTACCCAGTGCAGCGGTCACAATAAGATCCCCGGTATTGGCCTCCACTTCCGCTGAGATACCTTGAAAAGAAGGCGAATCATTAATGTCGGTAGCCAGGCTCGCAAGATCCGTTGAGGTAAACCGCACACCGTTTACTGTGATTGCCAGGTTCCCCGTGTTGTTAAGGTAATCCGCAGAAGGCAGCCGTGCGGTGGTTGAAGCGCTGGCACTAACCCCGGCAACATCATTAAATCGTGCTGAAATTTCAGCGGCAGATTCACCGGGCAGGGTAGTGACCGTGGTGGTTACGGGGTTAATCGGATCCGTTGAATTAATCACATCAACCGATTGAACGGGGTAGCCATTATCTACCGCAGCCACGCCGACTTCCGTCACGCCTGTTGATAGATTTAGCACCCGGGCCAGATTATCGGCCGTCACACCAGGATTGGCGGTATTTAGGTTATTCACTGTGATGGTAGATTCTTCACCGGCAACCGACGCAAAAAATTGTAGTCGTCCGGCGTTGTCAGGATCTTCCCGAACATCCACCGCAATATTGGAAATCCGCAGTTCGTCCTGGATATCGGCAATTAAGTCATCCAGGGTCTGGATATCGGTATCCAGTGAAATCGTGACGGGTCCACCGTTATTGGTGGTTGCACCGGCCAGCGAAATATCAAAGGTTGCGGCGGATAAGTTACCGACTTCACCGGTTGTACCGGAAAAGCCACTGGGATCAGGTGTCGCATTAGAGGCACCCATTTGAATTCGACCAAGGGCATTCTCTACATTGGTCTGGGTAACACCGTTACCTAAAGACAGGGCAACCCGGGGGTCAATTTCAATGGTTGAACCTTCACCGGGTACCGTCGAGAAGAACTGCAAAATGCCCTGGCCTGGTCGGGCTGGATCTTCCCGGACATCAAGGCCAATACCGGTGTTGGTCAAGTCATCACGAATGTCGGTGATGAGATCCTGAAGCGTCTGAACATTGCTATCTAACGTAATAATTTGCGTTTGGTTTGCGGTGCCATCAGCCCCACCGCTAAGGCGAATTTCGAAACTAGCAGACGTATTGATACCATCTGCCGCGGTCGCCCCATCCGTCACACCACCCAACACACCAATGATGTCCGCAGCGGTTGTGACTGAATCACCGGCAATGCCTGAAACGAGAAAGTTATCAACGGTGACCGTGGACGATTCACCGGCAACGGTTGCATAGAACTGAAGCAAACCAGCATTGTCGGGATCTTCCTGGGCCCGGACGTCAATTCCAGGAGAGGCAAGACCATCCAATTGCGCATTAATCACTGAGACAAGGGTGTCTAAATCACCGTTGGCAAAGTTCTGTTCTAGATTCAGGGTGACGGTTCGATTGCCACCGACCCCAGATCCGTTTGCTATGGTGACATCAAAGGTCGCAGAGGTCAGAGAACCCGTTGCACCTATTGCACCGGCACCCGCGGCAATATTAGTCGCGCCGTCGGAAACACCCAAAAGGTTTGTGATGTCGTTGGCGGTAGTGTCGGATGTTCCAGCGACAAAGTTATCAACGGTTAAGGAACTGGCAACACCGTCGTCGGTAGAAAAGAATTGTAAACGTCCGCTGTTAGAGGGGTCACTTCGAACATCCACCCCTATACCTGAAGCCACTAACTGATCCTGAATATCCGTGAGCAGTGACTGGAAGGAAGTAATATTGGCGGTCAAATTGATCACGGCCGTACCATCATTGGTGCCACCGGCAACAGTGATATCAAAGGTTGAACCGGAACTTGCACTACCATCTGTAATACCACCGAGGGCCGCTTGGACATCCGCCGCTGTGACACCAACACCACCGGGCACATAGTTATCAACTGTTACCGTAGAAGACTCTCCGGCAACAGCGGCTCGAAACTCAATCAGGCCGGAAGCTGCAGGATTTTCAACCGCAACCACGTCAATACCCGCAAGATCATCGTTGATGTCCGCCAGCAATGTGGTGATATCTGTAATGCTAGTTGTCAGATTAATCGTGACGGTTGTATCACCGTTACCACCGCTACCGTTGGCAATGGTCACATCAAAAGCCGCGTTAGCACCTACCGCGGAAAAGTCGAATGCCGTAACCGGTGCGGTTGCCGCAATTGCAGACGATTTATTCGCGAAGTTAAAATTGGTCGGCGCAGAGAGCGATGACAATGTGGTTGGGCTGTTCACACTAAAGTCATGACCAACCAAAGCCTGGGAACCTGTCACTGCCGTTGGATTATCCACACCAAAATCGAAGGGGGTGATCGGTGAGTTAGAAGTAATGGCGGAACTACTGTTGACGCTAAAATCAAAAGGTGTTGGCGCGGCGGAAGTTGCAAGAATTGAAGGCGTATCTAAGGCAACGCCACCCTGGGCTGCGCCAATTTGTGGACCGAGGGAAGAAATTGTCGTACCAAATTGTGCGAGGATCGGAGCTTCAGCATCGAGATTAACCTGAGAATTAACAGCGGTGGTTTGCTGTGGTGTGAGGTTGCCGGTTTCGATAAACACATCACCCAGAATCCCGCTGACGGTACCCTGCTCATTTGCTGAGAATCCCTGCATTCTCGAGCCGTTGTTATTAACGATGTAACCGTCCTTATCGAGACCAAAAATACCAGCGCGAGTATAGGTAGTGGTTCCTTCGCTATTGAGGATAAAAAATCCCTCACCATCAATTGCAACATCCAGACTGTTGCTGGTGAAACTAATGCTGCCCTGGTCAAACTGTTGGGACACGGTACCTACTTGCACGCCCGAGCCAACCTGCTGCGAACCATTGCCTAGCGCATTAGAAGAATACACATCGGCAAACTCTGTCCTTGATTGTTTGAAACCCGTGGTACTGGCATTAGCAATATTGTTACCGGTGATCTTCAGATCGTTAGACGCTGCTCTAAGTCCGCTTAAGGCTGTACTAAATGGCATATTGTGTTCCTCGTATCAAATTCGTGTGCTTAGAGAATTTCTTCAACATCTAGAAGTGCAATCGGCCCCTTGCCTTGAATGTTCAGCAGGACACTTCGGTCGGGGTTAATGCTAACGCTGTCTACGTTGGCCGAAAGTGAGATATCTATTTGCTCCTCGGTAGAGCCGTTATTACTCACAGCCTTAAAGAAGTATTCACCGGCGGAATAAGGCACTCCGTCGTTGTCTTTACCATTCCAGGCAAAGCGGATCTCACCCTGGGCTTGACTCCCGAGGTCAATCTGATCGATCAAAACGCCGGCGCTATTAGAAATATCGAGCTTAAGATCCGTTGTACTGTTATCCAGCTTAATTGAACCCGTCACCTCACCCTCCGGTGCAAGGAAGCTGCTATCAGTCTTAACATGTACCGTTCTACCGACGAGTGCAGAAGCTTGCAGCGCTTGGCTAGATTGCAGACTGGAAGACATCACCTCCACCGTGCTGTTTAAATTATCGATGCCCTCGACGGAACTAAACTGAGCAAGTTGCGCAATAAAGTCGCCATTTTCCTGGGGGTTTAGCGGGTCCTGGTTATTTAGCTGGGCCACCATCAATTCGAGGAACGCGTTTTTATCAAGCTCCTTGTTCTTTTCCTGGGTCTTAATCGCCAGGTCTTGAACCACTGAATTTGTTTGTACTGAACTTATTTCACTCATGTTTGCTTCTCGCCTCTCAGCTTAATAAGGACTACTGACCCAGGGTCAATACTCGCTGGGCCATTGTTTTTGCTGTATTCATTAACTCGACGTTCATCTGGTAACTGCGTGAAGACGAGATCATATTGGTCATTTCTTCCACGACATTGACATTGGGATAGGTCACATAACCTTCCTCGTCAGCCATGGGATGGTAGGGTTCATAACGTAAATCGTAAGGTGCTTCACTTTCGACAATACCCAGGACACGAACACCGCCATCGGCATCAAACGCACCCTGCTGATCTTTATCTAAAAAGGCATTATCAAATATTGCGGAAAATACCGGATGCCGCGCCTTATAGGTTTCGTTAACACTACTCGCAACTGTCTGGGCGTTTGCCAGATTACTAGCGGTAGTATTCAATCGAATGGACTGGGCGTTCATCCCGGTGCCGGTGATGTTAAATACGTTGTATAGCGACATGATCTACTCCCGGCGCTTAGTTCTGGCCACGAATGGCGCTAGACAGACCTTTAAACTTGCCGTTTAAAAACGTGAAGCTGGCCTGGAACTCGAGGGCATTACGCATGTAGTTGGTTTCCTCAATTTCAGGGTCAACTGTATTGCCATCAAGGGAAGGTTGGAGCGGCGTGCGGTAGAGAAGATCAGAGGATGGCGACGCCAATTTGCCGCCTATGTGTCCGTTGCGCGTGGTGCGAAGCGTGACGCTGGGGCTGGCGACGGACTTCATCGCGTCCGAGAAGCGCATATCCCTCGCCTGGTATCCCGGTGTATCCGCATTGACCAAATTATTGGCGATGACCTCCGCACGCTTGGCGCGGAACTCCATGGCACTTGGGTGAATTCCGAGGGCGTTGGCGAAGCTAATTGTCATGGCTAGTTCCAGATAAAACTGATTCATAGCCTATAGAGCAAAGCCTGTGCCAACAGGTATTATTGTTTTATTTCAATTACTTAGGGTTTTTTGATGCTTGCCGGAGCGGCAATATACTGCCTGTAGGAATTGCCGCCTGGGCAATAGATAGACCCAGGCGAGGCAAGGATTAGCTGACGGCAACCAGGTCCGCGACCCGTTGGGCAAGTTCGTCAGCTTTAAATTTAGGAAGGAAATCGTCAGCACCGACCTTCTTCACCATATTGAGGTTAAAGACCCCTGAGAGGGAAGTGTGCATCAAGATAAACATGTCCTCGGTACGGGGGTCACCTTTGAGTTCCGCCGTTAAGGTGTAGCCGTCCATTTCTGGCATTTCAACGTCGGAGATAATCATGAAGTAGGCATCCTGGGGTCGCAACCCTTCATCTAGCATACCGCGAATGTGATCCAGGGCTTCTTTGCCATCCTTCTTCTGTTCACTCTCAAGTCCAAGTTGCTCAAGGGCTCTTTGGATCTGCTTACGGGCAACCGCAGAGTCGTCGACAATAAGTACCTTACGGTCCATCTTTTTGTCGTTACCCTGACTATTTGCGATCACATCTTCAGAAACGGTCTGTTGCACAGGTGCAATTTCAGAAATGATTTTTTCTACATCAAGAATTTCAATTAGTAGATCATCGTTGTGGGTGACCGCGGTCAGATAACTACTATTACCGGCCCCTCGGGGTGGCGGTAGAACCGACTCCCAGTTTTTGTTGATGATCCGATCCACTGAATTCACCAGGAACCCCTGAATCTTCATATTGTATTCGGTGATGATGACAAGGGAGTCTTCTGGTTTTTCAATATCCGGCATGCCCACACAGGCACCCAGATCAATGATCGAAATTGAAGAGCCCCGAACATGGGCGACGCCCCGAACAACACGATGCTGTTTTGGCATGTTATACAGGCGTGGGCAGTTCAATACCTCGCGCACCTTAAACACGTTGATGCCATACATCTGTTTGCCCCGGAGCCTGAATAGCAGCAACTCCAGCCGATTTTGTCCCACCAGCTGAGTTCGCTGGTTCACACTTTCCATTATTCCTGCCACTCGACACTCCAGCCTTTATTACAGTCGATTTGAGTTTTATCTCCAGGCTGGCATAACTGTTGCTACCTACTCAGCCTGAGACCCGAAACCGTCGTTGCTTTGACGGTTGCGTAAATCACTTCTTAAAGCATAGGCGATGTCCATGAACCGGCAACTCAAAAACCTGCTTCTGTTAATGATTCTGGCCATCGGTGTCCTGGGGGCATCTAATGCAGCTGCAGCAACGGGCGCTCTGGTTCAGAAGGTAGAGAGTTTTCTGCTCGAAGAGATTGACGAGTCTTACCCCGAGGCCCTGGAAATCAATATCACCGTGCGCCCTCCAGACACAAGGCTTACCATCGAAGATTGCGAGCTTCCGGAATTGAGCCTGCACGGCTCCGATAGAATCCGAAGTCGGGTATTGGTCCGGGCAGAATGTAGTGAAACCTTTGTGTTGCATCTACCGGCGGTGATCGAAATCCACCAGGCTGTTGTCACCACCGCAACGGCGGTGAGTCGCCAAACCCTGTTGATGCGGGATCAGCTAACCACGACCCCCGTCAACATATTGGCGAATCATAGGAAATATTTGTCTGCTATTCCTGAAGCGACGGGAAAAGTCATCACCCGTTCGGTTCGAGAGGGTACGCCACTTACCGCTGGCATGCTCAAAACTCCTGATCTGATCAGCCGCGGTGACAACGTTGTAATTGTGGCCAGCAGAGGCGAGCTCGTAGTTCGGATGCCCGGCGTGGCCATGGCAACCGGCGGCATGAACGAACAAATTAATGTTCGGAATGAATCGTCCGATAGAGTAGTCAAAGGCTGGATAAAAGGTCCAGGGGAAGTGCACGTGCCATTTTAACTTTCCGTAACCAACGCGGTCAAAATGGCCCCTGTAGATGACTTTTGACAAAACGTGAAAATAAATTTCACTTTTTTCTAAAGTGCCGCTCTAGTTGGCCGCTAACCTAAAGTGAATAGAAAGAATATGCTGAATAACCAGCAACCATACATAGCTTATAACGAGGTTCACCAGTCAAATGGTTAACAATATCAATGGCTTAACGCCGACTCAGAACCATACGAGTCGCAGCCGCGAGAAGCCTCAGGGTCCGGAGAAGGCGGTAACTGCCCAGGAATCTCCTCGCCCCAGCGGCGACAAAGTGGATTTGAGTACTGAGGCCAAGCAGCTTCAGGACATCGAAGCCAGCTTGAAACGCTTGCCCGAGGTAGATCAGGAACGGGTTTCCCACTTGAGGGACGCATTACGGGAAGGTAACTATTCCGTAGACCCATCGCGCCTGGCTGCGAAAATCGCTCAGTTCGAGCTAGACATATAAAACAGGAGTATCTCGCATGGATGCGAATCTGGACCCTCCTTACGACATTCAATATCTCGTCAACCGGGACCTTTCCGGCTATACAGAATTACTTGAGCTGCTCCAAAGCGAGAAGCAGCTACTGGTAAATCGAGACTTCGACACCTTTGCCGCTGTATTGGAACGCAAACATGCATTGCTCACGGTCCTCGACGCGCAAACCAAACTTCGCCTAAATCTACTTACCTCACGCAAACTCAGCAGCGATGAAGCGGGCATGCAGGCCTTAATCGAGCAACAGCCGGAGTATGGTCGCGAGACACTCATTGCCAATTGGGCAGATCTGAAAAAAATTGTCATGAAATGTAACCGCCAGAATGAGGTGAACGCCAAGATCGCCCATCGCGCACAAACCACCAGCCGCCAAATTCTTAACATCCTAAAGGGTGCCCCCATCAGCACAAACCTTTACGGCAAAAGCGGCACAGCTAAAGGCAGCGATGCCGGCTTAAGTATTACCCGGGCCTAGCAGCACAACTCTTTCGGGTTCTGCTTGCGCAAAATAGACAAATCGTTAGGGATTTGTTCACTTCTTAATCAATTCACTGCTTCTTTTTATATTTTGGGTTGCGCTTCAAATTGCGCTCTATTAGTTTTGGTACTCCCACACTAACTCCGGAGCCCATGTGCGAGCTACCTGCTGCCTATTCTTTTGTCTCTGGCTGAGTTCTTCCTATGGCATGGATGGAACCAATGGAGTGGATGAAACGACCGACCTTTCCAATATTCCGGCGGAAGTTTTCGCCAGGCTACCCATAGGCGGATATCGGCTGTCCCCTAGTGGTACCAAAATCGCGCACTTTATTCCCTTTGAAGGCCGCAGAGTGCTCGTCATCCAAAACATGGATGGATCTAACCGTCAGTTTGTTCCGCCCTGGGATGAAGAGATTGAACTGGTCAGCTTTTTTTGGAAATCAGACGATGTGATTATCTTCAAAATTCACATGACCCTGGACCGTCAGATTTTCCGAAAGAAAACCACCGAAACCCGCCTATTTAGCTACAACGTGGCTGACCCTTTAGTCCGATGGCTAGGTCAACCGAAGAAGGCCGCCTTTGGCAAGGGCTCAGAAAAATTCAACTCTCAATATGAGCGGGTGGTTGATCGACTCAGCCATGACCCGGAACACATGTTGGTTGAGCTAGATTTTGAGTTGCAAGGCGATGCGACGGTTTACAAAGTTAACGTCAATACCGGTGGCAGGCAAAAGTACCAATCGACACGAAAAGGCATTAACCAGTGGTACGCCGACGCAAATAGCATTATTCGATTCGGCACGGGCTATAAGCCAAGAACATCCCAGCGACGATTCCTGTATAAGGACCTCGATGACAGTTGGACCGAGATCAACCCAGAGCAGTTTAATGGTAAATATACCTTCGAAGGGATAGGCCCAGAATCCGGGCAACTCTACGTAACCGCAACAAATGAATATGGCACCTCGAGTATGCTGTTAGTCAATATCCTGACCGAGGAAGTTGTTGAAACACTATTCTCCCATCCCGAGGTCGATATCGATTTTGCCATCACCCACCCCGAGACCGATGCGGTGATTGGCGTTGGCTTTACCGATGACTTCAGGCGGGAGCAATACTTCGACAAAGATTTTCGACCCTTACAGCGGGGGCTAGAAAAGGCACTACCCGGCCAGGTGGTGAGTATCACAAATAAAGCTCGAGATGCAGCCCTGTACCTGATACATGCCGAAAGTGATACTGACCCGGGACAGTACTTTCTCTACAACCGGGATACAAAACGACTCGACTATTTTGCAGAGGCGCGAGCTGAGATTGATCCACAAAAAAGTGCTCCGACAAAACGGGTTAACATTCCTACCTCCGACGGAGCCATCATCCCCGGGTATTTGACGCTGCCGCGCAACGGTAGCGGTAAAAATTTGCCGATGATTGTTCTCCCCCACGGCGGGCCTGGCGCTAGAGATTCTGCCGCCTGGAACTATAACGCCCAGTTCTTCGCCAGCCGCGGCTACGCTGTATTAAAACCCAACTTCCGCGGTAGTACTGGATACGGTAAACGCTTTAAGAAGCTGGGTGAAAACCAATGGGGTGGCCTCATGCAGCAGGACGTTACCGATGCCACTCAATGGTTAATCAACGAGGGGATTGCAGACCCCGAGCGTATTTGTCTGGTCGGTAGTTCCTACGGGGGATACGCCGCATTGATGGGTCTAATCCAACAACCGGACCTCTATGTCTGTGGGGTTTCCGTAAATGGCGTGATTAACCTGCCCCAGCTTAAGGCTGTGGACCGCGACTCCATCGGCGGACGCAGTTGGATCAAACAAATGGGTCTACAGGGAGCAAATGATAAAGATGTCTCACCGCAACACCAGGCGGAGCGAATCATGTCACCGGTACTTTTGATCGCATCAACCAATGACGCGAGAATTTCCTACCGGCAGACGGAGCGTTTGCATGACAAACTCAAGAAGCTGGATAAAGACAGTACCTATGTTGAGTTGGATACCGGTACCCACTATATGTTGAATAGTGAGTCCCGCTTGGCCGCACTCTCGGCGATGGAGGTCTTTCTCGCCAAACACCTCACTCCGCCATCCAGCACTCCGGTCGAGGGTCAGTAGGCATTTACCCATATTTACATTACCATCGAGGTTAATCACCCAATAGAAGATTGGATTCGATGGCTGACGTAACATATGCGATTGTGTTCAGCGGCGGGATAGTCGAAGGCTTTCAGATCATTTCGGTCAAAGCCCACCTCGCCAAGATGCTCAAAGCCTCACCGGAAAAAATGCAGATGCTGTTTTCCGGCAAACCTATTGTCTTAAAACGCACCGCAGACAAAGCGGAGGCGGCAAAATATGGCAGTGCCCTGAAGAAAGTAGGGGCTGATGTTCGGGTGAAAATCATTAAGGCTGATGCCACCGCACCGGCCCCCGCTGCAAAACCTGCGGCACCATCTACAGCACAAGCCACAGCATCTTCTTCAGCGCCACCTGCACCGCCAAAGCCGGTTGACACGACAAATTTAAGTCTGGCGCCGAATGAGGGCAATCTGGTTGAACCTGCCCCACCACCCCCCGCGCCCAATATAGATCTGTCCAGTATGAGCGTGCTTGAGAACGACGGCAGTCCGCTGGTTGCACCTAAAGAGACCGTTAAACTTGATATCGACCTGAGCAGCTTAAGTGTGGCCGAAAATGACGGCTCACCTCTGGTTGAATCAAAACCTAGTGCACCAAAGGTAGATGCTCCAGATTTTGGCCTGGATGAACCCGGAGCTGTTTTGGAAACCTTGAAAGTTGAAGTTGAAGAAGTACATCCCGACACCAGCGGCATGTCTCTGGCATTTCCCGGTTCTGATCTGCTTGATCCTGAAGATCGAGATCAAGGCCCCCCACCCGCCGTCCCGGACACCAGCAAACTATCGATTGTCATCCCTCGCGCCGTCTTTGGTGAGTAGCAGAAGGCGATTAGTAAAGGGTGTAAGCGGTGTAAGCACTAACATTCAACATTTCCAAAGGGAGTAATGAACAATGGCAAAAGTCCTGATCACCGGTGCATCGGGTTTTATTGGCACCCACACCGTACTCGAGTTTCTGAACAACGGCTATGAAGTTCGAGGCAGCATCCGGGATCTTGCCAGGGCGGAAAGCCTTAAGACCATGCTCTCAAAACATACCGAGCATATTCAAAATCTGGAGTTTGTTGCTGCCTCTCTCACCGAGCCAGATAGTTGGGCAGAAGCCGTCGCCGGCTGTGATGGGGTAATACATATTGCGTCTCCGGTGCCGATCGAGCAGCCGAAAGACCCCAATGAATTAATCATCCCTGCCCGGGAAGGCGCATTGAATGTGCTTAAAGCTGCACAATTGGCGGGTATCAAGAAAATAGTACTCACCTCCTCCGTTGCAGCTGTCAGTAGCAATGACAAAGGTGACTCCGCGCCGCAAACCGCAGCGGATTGGACTGATATTAATCATCCCACCGCAAACCCCTACGCCATGAGCAAAACGCTGGCGGAACAGGCCGCATGGGATTTTGTCAAACAACACGAGGGCATGGAACTCACCACCATTCAACCGGCCATGGTCCTGGGCCCAGCCCTGGAAGCTGACTACGGCTCATCATTGGAAGCGGTTTATGTGTTGATGCAGGGCAAATACCCAATGATCCCTCATATGGGATTTAGCATCGTCGACGTTCGAGATGTCGCAAACTTACACCGACTCGCCTATGAAGTACCTGAAGCTAACGGCCAACGTTTGTTGTGCGCGAATGGCTTTCGCTGGTTTAAAGCCATCTCGGCTTGCTTGAGCAATGAGTTTCCGGCCTATGACAAGAAACTACCTTCCCGGGAACTGCCAGACTTTGTGATCAAGATTCTTGGGCTGTTTGACCCGGTCATGGCATTTACCGTCAAGTCTCTAGGCCAGCAGGTCGATTACGATTGCACCCCAGCTAAAGCGTTGGGATGGAATCCTCGATCGCCTGAAGACGCCATCAAGGCTGGCGCAAAAAGCTTAATTGATCTGGGTGTTGTATAAGCCTAGGGCGACTTCTCGGGTTCAACACCGGCGAGCCAGCGATCAAGATCAGCGGGCTCGTCGACATCCCAGATTTCCGGTAGCTGTAACACCTTAATCGACTTGTCCAGGCACCGTTGTAAGGTTTCTTGTAATACGTGTTCGGTACTCCACTGAATATCCCTAAAGACATCCCCAGCGGGAGATTGCATGCCGATCAGGCCATAGCCCCCATCTTCTGCGGGCGCGATCACAAAAGGATGGAATCGCAATTGGTCCGCTGCATTCAGCAGATAGTTTCTATTTACCGGAGGGCAATCTGTGCCGATGAGCATGGCCGGCGACTGGCCTGCACACAGGGCGTGGGCCATACGCTCTCCGAGGTCCTTACCCTGCTGTTGATGCAGCGACATCTTGCCGGTAAATGCTTGAAAAAATACGTGTTCAGTATCCGGGCTACACCATAGCTCCAGCTTCACCCGGGGCAGCGCTTCTGCAACCGCCAGGCAATCGCCAATGGTTTCGGTTGCGAGCCGGGCGTGGATATTCGCCGCCGAACCGGCTCCAACACCTGCAATCAGTCGGGTTTTTACCTCGCCCGGAATAGGCGCCTTACAAAAAATGATGAGCCGTAGTTCATCCATAGTATTGCTTTACCAACTGCACAGGCGTGGCACCAAAAAAGTAACGAAGCCGAAGGGACCACATAAGCAAAATGGTTTTCCAAATACCGTTTTGCTCCCAGCGTCGACTAGAGGTAATAAGTTTCTGACGAATACAATAAGGCGCCCCAGGTAACGCTTTAGACAATGCAATATCTTCCATAATAGGAATATCGGGAAATCCACCTTGCTTAAAAAAAAGTTCTGACTGCACAAAAATTCCCTGGTCGCCGGTACAAATACCGGTCAGTCTTGAGCGATGATTCATCATCCACTCGATGATTCGAAACATCGACTGGCTACCGCTCAAGCGTACATCAAATCGACCCCAGAGAGATTGACTCATCGCATCTTTAATTAGGTTTTCGAATCCGTCGGGAAGCTGGCTATCGGCATGAAGAAATAACAATATGTTACCGGTTGCCGCCCCAGCCCCCGTATTCATTTGTGTTGCGCGACCCGGCTCGCTCGGCACACAGGTAACGCCAAAGGTTTCACAGATCAATTCCGGTGAATCACTGCTGCCGCCGTCCACCACAATGATCTGGGCATTAGAGGAAGTAGGTTGCGACAACAATTGCGGTAACAATTGTTGAAGTTCTGGCCCATCATTCAAAACCGGGATAATGATAGTGATTCTCATTATCGAATTTTCTGTTAAGCTGGCATTTTGCGCCGAAGATTTAAAAAAGGGGATAAACGACATGACTCAACCGACCGACATTTCCATCATCAGCACCGTTGAACAGCTCCAGGGCATCAACGGCACCGTCAGCCCGTCAACGCAGCTGAAAGTACTGCCGGCCCTTGAAGCCCATGCAAAAAGCTTTATCGAGCGATCGCCTTTTCTGGTCATTTCAAGCGGCATGGTCGGTAATCTTGATGCTTCCCCACGGGGTGATGCTCCAGGCTTCGTTAAAGTATTGGATGATACAACGCTGCTGATTCCCGAGCGACCCGGTAACCGCCTGGCAGACACACTGACCAATATTGTGGAACAACCCGGCGTGGGTTTACTGATGCTGATCCCAGGTATGAATGAAACCCTGCGGGTCAACGGCAATGCCTATATTACCGATCATCAGCCCTACCTGGATCAGCTCGCCCACAACGGCAAGCCGCCGAAATTGGCCATTGTCGTCGACATCACCCAGACCTATTTCCACTGCGCCAAAGCCTTTATCCGATCAGGCCTGTGGAACCCGGAAACCTTTATGGAAAGATCAGAAATGCCCACGCTTGGCAAAATCATTTTAGAGCAGATCAAAGGCCAGCCAGCGACGGACGAAGAAGTTTCTGGGATTGATGCAAGCCTGGAGCAGGATTCAAAGGAAAACCTGTATCACTAGCTTGCGGGGTCAGAGTAAAGTGCCAGAGTAAATTTTACTCTGGCACTTTACTCTGACCCCTGGTTTGACCCCTGGTTTAGGGCTCCACCACAACTGCTGCCCTGACCGGCGGTGCAGGCGTAGCAGTGTTCGCCAATTGCGATGGCGTTGCCTTCTACATCTTCATTGAGGAGGTCACGCAGGTGGGGTTTGGCTTTGTCGGATATTAGCGGCATGTCTAACATCTGATTGAAGTCGCAATCGTAAACGTGACCTTGATAATCAACACTGACCAGGGATCTACACATCACGGTTTGAAGATTCGACTCGGCATAGGAATCCCGCAGCAATTTCATATAGGGTACGTAGTCTCCCTTCGCGAGCAGCCGCGCGCCATATCGACTGATGGGCATATTCGCCAGGGCAAACAACTCGTTAAAGTGCAGGCCGTGCTCCTCGAATAGCGCCTTTTTGTAGTCTGCCTGCAGCTCAACCTGGGATGGCGGCAAAATAGGATCATCGGGGTTATAAACCAGGTTAAGCACTAGATCAGAATCCGGCATGCCATAACCCACGGCATTCAGCTTCTTTAGCCCAGCAATACTCTCTTGATAGACGCCCTTGCCCCGCTGCTTATCGACATTTTGCTCCTGATAACAGGGCATCGATGCCACCACAACAATTTGATGCCTGGCAAAAAACTCCGGCAAATACTCGTAACCCGGCTCTCCTAAAATTGTAGGATTACAGCGATCTATCACCGTGACACCAAGCGCACGCGCTCCTTCCACCAGATATTGAAAATCTGGATTCATCTCGGGAGAACCCCCGGTCATATCCAGGGATTGAATATTTTTTTGCTTTAAAACCTCAAGCACCAGATCAATGGTGGCTCGATCCATGAGTTCAGTGCGAGTTGGGCCTGCGTTCACATGGCAATGGGTACAGCTCAAATTACACAGATAACCCAGGTTGACCTGCAAAGTGTCGAGCTTGCCCCGTTGTATGGCAGGGAAATCCGTTTCGAGTAATAGCGGTTTGGTGTCTTGCATATAGTGGTTACTTAATGACTTTTGGTGATGTGGTGTAGATAGGACCCGACAAACCACAGGATTGTTACAAGCTGCTTCCTATGACGGGCTTTCTACAATCGGCATCCTACAATCTAGCAAACTCAATTTTTGTACAACGATCTTCCACGACCATAATGCCGGCAGCCTCAAGCTCCGCTCTCGCCCAGGCACTCTCAATACCCAGTTGCATCCAAAAGCATTTTGCGCCGATATCAATCGCTGGCTGTATAAAAGGATCAACATTTTCACTACGCTGGAACACATCAACCATATCCACAGCAACCGGAATCGATTGCAGGTCCGGGTAACATTTTAACCCCAGCACCTCATCGTAATTGGGGTTCACTGGAATTACCTCAAAATACGGCATTAAGTATTGTGCGACCTCATTACTGGCCCGCGATGTATTCGCTGACAGGCCCACAATAGCAATGGTTTTGGTTTGATCGAATATTGCTTTGAAATCACTCACTAATTCACTTCCTTCAACCTAAGACAAACAACGTAATTCTGGTACAATTCCGCACCACGTCCCCGTAGCTCAGCAGGATAGAGCAACCGCCTCCTAAGCGGTAGGTCGCAGGTTCGACTCCTGCCTGGGACGCCATATATAGGGCATTACAGCCCATTCCCTCAATATCCGATTCAGAATTCACCTCCAAACCATAGCTGCGCCATAATTTGATCGAGAACTAACAAAACTACAACTTCGAGGTAAACAAGATGATGGAACAGTTAGCTCAGAATGGTATCTCAGAACTCGCACTTGGAGAACTTCCCAATGGAACGCTCGGCTGGTTAGTCATTTGGAGAGACGGCAATCAAGAAAGCATACAAGACTTTCTTAATAACCCACGGCACAAAAACCTTCCAATAAACAGAGAATTACTGATTGATCTAGCCAATGGCTCACAAGTAAAACACCTAAAGTCCTACAGATAACGGTGTTCATTAACGGATCATATAGGCCTCGCCCCGCAGCTTTTCCGATAAAGGAATAAAGCAAGCATAAGGCACACGCACTACGGTTGGAGCTCTAGCCGTAGTGCCACAATATTGAGAACGGAGATACAATATTGTGAGCTGCCACCAATCGAAGATTTTTCCCTATGAAATTTTAAAGCTCCAATCCCAGCAGCAACCTAGCTCTTACTTTACCAAATTCACCATCAGAGCCCAATGCTACGATCACTGCCGTCAATCTCTCGCTTTTTATCTCCGGGTCACCCAAAACACTAGCTGTTGTAGCAACAACTTTAGGGATCTTGCCTGAGGTAAGCGCCTCCATTAAAGCTTCTGTGGAAGCATTATTTATCGCCAATCGAGCTTTGGATAGATCCCCTCCTTCACGGTACATCAAGAATGCTGTTTGCAAGTCGAGCTCGATTTCTGGACGATACTCAAGTTCTAATCTGGTTCTAAACTCTTCGTCCTCCACGAACTTTATTCCACTGCTGTCGCTAGTCACAAACTTTTGTCGATTGTTTAGATTTTTTTTCAGGAAGAGATCTATAATCTGCGCACACCCAGCTTGGCTACCAAGCCCCCTAAAGAGAGAGATCACGCGATCAATTTGCGTCGGATAAATATACTCACCATGCTGGTTAAGAACATCTAATACCTCTAGAAGCATAACCTTTTCGTCAGGTTCAAATGACTCAGAGTAAATATTCCAAGCGGACCACAGTTTTTCTCTTGCCTCAATCTCCCTTAAGCCATATTCGACAGAAACGCTCTTCACTTTTAGGCTTTCAGAATCCAGGTAACCCTCTAGTATCAAATCTGCAATTACCCCATCAAGCGGTTCGGCTCCATGGTATCCATATTCTCTACATCTCTTTATCAGAGTTTCATAGGGAGTCATTTCTCCGTCGCTGATGTCGTCGTCCAGGATCACCTTTTTACCAATAAGATTTAGAAGCTCAGAACCAAATGTGTGATATATCCAAACATAAAGCACAACTGACTGAGCGATCCTTTCTGCGAAAAGTTTAAAATGCCGCGCGTGTTCAAACTCATGAAGAATAGTTTCGATGTGGCTTAAGCACCTCTTTGTTAACCGAATATTACAAATATTCAAAGCAACCAATGAGGCTTGAAGTTGTTCGAAATAGATAAACTCTCTTGCATCTGGGTTAGCAACCAGGAGCGTTTCCGCCGGGGTCTGGTGAAAAGTTATTTCAATATCAATAACTTTTTCTCGAAACAACTCATATATTTTCTTTTTTTCTCGATCCTCGAGGAGAAATTCCTCATTCAAAATCAGTACAACTTTGGAATTCTGTTTTTCACGCACTTTCTCAACGAAACCAAATAACTCATCTATAGGGAAATCCTTGGAAGCTCGCTCAACATCATCAAGACAAATGACTAAGTTCGATTTATTAGATAGGTATTGAATTTTGGCGGCTTTCGCAAGCTTTCCATAGCTCCCCGGCAAATACTCTTCGAAGCGAGAGAGCAAATTCGAAAACTTCTTTCTCGCCCTTTTTATCGACCCGGAATCATCGACATCCTCGTTCAGCTCAGAACCCAAAAAATGCGCAAGCAGCTGAGACTCAATATCCTCTATCGAACTCTGTCCAAATAAGGAAATTGTGATCACATCATTGAACTCGGCATTCACAAGTTTGCGCGAAATACAGTTATTCCAAAAATGTGTCTTACCTATACCCCAAGGACCCTTTAACGCAAGAACGCCAGGCTCCTTCGACTTCAGAAAACCCTCAATTACATCTTTTAATTTTTCCTTAGAACTCACACTCCACATCCGTATCAAAATTCATATTCGCGCAACAACCCAACCAATCAGTTAGGCAGAGTATCAATAGCCCGGTTGCGCCAAGGGGTCAAGTATTGATTAGTTCAAGTAACCAGTAGCTGTTCAGTTTTTGACCGATACTTCCCTAAATCACCCAAAATTACTAAGCCATTTAAAAGAACCAAGTGAAATTAGGCGAATTTCCCTATATCTGTGATACTTTATTTCCTTCAACTGAAGGTTGACTCATGTTGGAACAATAGACCTGCAGGAAAGTCCTTTAAAAGGCTGATATTAGTTGAAACATCAAGAGTTAATAAATAAATTTCGCGAAGACCTCAGCAGCGTTGTCAGAGAAGTGGAAATATCCGCCGCAATGTCGCACTTTGACATCAACCTTGTTTGCGAAAATTTGGTCTGCGGTTTGTTTAGAGAGCTTTTTGACCTTAGACAACTTAGAAATCTAAACGGAACTGAACAGAAAAACTTCCCAGGCATTGATCTCGCGGACGATGAAGCACGAGTAGCAATTCAGGTCACCTCCGATAAGAGCTTGGTAAAAGTCAAAGAAACCCTAGACACTTTTATGAAAAATGGACTAGCGGACAAGTACGACCGCGTTTTGATTTATTGTTTGAAAGAGAAACAATCCAGTTATAGCCAAGAAAGTATCGACAAAGTACATAAGTCAAAATTCCAATTTGATGTTAAGAGAGACATCCTAGATTTTCGGGACATAGCATCTAGAGCCGCCTCAGCTGAACCAAAGACTTTAAAGGCATGCGTTGAAATACTGGGCTCATATCTCCGAGGATGCGATGTAGGCCTAGCAGCAGAAGACTTTGACCCGCCAAAGGTGCCACCGGAAACAATCTCAACAAACTTGGTTGAACTATATCTTCCTGTACGGCTTTACATCGCCGAGGTGAAATCAGAAATAATTTCTACCAGGTCTGGTAGTAGAGTTCAGAACCAAAGAACGTCAGTAGCTGCTTACTCTAGAAAAATGGAGAAACCTTTGCCTTCCGGCTTCGAAGTCAGCAGCACTCGTTTAATCACCTTCCATAATCTTATTGAGACAAATAACCCATACTCACACTTGCTTGAAGATGGGACGGCCGAAGAACTCAACCCCGTTGACTATTACGAAGTAGACGTTGGTCACGAACGAGTATTCAAATCACTCTTACGACTCAGCCTTCAAGAAAAAATTTTTCATCATCGCGTGATATGGCAATACAAAGAGAATGTTTTTATTTTTCTTCCTATGAGTAAAGATCTTGATACAAGGAAAGTAAGTTGGATGGGGCTTAAAAAGTCAAATAGAACTGTATTTGAAAGGAAGTACTACAGGAACGACGCCGAAAAAATTTTTCAAGTAAAGCACTTTTCGTTTTCCGTTGAGTTTTTGCTTTTGGATACAGGCTGGTATGTTTCGATTACACCTGACTGGTTTTTTAGCTGGGGAGATAATTACGAGCGCTCAGTATATGGAGATAAACCGTTGAGCGGATTAAAAAAGATGGAAAAGAATCGCTCACTGTACGATCAGTTTCGCTTCCTGGCTTCTTGGTTAAAAGATATCGATCAAGATGATCTTTTTAAGCTAGACTCCGATAACTCCTCGTCAATTTCGTTTGGGGAAATTCTAGAACTAGAAGGGGGTCGCCATCTGAATGAAGAACTTTGGGCGCCCCTAGTATCACTAGAGAATGACGACTCCAAACAATCAACGTTGATCCCCCATGACAACCATTGAACATATCGATGAACCAAGGCTGATTTTTGGAAGTGGCGAGCACATCTGTCCGCGCCGAGGTATCTTTGAGTATGGAGTCTATGACCAGAACCAAAAAACAAGAAGGCAAGAAATTTACGTAGGAGCGGTAGGAACGAACCAATGCGTTGAGTTTTTGGAGAGCTGGCTTGAACGTTGTCGTTCGGTCATCGCGTCACCTTCAGATGTAAAACAGGAGAATCTACGACTACCATTCTGTGGTTTTACAAAGAATTCTGGCTTCAAGGCCGATCTCATTTTTTCGTCAGAACTCTCAAAAACCATTAAGAACTCTGATATCAAAGAGACAATCAAGATTAAGGACCGCCGAGAAAGGTTAGACAAAGCAATTGAATTATACTACGAGAATATTAAGTTTTTAGCACAAAACCGCAATGTTGATATTATCGTTTGTGTCATCCCAACAGAACTATTCGAAGTTATATCCTCCGAAAAGAATTTTGGGGATGAAACACTAGATGCTGAAGAAGATTATGAGGAATTCAATTTCAGAAGGGCTCTGAAGGCAAAAGCTATGCATCTGGCCAAACCTCTACAGCTAATCAGACAAACGTCTATCGACCCAAATAAAACGGGTAAGCGTCAACAGGATGATGCAACTTTAGCGTGGAACCTTTGCACAGCTTTATATTATAAGTCTGGGCCTACTATCCCCTGGAAACTAAAAAGTAGTAGCGCAAAAGGAACATCGTGTGCTGTGGGGATTGCCTTTTATCGAAGTAGAGACCGTAAATCACTTAGCACTAGCCTAGCTCAAATTTTTGATGAGCTAGGCAACGGACTGATTCTCCGAGGAACTCCAATCGAAATAGACAAGAATGACTCAATACCTCGTCTCACTGCCAACCAAGCGTACGAATTGTTAACTGCCGCACTTTCCGAATACCGGGTCGCCCTAGGAAACTACCCCGCGCGAGTTGTTATTCATAAATCTTCAAATTTCAACGATGTAGAAATAGAAGGACTAAGGGCGGCAGCCAACGACCTCCATATCGATTCAGTTGATTTCGTAACGGTGATGGATTCAAGGTTGAGATTATATAGGAATGGAAACTACCCGCCGTACCGTGGAACTCTAGCAAAAGTTGGAGACGATCGGCAGCTCCTATACACAAGAGGCTCAGTCTGGTACTACCAGACCTACACAGGCATGTACGTTCCACAACCTCTGGAACTAAGAATAGTTGAATCTGATGAGTCCCCCAACTTCATCGCTGAAGAGGTTTTGGGCTTGACTAAGATGAATTGGAACAACACGCAACTGGATGGAAAATACCCAGTTACAATTGGTTGTGCGAGAAAAGTCGGAGAGATTTTAAAGTACCTTCCCGAAGCCGAAACACCCCAGGTTAGGTACGGGTACTACATGTAGCTAAACTACCGAGGAGAACAGGCTGGATCAGTTTTCTTTAGGTTTCTATTTTTCAACAAGATTTAGGTTAATTAGAATCGTCCTAACCTCCTCCTCTAGGAGATCTACCTCCGTAGCACCAGGAAGCGGAAACCTGCCACAGTTCGGGCATTTGTGTTTCAACTTGCCTCGTTCATGTTTTAGCCGATTCAAAATAATGTCTTTGAGGGAAAAAAAGGTTTCTCGGCCAATCTTCGCAACTGGCTCTACGCACCATTGATCGAATGCTTGGACTGACACACCACAACTAGTGACCTTTCCCCATCTTAGTACCAATCGTTCGATGAGATTCCATAACTTAAGC
>TARA_R110002072_G_scaffold64_9_pt1 | contig 44049 bp, 29 predicted proteins | sample TARA_R110002072 | Tara Oceans TARA_R110002072 (sample SAMEA4397118) | marine metagenome | biome: Polar Biome; feature: [SRF] surface water layer (ENVO:00010504); material: water (ENVO:00002006), including particulate matter (ENVO:01000060) such as... | depth 5 m
GCGTTAACAATTATTCTTCGAGAATCTGGATTGTCTCGGATCAGGTCAATTGCATCCTGTAGCTGGTCAACCTCGCGGCCATCCACAGTTTTCCAGTGCCGCCATTGCTGACCATAGACTCGCCCCATATCGCCATCGTTGGCATCAAGACCTAACCGCTTTAGGTAATCCTCATAGTTGAGATCCCAGAGTTTGTTGTGGGCATAGATCGCCTTTAGATCTCGAATATTGCCGGAGCCTGAAACAAACCATAGCAGCTCAGATACCATGGATTTCCAAACCAGTTTCTTTGTGGTTACGGCAGGGAAGCCATCGGCCAGGTTATACCGGGCATTTAAGCCAAAGGAAGAAATGGTCCCGACGCCAGTTCGGTCCGACCGTTCAACACCGTTGTCGAGAATTTGGCTAATCTGGTTCAGGTAAGTACGCATATTAGCTGATACGCCTATTGATCCAGACGGACCTCGTCACCGGTGTGTAGCTGACCTGTTTGGAGCTATCTGGGGAGCTTAGCCACATTTAGAATCACCGCAGGAAAGGCAGGTCATACATCCGTCCATCAAGACAGCAGCCTGGGTGTTACATTTTTTGCATAACTGAGCACCCGGCGGATAGCCCGCAACCTCAGCTGGATCTTCTGCATTGGCGGCTGGCCCGGCAAGTGCTGCACGCTTTTCATCAATCAGCGCCTGGTGGGCTTCGCTCAATTCCTCGGATTCGATCAGGCCACATTTTTTCATATGGGTTTCCAGGACTTCTCCAATTTCAGCAACTAAAGACGGCATAAATCTGCCGCCGCGCTTGAAGTAACCGCCCTGGGGATCAAAAACCTGTTTCAATTCGTCAACCATAAAGGTTGCATCGCCACCCTTGCGGAACACTGCGCTGATGACTCGTGTTAAGGCGAGTACCCATTGGAAGTGTTCCATATTTTTAGAGTTAATAAAGACCTCAAAAGGATATTCCTGTTCGTACTCCGTACCACTGTTCAACACAATGTTATTGACGGTAATGTATAGCGCATGATCGCTCAGGGGCGTTTTGATCTTATAGGTATAACCTTTAAGTTCTTCAGGGCGCTCGATCTCTTCGTGCATCACATCATGTGAAGCTACTTTTACGGGTTCCTCAACTTCATCTCTCTTGAGGTTGTAGCCCGTGATTTTTTGACTAATTTTTATTGCCATAATAGTTGTCCTCTAAGCTTTGGTGGGCTTGACTAGAATTTTCCGTAATAGCCTTCTTTCAAAGCATCAAAAAGATTTGCCGCGCTATGAGTTTCGCCGTCGTACTCGATTTCCTCATTGCCTTTAACGTCAATTTTGCTGCCATCCTCCAGGGTGAACTGATAAATGGTTTTCTCGAGATCAGAATCTTTTACTAACACACCCTGAAAAGCCTCGGGATTAAAGCGGAAAGTGGTGCAACCTTTCAGACCCTGCTCATAGGCGTAGAGATAAATATCCTTAAACTGCTCAAAGGGATACTCCGTTGGGACGTTAGCGGTTTTTGAGATGGAGGAATCAATCCACTTCTGAGAAGCCGCCTGAATATCAACATGATTGATCGGGCTAATATCGTCAGCAGTCTTGAAGTACTCCGGCAATTTGCTGGCGGCATCTTCTACATAGGGCGCCGCATTAGGATTCACCATGGCTCGATAGGCGAGTAATTCGAAGGAGAAAACATCTACTTTCTCTTTGGATTTTTTACCTTCACGAATAACGTTTCGAGAGTAGTGGTGGGCAAAACTTGGCTCAATGCCGTTGCTGGCGTTGTTTGCTAGTGACAGGGAAATCGTGCCCGTGGGTGCAATAGAACTGTGGTGAGTAAAGCGGCAACCAATCTCGGTCATTTCTTCAATCAGTTCCGGTGCGACGGTTGCAATCTTTTGCATGTAGCGGCTGTACTTGGAGTGCAGAACCTTGCCTTTCACCCTGTCGCCAAGCTTATAACCGTCGGCTTTTAATTCGGGGCGCTGGCGCAGCAGGGAGCCTGTAATCTCAAACTCTTCTTCCATAATGGGTGCGGAGCCTTTTTCTTTCGCCAGCTCAACACCGGTTTGCCAACCAACTACCGCTAGCTCTTTGGTCACTTCTTCGGTGAATGCCACGGAGCCTTCGTCACCGTATGACATACCCATCATTGTGATGGTGGATCCTAGACCCAGGTAACCCATGCCATGGCGGCGCTTACGGTTAATTTCTTCCCGTTGCTCTGGAAGTGGTAGACCATTAATTTCCACAACGTTATCCAGCATGCGAGTAAAGACCGCAACAACTTCCCGGAACTCGTCCCAGTTAAATCGAGCTTTTGGTGTAAAGGGGTCCTGGACAAACCGACACAGGTTAACCGAGCCCAACAGGCAACTGCCATAGGGAGGTAGAGGTTGTTCACCGCAGGGATTGGTTGCGCGAATATCTTCGCAGTACCAGTTATTGTTCATCTGGTTGACCTTGTCGATCAGGATAAATCCTGGCTCGGCAAAGTCGTAGGTAGAACTCATAATCATGTCCCACAAACGCTTGGCGCGGATGGTCTTGGTAATACGGCAAGCTACCAGGCCTTCTTCATTGGACACGTATTTGTCTTTTACGGGGAAGTCACGCCAGAGCACCTTGGTGGTGTCGGTCACATCAATACCGTCACTCTCGACCTCTTCAGGTGTCATCGGAAAACTGAGGGGCCAGTCAGCATCCTGCTTGACGGCTTCCATAAACTCTTCGGTAATAAGCAAAGATAGGTTGAACTGACGGAGGCGACCGTCTTCTCGCTTTGCCCGGATAAACTCAGTTACGTCAGGATGGCCAATTTCGAATGTGGCCATCTGAGCGCCCCGGCGACCGCCCGCTGAAGAAACCGTAAAGCAGGTTTTGTCATAAATATCCATAAAGGACAGTGGACCGGAGGTATATGCACCGGCGCCGGTGACATAGGCGCCTTTGGGCCGCAGCGTTGAAAACTCATAACCGATGCCGCAGCCAGCTTTTAGGGTTAACCCTGCTTCAACGTTCTTGTGCAGGATGTCTTCCATAGAATCCAGAATGGTACCGGAGACGGTGCAGTTGATGGTGGAGGTCGCTGGCTTATGTTCCTGGGCACCTGCATTAGAGATGATTCTACCGGCGGGGATCACGCCATGACGCAGAGCCCAGAGGAATTTCTCCTCCCATTGCTGGCGTTTGTCTTTGGCTTCTACCGCCGCAAGGGATTTGGCAACTCGCTGATAGGTGCCATCCATATCGGCGTCAACGCGTTCACCCTGTTTGGTCTTGAGGCAATATTTGTTTTCCCAGATATCCAGGGATGTTTCTTGAAATACGATGTCATTAACGGTCTTGGGGATCGACGTCAGTGCCGACTTTGGTGCAGTAGAGTCCATTATTTATCCTGTGTGCTGCCAGTTTCTTATTGTTAAATTTCGGCGCTATTTTTGTCTCTAGACAACGCCTTATTCAGGCGTCAAAACTGAGTACAATGTTACGCGTTTAGGCCGCGATTCGTGAGGCATAAGTCTGTGTGCACGTTGTGGATAAGTTGTCCAAAACCGGCTTTTGTTCACTTACTTTTACCTGACTTGGCGGCAAATTTGAGAGCATAAGGCTCCGACCGATACCGCGGCAGTGACAACATATAGTGCCGCAGGGGTCTGGAGGGCACAACATATAGACAATTCAAAAATTCGATTGTCCCAGCGCTATTAATTGAATCTGGGGTCACGTTTTGAATCTAACGAATATTTTGCGGTGCGGTTCGAGGCGGCAAAGCGTTGCTAGACGGGGCTCTGGAGCTGCTGTAGAGAATTAGAACACATTGCGCTAACTCATCAAGTTTGAACGTGAAAAATATTCATAACCTGACCCCATTATTCGGAAAGAACTTGGGAATGGTTGTGGGGCTTAGGTTTTTCAGCGTTGGTTGCGGTATTACTTAGGAAGGATACAGCTTCTCTACCCTGAGACTGTCCTCAATTTTGAGCAGCGCAAGCATGATGCGGGGATTTTTCATATGTCGGTCCTGAAAGCAGAACTTGACTCTAATGCAATAAAGGCCCGGCTCGATCAGCTCGCTTTCAACCACAACAGCATTCACTTCATTTAGCTCGAGGTCCCTGACCTTAAGGTCCAGAACCAGCTTCTCATCAATTTTGTAGGGTTGACTACAACCGAACTGAAGTCCGGATAGGCTGAAATCAAGGCAGTCGGCGGTCGGATTAAGCTTTAGGAAGCCCGCGATGCCACGACGAGCAACATTGAGTTCCAGATCCAGTTCATCATATCGAGTATGTTTGCGACGTTCTTCCTGCATAGGCAGCTTCTTTTCTAGCATTTTTAGTTTAGCTGAAGATATTCGACCACATACTGATTGATCTGTTCAACCTTTATACAGCTTATCGATAGTCTTGATGTTTGGGGAGACCAAAGGCATTGTTCGGTTAGAAAATAAATCTTAGAGGAATTGCTACCGTGCACCCAACAGAACTAGCCCAGAAGTTTAACGACAAACCAGCTTACATTATGGCCGCGAGTGGGGAGACCGTGACTTTTGCGGGGCTTGAAGCTGGCTCGAATCAAGGTGCACAGTTGTTTCGGTCCCTCGGACTGCAACGGGGTGACCATATTGCAATCCTGCTCGAAAACCACCCCAGATTCCTCCAAATTTGTCTGGCGGCGCTGCGATCAGGGATTTATTTTACGGCAATCAGCTATCGCCTCCAGGAGGCGGAAGTTGAGTACATTGTGACCGACTGCAACGCCAAGGTGTTTATCACCTCAAAAGACCGCCAAAGCGTGGTTGATAAGCTACTCGGTAAAATGCCCAACGTAACCAATGCCTACATGCTGGATGGCGTCATCGCGGGCTTCGAGAGTTGGGAAGAAACCCTCGAGGGACAACCGACTACACCGATTAGTGATGAAAGTACGGGTGCGTCGATGCTGTACTCCTCCGGCACAACGGGCCGACCAAAGGGTGTTCTGAAGGCCCTTCCCGAAGGCGAATTTGGAGCGGAAGATGGGCCCAACCTTTTTACGATGCTCTATGGCGCGACCGAAGACACGATTTATCTGACACCAGCACCGCTTTATCACGCAGCACCTTTGACCTTCACCATGGGTTTTATGCTCGGCGGCATGACCTGTGTTGTGATGGAGCACTTTGAAGCGGAGGCAGCTCTCGCTGCAATTGAAAAATATAAGGTGACCCATAGCCAGTGGGTGCCAACCATGTTTATCCGAATGCTCAAACTCGATGATGCAGACCGTCTCAAACACGACGTATCTAGCCTAGAGTGCGCCATCCACGCCGCAGCCCCATGCCCGATTAAGGTCAAGGAACAGATGATTGAATGGTGGGGGCCGATTATCCACGAGTATTACGCCGGCTCCGAGGGCAATGGATTTGTTGCCATTAACTCCGAGGATTGGCTGGCCCATAAGGGCTCCGTCGGTCGAGGCCTGACCGCACAACTGCACATTGTGGGAGAAGATGGCGAAGATGTACCTGCCGGTGAAGTGGGCACCATTTACTTTGAGGGTGGCGGTGAGTTTGAATATTACAACGACAAAGAAAAAACCAATGAGTCACGACACCCGAAGGGCTGGAGCACACTGGGCGACGTGGGCTATATCGACGAAGAAGGATTTCTGTATCTGACCGATCGAAAGAGCTACATGATCATTTCCGGCGGCGTGAACATCTATCCCCAGGAAGCGGAAAACATTCTGGTGAGTCACCCAAAAGTCATGGACGTTGCGGTGTTTGGTGTCCCCAACGAAGACTTTGGTGAGGAAGTGAAAGCCGTGGTGCAGCCAAAGGATTTCAACGATGCGGGGCCAGAATTAGAAGAGGAGTTGATCGAATACTGCCGCAGTCAGTTGTCCCATATTAAATGTCCGCGAACTGTGGATTTTGATCGGGAGTTGCCGCGTCACCCGACTGGCAAACTCTATAAGCGATTGCTCAAGGATCGTTACTGGGCAGATCACAAGGGGTAGTCTGTTGAAATAAAATCTATCTAGCGGATCAAAGTAGAGGGGCTCTTTTAGGGCCCCTCGTTCGTTTGGAGCTCCGTTAGTGCATCCACAACACGGCTAAACAGATTTTTCTTGCCGGTCATTACGGCTTCCATATAGTCGATGGTGGCGTCGATACTTTCATCCAGGGTCAAGCGATCAAGTAGCTCCATGCCGAAGGCTGGAAACATTTTAAGCTCATCCACTAGCCTTGCCCGGGTAAACAGATACTCGATCGCTGACTTGATTAAGGGTTCATCCGCCTCGGAGACATCCTCAATCAGTGTGCCGATACGTTCGAAGGTGGAGGCAAGATTCTGCCGTTCGAGTTGCAGTAATTGGTGGCTTTCGTCCGTGCGGTTGGACATCAATAACCGCAGCGCCTGCTGGATCAACTCCATATAAGCGTCCTGGACCTTTTCAATGTTGTACTTCAGATCCGCTCGGAGTTCTGGGTCCTGGGAGCCGTTAGGATATATGGAGTCGGAGCCCGCTGATGGCTCTAACATGGCATCAATAACGTCCAGGGAATGGTTGATTTCTGCGCGCATTCTTTTTAATAAAGCGTCCTAATTGCAGAGTGCTGTTGTGGCTATCATGAATCAGAGCGGAGCAAATTGGCAGGACTATATTGATCCGTCAAACTGCGCTTGGTGATATCCCAATCTACGCCACGCCGCATGTATTGCGGAAACACCTCCACATCAACGCCGTAGGTTTGCAGCCTGGCGCTTAATCGCTTGGCCCGACTGCGGAGTACAAAATCGCTCGGCAGGGCTTCGCTGCTGGAAATCACAACCCGGTTGCCGGTATTGGGCATTTTGAAATTAAAAAATGGACCAAATACTTCGGTATAGGTGACCGACTCGTGATCGTATAGATCGCTGGTTGAAAAGGTATTTGCGATCAAGATACCCGGCGACTCAAGTAAAGCTCGGGTCTCTTCCAGATATTCCCTGGTCATCAGATGCTCTGGAATATAATCCCCGGTGAAGGCATCGAGAATGATCATGTCATACCGTTTGCCCTGTAGGGCTGCACGTTTGGTATAGACCCGGGCATCCGCCACATGCACTTTAAGGTGCTCATTCTCGACAAAATTAAAGTAGCGTTTTGCCACCTTCACAACCGCTTCATCAATCTCCACCACGTCAATGGTTGCTTCGGGATACATCTCGTTTAAGGCAACGGGAATCGAACCGCCGCCGAGGCCAATGACAAGCACTTTTGAGGGTTCTGGACTGAGCAATAAGCCACCCAGGGTCATGCGTACATAGGGGAATACAAGACGCCTGGGATTCCGTAAATCCAGGCAGGTCTGGTTTCGGTCGCCGCGTTTGACGGTAAAGAGCAGGCAGCGTCGGCCGTTAGATTCATTCACGACAATGTTTCTATAGAGGGATTTTTCCTGGTGAATAGCTTCTGCAAGTGTCGGGCTAGATAGGCCGAACCAGCCAAGACACATTAAAATCAGACGTGCAAAATTTACTCTCACTAATCCTAAGCCTTCTGGTTAAGTTGAATGGGTCGCGTCGGGTGGCGATAGCCGGCCATTGCAAAACATGGCAATGAGCCCTGCTGAGATGAGCGTGCCCACCATCGTCAGGAGTATCTGGTTTACCTCAAACCACAGTACGAGATAAAAAGAAGTTGCCAGCGTTCCGAGGGCGCTGCCGAGGGTGGAAAAAAAGTACAAGCCGCCGGCAATCCTGCCGCTTTCCCGGGCATTTTCGACCAGCAATCGAACGGAGTAGGGCGCAATCATGCCGAGGATTGCCGTGGGCACAAAAAACAACATCATGCTGGCCACCAGTGATCCGTAGCGAGGATCTTCGAGTCTGAGGAAAACGGCATCCATCATCGCCTCGCCAAAGTAGATTGTGGGCAGCAGGGCAAAGGCCGCAGCGACATAAAATCCACCATATCGAGCAAGGTTTGGCTGGTTCATGGAAAGCCTGCCCCCGGTTAAATAGCCGATGGCCAGGGAGAGCATAAACACGGTAATAATACTGCCCCAGACATAGATGCTGCTACCAAAGTAGGGGGCAAGGATGCGCCCCCCCAGTAGCTCAATCGACATGATGATAAAACCACTGGTAAATGCCATGGTCAGCACCAGCAGTGGAAACAGTCTTTGGGATAGAGATCTGGGCATATGCGTTTAGTGTGTGCCTGAGCGAACAAGTCACGCAGTATACATGAGCCTTAAAGCTCCGGCTCGGATTTTGGCCCGCTGATCAGATGGGGCGGATCGCTTTTTCGAAACAGCGCTTTGTGCAACAATGGGCGCCCGTGTGTGTCAGCTGCCAAATTCTGTTTGAAGTCTCTTAAGCGCCTCCTGCCATTTTTAAAACCTTACCTTCGCCAGATCGTTGGGGGCTTCTCGACATTTTTTATTGCGCGGTTTTTTGAAATCAGTGCGCTGTTTCTGGTGGCAAAAGGCATCGATACCATTGGTGCAATCATCGCGGAAAAAGAACTGGAATATTCTATCGCGCAGATCACCCTCGGTATTGTGGGCTGTGTCTTAGCCCGGATGATTATTGTGATTCACGCCAGGCGGGCGGTGCGACGAGCCAGTATTGGCATCTCCTATGATTTGCGGCAGAAGCTCTTTACCAGCGTCCAACTTCAGGACAGCGACTTCTTTAGCAAAATGGGTGTGGGTGACATTATGACCCGGGCCATTCAGGATATTTCCCTGGTCCAGCGTCTGATCGCTTTTGGCTCCTTTATGTTTGTGATCATGGTCTATGCGCCCCTGTTTGCGATCACCTTTATGCTCGGTAAATCCGTCACCCTGACCTTGCTGATTCTGCCCTCACTACCGATTATTTTTATCTACGCCAAGCACGTTGCCAAGCAACTCGCCATTACGTCCCGGGATGTGCAGGATCGGCTTTCGGATCTGTCGGCCCACACCCAGGAAAACCTATCGGGCATTCGTACGATTCAGGCTCAGGCCCAGGAAGATGTTGAAATAGAACGTTTCTGGGAAACCAATAACCAATACGCCCAGGCTTTTTATGCCCAGGCCCGCATCAATTCACTGATGACAGCCTGGATGCCCTGGTATGCCTCCCTGGCTCAGCTACTTATTATTGTGTATGGCGGCCATCTGGTGCTGGCGGGGGAACTCACGGTGGGCGACCTGATCTTTTTCCTGATGTGCTTAAGCATGCTGCTCCAGCCGATTCGAATGGCGGGGATGTTTGTCACGATTGTGCAACGGGCAGCTGTTGCAACGGATCGTTTGTATGAGATTTTTGATGCTGTACCCGGTGTTCAAAACGAGCCATCCGGCAAAACGCCGGCGACCATTAAAGGTCATTTTGAATTGAAAGATTTGAACTATACCTATCCCGGCTCCGATAGCCCGGCCCTAACGGCTATTAATCTGGAGATTCGTGAAGGGGAATCCATTGGTATTGTCGGTCGGGTCGGATCAGGTAAGTCGACACTCCTAAAACAGTTTACGCGTATGGCCAATACTAGCCGGGGCATGCTCTTTATCGACGGCTTTGATGTTTGCGATTATCCGCTGGCACAGCTTCGCGGCGAGATTGCCCAGGTATTACAGGATCCATTCCTGTTTGGTGAACCCCTCAGGAACAACATTAGTTACGATGATCCTGATCGTGACTTGAATCTGATCTGGGATTCCGCCGAGGCAGCAGCCCTGCGGGAAACCATTACTGAATTCCCGCTGCAGATGGATACCCTGGTGGGCGAGCGGGGCGTCACCCTCTCCGGTGGTCAAAAGCAGAGAGCGACTTTAGCCCGGGGGCTTATCCGCAATGCACCGGTACTGATTCTTGATGATTGTTTTAGCAGCGTGGATACCGAAACCGAGGAACACATTTTGGGTCGGTTAAAGGCCATGCGTGGCAGCAAAACCACAATCCTGGTTTCGCACCGGGTGTCGACCCTGCGTCACTCCGATCGAATATTGGTGCTGGACGAGGGCCGGATCGCTGAAATTGGCAGTCATGAAGAATTGATGCGTCACAACGGTCTGTATGCTGAACTCGAGCGAGCCCAAACCCAGGGCACGCCAGCCGCTGATTCAGGTGAGCTAACAGTATGAGTGAGGCGAAGCGAGATTACGCCATGTTTGATGCTGAGCTCTCGGGCAATGTGCTCAACATGCAACTACTCGGCAGAATTGCCAAGTGGTTAGTACCCTACAAACTGTCATTGATTGTCAGTGCTGTGCTGGTTCTCGTCACGAGCTTCTTTGCGGTACTACTCGAAATTATTATTAGCCGCGTTCTGGTGGACTTTGTCATTGTCGGTGAGGTTGATAGCAACATGCCCGACCTTGGCATGATTGCCCTGACAGAGTGGCTGGCGGCACAAACGGGATGGCCGCCCATTTATGCCGCAGGTGTATTGTTTTTTGTCTTTATGAGCATTTTTGGTATCACCGGCCACCTGCACCGACTCACTTTGGTTCGTGCAATTGTGAATGGACTTCGGGATCTGCGGCAGGACCTCTTTGCCCATATGGAGACCCGGCCAAGTTCCTTCTATGACCGCGTGCCGGTCGGTCGAATCATGACCCGGGTGACCAACGATATTGAAGCTCTGTTTGAAATGTTAAGGGGTATGGGCGGGCTGATTGGTGAGTTTGTGCCGTTCTTTGTGGCACTTGCCATCATGTTATCGACCAGTGTTGAACTGACCCTATTGTTGTTGTTGCTTGTCCCCATAGTTGGGCTTGCCACCTATTTCTTTAGAAGCGCAACCCGGGAAGTGTTTCGATTGGTACGCAACAGTGTGTCTGAGCTGAATCAAAATCTGCAGGAGAACCTGTCGGGTATGCAGGTGGTTCAACTTAGCGAACGCCAGGGGCGTAACCTTGCGGACTACACCGGGATCAATAAATCCAATCGCCGCTTTGAATACCGATCGATTAATCTGTCGACGTTTTATGGTGCCTTTAACGATAGTCTGGCCTCCATTGGTCTAGGTATTATTATCTATTACGGCGGCGGTCAGGTGGTGCAGGATGAGATGTCACTGGGGGGCGTGATTCTATTTACCCGCTTTATGAATATGCTCTTCACCCCGGTTGTGATGTTAGGGGAACAGCTTAATGTGTTGTTCCGGGCAATGGCCAGCGGAGAGCGAATCTTTCAAGCTCTGGATTGGGAGGAACAAATCCATGAGCCCAGCAATCCCATTGAATTGCCCCGGCGCTTACAGGGCAAGGTTGAATTTCGCGGATTGAACTTTGGCTACAACGAGCAGAGCCCTATCCTAAAAGATGTATCGGTGACCATCGAGCCGGGTCAAAAACTTGCGATTGTTGGCCCCACTGGTTCGGGTAAAAGCACTATGGTTCGACTGCTGTGCCGGTTCTATGATTTTGATCGCGGCATGATTTTTCTTGATGATATTGATCTCAATGACCTTCGAAGCCGCGATGTCCGAAAACGGGTTGGCGTTGTGTTGCAGGACTTCCATATTTTCTCCGGCACAATTTTAGATAACATTGTGCTCGGCAATCCGGCCATCAGTCGTGAAATGGCCATTGAAGCGGCCAGGACCGTCAACGCGGATCGCTTTGTTGATCGCCTGCCATTGGGTTACGACACGCCCCTGGTTGAGCGTGGTGCTAACTTGTCCCAGGGTCAGCGCCAGCTGTTGGCATTTGCCCGGGTGCTTGCGGCAGATCCAGAAATTCTGATCCTCGATGAGGCAACCGCTAGCATAGATACGGAAACTGAAATCCTGATTCAAGATGGACTACGGGCTTTAATGGAAGGTCGGACTTCTATTTTGATTGCCCACCGCCTGCAAACCATTCAAGAAGCGGATCGGGTGCTGGTGTTACATCACGGTGTCGTTAAAGAGTTTGGTACCCATGAAGAGTTGTTGGCATTGAAGGGGATATATTCAACCCTGCATGATTTACAGTTCCAGGACACAACCATCGACCTTTGATAATCCGAGTTCGATAGTCCGAGTATGATCGTCCAAATACAGTCGCCCGCTTATCTCACAGCGCGACGAAACCACTCAGGTTGTAGAACAAACCCCCGGGAAGCCTCGTTGTTTTCCCCATCCAAAATCGCAAATTGCAGGGCAATCTGCTTCGATTGCTGCAATCTCTCGGTGAGTCCCTCGAGATCTAAAACTTCATTGACATCTTCCGCGAGTAACTCAGAAAGCCACAGGGCTTTGTCGAGGTAAACCATGCGCTTGTCTGCCAGGGGATCAAGTTGAGCGCTATCAAGCCACCAACCGCTGGGATGATTGGGGTTCACAATGGATGGAGTTTCTAACCGACCCGCGTGAAACGCATCCCAGGGATGATAGAGCCGCCCCTTCATAATGCAGCGCTGGCTTGAGAGTTTAATTGCCATGGAATCAAGTAACGCAGCCGCAACTGGCTCCAACGGCAAATTAAGTTGATGACTTAGGAGTCTGCTGAGTTTGCTGTGTAGCGTGTCGCCGGGGTCGGGACCAAACCAATTGGCCGCGTCCTGGTGATTGTTGACGTTAATGTAGAACTTAACCGCCAGCTCCCAGTGTTCGAAACCCGAAGGTCCGTCGACTATCAGATCAAATTCCCCCAGGGTTTTCCCTTCACCGTGTACCTGCAGGTTTGCCGCGGCAATTTGATATGACTGCTGGGTTTCGAGCCACCGTTGCAGAAGTTTTTCAAAGTGAATGCCGAGCCGAAACCGTGCGGGTGGTGGAGTCAGGTCCTCAATAACAGCAACCGTCTGGTTGGCAAACCAGTCGTCTGCCGGCCAAAGCTCGTCTGCTCTGATCAGCCCAGGCTGCTGAATGCACCAGACTAAATCTCGCTGCTGCCGATTGAGGTGTTGTTGATTGAGGTGTTGATTAATGAGCGTCACGCAGTTTCATTTTTTTCAATGGAGACAGGAGTATAACCGCGGTCCCAATGAATAGTATGATTGAGGTCTAGACAGTCCGGAATTAAGTATGAGTATTCGTGCATCTTTGATTAGCCTGGTAATGAAATTCACCATTCGAAAGCAGTTCGATCAGCTTGAGGACGCCGTTGCGCTGCGAGAAGCGTTGGACAGTAGTGCAGGTCTTGGCGGTAAATTACCAGACCAGGTGACCGTTGTGCCCCAGTCTATTGGCGAGCTATCCACGGAATGGATCTGCGTTGAAGGCATCGACCAAAACAAGGTTATTCTGTATTTGCATGGCGGAGGCTACGTGGTGGGTGGTCCCGACGGCTATCGTGATGTGGCCTGGCGCCTATCCGAGCTGGCGGGTTGTCGTGTGCTGTTTGTTGATTACCGACTTGCACCTGAAAATCCTTTCCCTGCAGCCGTTGAAGATGCAACGGTCGCTTACCGATGGCTCTTAGCTGAAGGCTTTCTGCCAGAGAATATTGGTCTTTGTGGTGACTCCGCCGGTGGTGGTTTGTCCGTAGCAACTTCAGTGAATTTAAAGAATCTTGGTTTGCCTCAGCCGGCCTGTGCAATGTTGATGTCTCCCTGGGTTGATCTCGCGAGCACCGGAGAAAGTGTCGAATATAACAACGGTCTGGACTGTATTTTGACGCCCCGGGCATTAGGGAAGTTTGCGGAATTTTATCTCGGTGACCGCGACCGAAAAGCCCCGTTAGCATCACCGCTTTATGCGGATCTGAGCGGCCTTTGCCCTATGATGATTCATGTTGGCTCAACGGAAATTTTGTATAGCGATTCCGAGCGGCTGGCAGAAGGGTTAACCGCTGCAGGCGGTAAGGCTGAGCTAGAAGTCTGGCCCAAAATGCCCCATGTATTCCCGGTTTTTGCCGCGCGAATTCCAGAAGGCAAAGTTGCCCTACAGAAGATGGCGGACTATTTTAAACGCGAAACAGTAGCGGAGGCAGAGTCAGCCTAAATCAATAGGCTGATTGGATAATGCAGGCATTTCCCGTTGTAAAAGACCTGGTGCTGGTTGGCGGTGGACACAGTCATGTGTTGCTACTGCGAATGCTGGGCATGAAACCCATTCCCGGGCTTCGTGTCACCCTGGTCAGCCCCGATATTCTGACGCCATATTCCGGTATGTTGCCCGGGGTCATTGCAGGTCATTACACGGCGGACGATATACATATTGATCTTGTCCCGTTGTGTCGATTTGCCGGGGCAGAGTTTATTCAAGCCAGGGTTGAGGACATTGATCCCTACGCCCAGCGAATCGAAATTGCCGGTCGACCGGGCTTAGACTACGACACCTTAAGTCTGGATATCGGCATTACACCGAATCTAGAGGTTCCTGGTGCGGCGGAACATGTGATTCCAGTGAAGCCGATTGGAGATTTCCTGGTGCGCTGGCGGGCATTTTTAGCTCAGATGGCCGAGGGCGAAGTTAATAATCTGGCGGTTGTAGGGGCGGGAGCGGGCGGTGTAGAGCTAACACTGGCCATCCATGAACACCTTAAAAATTTAGCCAATCCAGCGCTATCCAAGCCATTGCCACAGATGCATTTAATTGCCGCATCAGAGGTGATATTGCCTGGCTATCATCCGGATGTTCAGGTCCGAATTCGTCAGCAGTTGCGGGAGCGGGGCATTAACATCCATCTGGGTGCCCGGGTAAGCGGTGTATCTAAGACCGCTGTGCTAAATGATTTTGGCGGTGAAATTTTAGCTGATGCTGTGTTCTGGGTGACCTCAGCAGCCTCTCAAAGCTGGCTGTCCCGTACCGGATTAGAGTTAGATGAGTCCGGTTTTGTGCTGACAAAATCAACCCTGCAGTCCACCAACTTTGACTCGGTATTTGCCGTTGGTGATATTGCCTACAATCGAGATTATCCGAGGCCAAAAGCCGGTGTGTTTGCCGTCCGCCAGGGTCCGGTCCTATATGAAAATATTCGCCGTTATCTGCTCGGCCAAAAGCCTAAGAAGTTTAAACCCCAAAGCCTGTTCCTATCGATGATCTCCACCGGGGGGCGAAGTGCCGTTGCGGTGCGGGGTCGATACCGGGCGGAAGGGAGCTGGGTTTGGAAATGGAAAAACTGGATCGATCAGAGATTTATGGACCAGTTTAGAGCTCTGCCGCCGATGCCTGCACCAACCCAAAAAGGGTTGTTGAAGGACCTCGATGAACAAATGCGCTGTGGTGGCTGCGGCTCAAAGGTCAGTGCGGGATTGTTAACAGAGGTGCTACAAAATGCCGGCTTAAGTTCCGCAAGCCTTGATGATGCTGCAATCTATGAGCCGCCTAACGGAAAAGTGATGTTGCACACCGTTGATACGTTTAAAGCTTTTCCCGTGGACACATTTACCTTTGCTCGAATTGCCGCGCACCATGCACTAAGTGACATATATGCGATGGGTGGGCAGCCTGTTACGGCGCTTGCCATCATGACGGTGCCCTACGGGACGCCGAGGAAAATACGTTCGACGCTAGAACAGCTGGTTGCCGGCAGCCGAGAAGTGCTTGAAGAAGAAGCCGTTGAATTGGTAGGCGGGCATACCACCGAAGGCGCAGAAATGAGTCTGGGTTTTGCGGTGAATGGCATTGCGACTCAGTCAGACTTGATGACTAAACAGGGGTTAATGCCGGATCAGGTTTTAATCCTCACCAAACCCCTGGGGACAGGCACCTTGCTTGCAGCTGATATGCAATATCAAGCCCGGGGTGAATGGATTCAATCGGCACTGGCGTGCATGGACCAATCGAATCGCCAGGCCGCTGAGGTATTTAAGGAGTTTGGCGTGCAAGCCTGCACCGATGTAACGGGTTTTGGTCTTGCTGGGCATCTGCTTGAAATGTTGCGGGCGTCTCGCTGTAGTGCTGTTATTCAGCTGGATAAATTGCCGGTGCTGGAGGGTGCTCTTGAATGCCTGATGGACAAGAAAATTACCAGTACCTTGCATGAGGGTAATCGAGCAGCCTGCCCGGAAGTCACCCACAAACCCCATCGAAGGGCATCCCTGGTTTTTGATCCTCAAACCAGTGGCGGATTATTGGCCGCAGTAAACGCTGAAGATGCGGATCAGATTGTGCTGGCCTTAACAAAAGCAGGTTATGTGCATGCACGCCGCATTGGACGCATCTCATCTTCGGGTACAGCGCATCTGTACTTTGAATGACTGGCGGAATGACTGGCGGATTTAAACGCGATTAGTTCCCGAGGGAAACTCTAAATAAGGTACATCGGAGAGGACTATAGGACTAAATTGGTCTATGGGATGATATTGCTATCGAACCGGTTGGGTCCGACCTATTCTGGGTCATCGACAAGCTGGTCCGGTACTCGTAGGGCCAAGGTGACAAAACGCCAACCAGGAGAGTATTGAGTCAGTGCAGCTCGAATTGTTCAGCTCCGCCGAGATGATCTACATGAAAGTCTACGGTGATGTTTCCGCGGAATCGGTGCACCGCTGGACCGCTGTGTCCGGCAAACATTATACCAATCAGGCAGTTGTTTTAATGGATTTGCGTGAGTTAGTCAGCGTTTCGATTTCCGTGCCGGATTTTACCTCAAGGGGACTGCAGGAGAAGCAGGGTTTAAAGCCTGTTCAGAACGTGAAGATTGCCTATGTTGCAGGCGCAGACCTAATCTATGGCTTTGCCAGGGTGATAGAAACCGTGTGGCAGGATATTGTGCAAGTCGGAGTATTTAGAACTATGCCCGAGGCCACCGAGTGGCTTGGCATCAAAGACAGCAGTTTCGACCATCTCGAACTTCTGGTGCGAGAACCATAATTCGTTGGTACTATCCTTCCATGTTTAATGGGGGAGTTTAGTAGATGAACTACGGCGATATTTTAGACGCAGTAGCAACGGTTGTTCCGCAGGATCGACCTGCATTGATTCATGGTGACAAGATTATTACCTGGTCAGAAATGACCGATCGATCTAATCGATTGGCGCGCAATCTCTTGGCCAATGGTGCAAAACACGGCGATAAGATCGCCTTCTATACCCGCAACCGACCAGAATATGTTGAAGGTCTTGTTGCTGCCTTTAAAGCTCGCTTAACTCACGTCAATGTTAACTATCGCTATATTGAAAATGAGCTGCTGTATTTACTGGATAACGCCGACGCCACGGTTTGTATTTTCTCCGGTGAGTTCACCGGCCAGGTTGAAAAAATTCGAGCTCAATTGCCTGGCGTGAAGCAATGGGTTCAGATTGATGATGGTTACCCCATCATGGATGGCGCAATTGCCTACGAGGATTATGCAACCGAGGGTGACGCTAGCCCCTTAGGCATTAAACGAGAATCAACGGACCAACTGTTTATCTATACCGGTGGTACCACGGGTATGCCTAAAGGCGTTATGTGGAGTCTGGATGCACTGTGGAATGTACTCGGCGCAGGTGGCAATGCCCGCTTTGGTATCCCGCCCTGTGAAAACCTTGAGGAACATGTCGCTCGAGTCGCAGCCAATCCAGCTCCGGCTGTTAGTCTGCCACTACCACCATTAATGCACGGCACAGGTTTGTTGTCCGGCGTTGGTGCGATTGCCGGTGGCGGTACGGTGATAACACTGACCTCAAAAAGTTTTGAAGCCGAACTGGCCCTGAGCCTGATCGACAAACATAAGGTCTCAACCATTTCGATTGTTGGCGATGCATTCGCCAGACCATTAGTGGAATTTCTTGATGCTAACCCCGGTAAATATGATATTTCCTCGGTGGCGGCGATTACGTCTAGTGGTGTGATGTGGACCCGTGAAGTGAAGGCGGGACTACTGCGCCACAATGAAAACCTACTGCTTGCTGATGGATTTTCGTCATCGGAAGCAATTGGACTTGGTTCTTCAGTCATGACCAAAGACGAATCTATTGAAGTGGCTAAATTTACCATTGGGCCAAATTGCAAAGTGTTCACCGAAGAAGGCAAGGAAGTCTTGCCGGGCTCAGATGAGAGCGGCATGGTCGCAGTGTCCGGCTTCTTGCCCGATGGCTACTACAAAGACCAGGAGAAGACTGACAAGACCTTTAAGGTGATCAACGGCGTTCGTTATTCAATCCCAGGTGACTTTGTCAAAGTTGAACTAGATGGCAGCCTGACCCTATTGGGCCGTGGTTCAAACTGCATCAATACTGCCGGGGAAAAAGTCTTCCCGGAAGAAGTCGAAGAAGCGTTGAAATTCCATGAAAGTGTTGCGGACTGTCTGGTGGTTGGCGTTGCCGATGAAAAGTGGGGCCAATCGATTACAGCAGTGGTCGAATTGAATCCGGGCTACAGTCTGGAGGAAATTGAATTAAAAGATTTCTCAAGGCAGCATCTTGCGGCCTATAAGATTCCGAAGCGCATTTTTGTTCGAGAATCTTTAGAGCGCGCACCAAATGGCAAAGCGAATTACAAACTCATCAAAGAGTTTGCGGAAGAGCAACTGGCAACAACCGCCTAACGGCTTTCTACGCCGGAAAAGAACTGTCGCATCAGGTCACCTGCACTGGTGCGCAGATCAAATAATTCCTTGGTCCTAAGGACCTCATAAACAATACCGGTCAGATAACAGGAGAGGGCAACACTTAATGTTCTTGCATTGGTGTTGTCCGCCAATTGTCCCTGTCTGATTGCCCGATCAAAGTACTCGGTAAACAGCTCAATGTTTTTCATCTTGGCCTGGCGCTGTTTTTCGAGAAATACCTCCATCTCACCCGAATAATCACACTTCAAAAAGAATAGTGTCAGCAGGGCATGTTTCCGCGGGTTTTCCTGGACGTCGATTAACAGCGCAGTACATCGCTGCTTTAGCTGACCCAGGGGATCGGCGCTGAGGTTGTTCAGGTTATCTAACTCAGCGAGGTCCGCCAGGATGCTATCGGTAAGCGATTCATGCAGCTCATCGTATAGCGCCTCAAAGATGCAGAGCTTGTTACTGAAATGCCAATACACCGCACCCCGGGTGACGGACGCCCGGCGTGCGATCTCATCCAGGCTGGTTTTGGATACGCCGTTTTCATAAAACGCGTCGATTGCCGCCAATATAATCTGCTGGCGGGTTTCTGCGGCTTCTGCTTTTGTTTTTCTGGCCATGGGCAAGGATTATATATACATACAAGGATGTATGTAATAAACTTTCGATCATTCTTATCAATAAAACTCGCCAATGACTATTGGCTGTCTAAATCTACGTAGGTAATTCTTCCACAGTGACCCAGGTTCGTTTTGTTATCCCTGTCATCGCCGCGACCTTAATCGTAGCAACTTTCTTTTATTTCTCCGCTGATGCTGAAAATACCGCGGTAGGCAAGGGCGCCAGGCCGCCGTCCGCAGTGAGTGTAATTACGGTATCTGAACAGGATGTCGCCCAGAGTCGTGAACTCCCGGGGCGAACTTCCGCCTATCGAATTGCCCAGGTGCGACCCCAGGTCACGGGTATTATCCTGCAGCGTCTGTTTAAGGAGGGATCTCGGGTAGAGGCGGGCACGCAACTGTATCAACTCGATGACGCACAATATGAAGTGGCACTGCAGCGTGCTGAGGCGACATTGGCTGAAGCCAGGGCGGCAAAATTATCCGCCGAGCGCACCTTAAAGCGATATCAAACATTGCTCGGCACAAACGCCATCAGCCAACAGGGATTTGATGATGCCGAGGTTGCACTAGCAAGAACCTCGGCGGGTGTTGCTGTTGCAGAAGCCGCAACCGCCGCCGCAAAACTTGACCTTAATTACACCCGGGTTTATGCGCCGATTAGTGGTTACATCGGTAAGTCGCTGGTTACGGAAGGAGCATTGGTGACGGCCAATCAGCAGACATCATTGGTCACCATTACGCAGTTAGACCCTATTTATGTCGACATTCAAAGGCCCAGTACGGAACAACTCCCAACCGGTGACGGCGCACCCATCACAGTGACATTGTCAGATCGTTCCGCGATTGGCGGTTACGTTGGCGAGGGACAACTACAGTTTTCAGATGTGTTGGTGGATGAATCCACCGGTGCGGTACAACTTCGCGCTTTGTTTCCCAATCCTGATAAGCGGCTACTACCGGGTATGTTCGTTAACGCCCTGTTAGATCTGGGTACCGAGCGGGGCATATTGGTCCCCCAGAACGCCGTTGTTCGGGATCACGATGGCAAACCTTTTGTCTGGCGCGTGGATGATCAAAATCTGGTTCATCAGGTTTATGTGACGACTGAACGAGCTATTCAAAACCAGTGGTTCGTGACCGATGGTTTACAGGATGGCGATAGCATCGTGATCGAAGGCATGCACCGCGTTGCCGATAACGCTCCCGTGGCGCCCTACGCCGGGACACAATAACCATGGCTATGTTTTTTCTTAATCGCCCGGTATTTGCCTGGGTCATTGCCATTATCATTATGATTGGCGGCATGATCTCCATTGTAAAGTTGCCCATAGAACTTTATCCCGGGGTTGCGCCACCCACCGTCATGATCAATGCCAGCTATCCCGGTGCCTCCGCGGATACCGTTGAAAAAAGTGTCACCCAGGTGATCGAGCAACAACTTACCGGCATCGACAACCTTCGCTATTTTGTCTCCAACAGCGCGGACTCGTCAGCGACGATTATCCTGACCTTCGAACCGGAAGCCGACGGCGATACCGCCCAGGTGCAAACCCAGAACAAAGTGCAATCGGCAATTTCTCAATTGCCTCAAGAAGTACAATCCTTTGGGGTCAGAGTCACCAAGTCGAATAACAACTTTTTGTTGGTTGCTGGCTTTTCTTCTACTGACGGTAGTCTGACCCAACAGGAACTCGGAGACATGCTGTCTTCTCAGGTTCAGGATCAAATTGCCCGCATCAACGGTGTTGGTAATGTTCGACTGTTTGGCGATCCCCATGCCATGCGTATCTGGCTAGACCCTGCGGCACTGTTTAGTTACAACTTAACAGCACTTGATGTCACCCAGGCTGTAAGAATCCAAAACGCCAATGTCTCTGCGGGGCAACTGGGCGGCATGCCCGCGGTCGCGGGGCAGCAGCTAAATGCCACGATTACAGCCCAATCTCGGATGCATTCGGTTGAGGAATTCGAAAGTATTATTTTGCGGGTGAACTCTGACGGCTCCCAGGTTCGGCTAGGGGATGTCGCACGGGTTGAAATTGGCTCCCAGGCCTATGACCGCATTGTCCGCTATCGGCGAACACCATCCGCCGCCCTGGGGATTAGCCTTGCGACCGGTGCTAATGCATTGGCAACTGCCGAGGCGGTTAAGTCGCGCCTCGCAGAATTAAAAAAGACACTACCGCCCCAGATCCGCATCGCCTATCCGAATGATTCTTCACCCTACATCCGTCTCTCCATTGAAGAGGTGGTGAAGACCCTAATCGAGGCGTTTATCCTGGTATTTATGGTGATGTATCTGTTTTTACAGAACATCCGAGCTACCCTTATCCCCGCGATTGCGGTACCAATTGTATTGTTAGGCACCTTCGCTTCCCTGTCGATATTTGGTTACTCGATCAATACCTTAACCATGTTTGCTATTGTGCTGGCGATTGGTTTGCTGGTGGACGATGCAATTGTGGTGGTGGAAAACGTCGAACGCCTGATGAGCGAAGAGGGCCTATCACCCCGGGCCGCCACTGAAAAATCCATGGGCCAGATTTCTACTGCATTAATTGGCATTGCCGTGGTGTTGTCAGCGGTGTTTATTCCCATGGCGTTCTTTCCTGGCTCCGCCGGTGTGATCTACCAACAATTCTCCATCACCATGGTGTCAGCGATCAGCCTGTCGATTTTTGTCGCCCTGGTGCTGTCGCCAACCCTATGTGCAACGCTGCTTCGATCCGAGGATGTGAAAGAGCCGGAGCATGGTTTTTTTGCCTTCTTTAATCGTTACTTCGACCAGCTCAGGGATAAGTACCGGTTTATTTCCGGCATCCTCTCCAGACGAATATTCCGCTCCCTGGTGATCTACGGCATGTTGTTGGTGGTGGTGATGGTGACCTTCTCACGCCTGCCGACGTCCTTTCTGCCGACGGAGGATCAGGGCATTTTATATTTAAGTATCACAACACCCCCCGGTGCCACGGCGGAACGTACCCGCCAAACCGCTAAGCAGGTCGAGGATTATTTCCTCGATGAAGAGCCGGATACCGTTGAACACATGCTGACCATCAGTGGTTTTAGCTTTACCGGTATTGCCCAGAACGCGGGGCTTGGTTTTATTTCATTGTCTGACTGGTCTGAACGTAAGGGTAAGGATCAAAGTGTTTTTGCGATTGCCGAGCGGGCCAGAGGACCCTTAAGCGAGCTACGGGATGCATCGGTGTTTGCATTTTATCCGCCGCCGATTCGTGAACTGGGTAATTCCTCGGGTTTTGATTTCCAACTGATTGATGCCAATGGCATTGGTCACGACGGTTTGATGCTCGCCCGGGACCAATTGTTAGAACGGGCCAATGCAAACCCGCAGCTAATTGCCGTCCGCCATAATGGCTTCGAGGATCAACCCCAGTACAAACTGGATGTAGACCCGGAAAAGGCCAGCGCATTGGGCTTATCCATTAGCGATATTAACCAGACCTTACAAACTGCCTGGGGTTCAGCCTACGTCAGCGACTTTATTGATGCTGGCCGGGTGAAGCGTGTTTATGTTCAAGGGGACGCGCCATACCGCATGCTGCCGGAGGATGTTGGTAAATGGTATGTGCGTAACAAGGACGACAAGATGGTGCCCTTTAGTGAATTCTCCACCGGTAGCTGGTCCTACGGTTCTCCGAGACTCGATCGTTTTAATGGTAATGCCGCTGTAAATATTCAAGGTGCGCCAGCACAGGGTATTAGCTCCGGCGTAGCCATGGAAGAAATCGAAAAGATTGTGGCTGGCTTAGAGGGTGGCTTCCGCGTGGAATGGTCCGGACTCTCCTATGAAGAACGCAGCAGTGGTAACCTTGCGCCGCTGCTTTATGGGCTATCAATCCTTGCGGTATTTTTAAGTCTTGCGGCCCTATATGAAAGTTGGAGCGTGCCGTTGGCGGTGGTACTGATTGTGCCCCTGGGTATTCTGGGCACCATCATCACGACCCTGGCGGGGGACCTGAGTAACGATGTGTATTTCCAGGTGGCACTGTTAACCACCATTGGACTCTCGGCGAAGAACGCAATCTTGATTGTTGAGTTCAGCAAGACATTGCACGAACAGGGCCAAACCGTGATGGAAGCTTCATTAAATGCCATCCAGCTTCGCTTTCGGCCGATTATCATGACCTCCATGGCCTTTATGCTCGGCGTCACGCCCATGGCCCTCGCCAATGGCGCAGGCTCCGCCGCCCAGAATGCCATTGGCTACGGCGTCCTCGGCGGTATGTTCACCGCAACCTATCTCGCCATCTTCTTTGTGCCAATGTTCTATGTTGCCGTACAGAAGATCTTCAGCTTCCGCCGCGGCCCAAAGCCAGAGTAACGATTCGAAGCCCTTTTTCTGATCATTCGCGTGCTCTGGTTTCATCCGGAGCACGGGTTCGATAGACTGGCCGAGGTAGGGCATCGGGACTGGTGTTTCGCGTGGCCTTCAAAGCCATTGAGCTGCTGTTAAAGTGGCTGGTAAGTTCGATTCTTACCCCTACCGCCATAAGCCGCTCTTCGTCTACCTTTTTGTCGCCTTGTAGTTCTTCATGCTGCTATCCGTAAAAAGCGGTTATTGGTAAGCTAAGAATCAAGCTCCAGTGAACCTCTTCAATGCTGCTCTTTTCAAAATCCCTGGTTATGTCCGCATGAAATTCATCCACACCTCTGACTGGCACATCGGTCGGCAACTACACAATGTCTCGCTGCTCGAGGACCAGCGCCATGTGCTTGAGCAGATTGTGGGCTATATCGAGCAGGAGGCCGTAGATGCCCTGGTGATTGCCGGCGATATCTATGATCGATCGGTGCCGCCCGCGACCGCCATTGAAATGCTGGATGAGTTTATTAGCCGAATCTGCTCGGATATGAAGGTACCGGTGATCATGATTCCGGGTAATCATGACGGTGCTGAAAGATTGCGATTTGGTGCTCGGCAACTACAGGCAGCTGGATTACATATTCTGGGAGACCTCCGCCGGATTGAACAACCGGTGTTAATCAATGGTGTTGCCTTCTACGGCATCCCCTACAACGACCCGGAGACCGTACGTAATCTATTTAGTGTTGAAGTCTCTAATTACAACGACGCGCATACCTTATTGGTTGATAAGATTAAAGCCGCCCGAGTGGAAGGGCAGCCTAGTGTGTTAATCAGCCATTGCTTTCTTGATGGTGCAGCGGAATCAGATTCCGAACGGCCCCTGTCAATTGGTGGCGCTGATCGGGTGAGTTATGAACCCTGTGTTGATTTTGATTACGTTGCCCTCGGACATCTACATAGCCCTCAGCACAGGGGCAAAGAATTTATTCGGTATTCCGGCTCGATCTTGAAATACAGTTTTTCCGAGCAAAATCAGAAGAAGGCCATCACCCTGGTTGAACTTGATAGCAACGGATTAACAGCCACTAAACAGTTACCGCTATTGCCACTGCGGGATATGCGCACCCTGAACGGTGAGCTGCAAGATATCATCGACAAGGGCAAGGTGGACCCCGGCAAAGAAGATTACCTTTTGGTTCAGCTAACGGATCGCCATGCGATTCTTGACCCTATGGGTAAATTGCGAGCGGTGTATCCCAATGTGCTGCATCTCGAAAAGCCCGGCATGTTAGAAACCGGAACCCAAAAAGCAGACAGCGGCATGCTGAAACGCGGCGAGTTGGAAATGTTCCGGGACTTCTTTGTCCAGATCACCGGAAGAGAGCTAAGCGGGGAACAAGACGAGGCAATACAAAATGTACTCACTGAACTTCAACAGCAGGATGCCAAACAATGAAGCCTCTGTTATTGGAGCTTGTGGCCTTTGGTCCCTTTGCAAGTCAGGAGCAGGTCGATTTCAATCGGCTCGGTTCTCACCCACTGTTTTTGATCAACGGCCCGACCGGTGCTGGAAAAAGCTCGATTTTGGACGCGATTTGTTTTGCTTTATATGGCGAGACCACCGGTGCCGAGCGAGATGCCACACAAATGCGCTGTGACTTTGCCCAGCTGGATCTATTAACAGAAATCACATTAGAGTTTGCCCTGGGTGAAAAGCAGTATCGGGTTCGCCGTGTACCTCAGCAGGAGAAACCTAAAACCCGGGGAGAGGGTACAACCAACCATGCCGCTGAGGCTCAGTTGTGGGAGCTGGATGGTAGTGATGAAGGCAAGTTGCTCGTCGCAAAAAAAGTCAACGACGCAACTGCCACCATCAAAGACTTGATCGGCCTGGATGTTGAACAGTTTCGCCAGGTGATGGTGTTACCCCAGGGTAAGTTCAGAGAGCTGCTGTTGGCGGATTCTCGAGATCGAGAAAAAATCTTTAGCCAGTTGTTTCAAACCAGCATTTATAAACAGGTTGAAGAATCCCTTAGGAGCAAAGCTTCTGGCATCAGGCATGCGGTGGAGAATCACCAAAATCAAATCAGAGGCATTCTTCAAGCGGCGGAAGTTAATACCGAGGAAGAAGTCGCAGAGTCTTTGCAGACGCTCGCACCCGAACTAGCCACTGCACTTTCAACAAAAGAAAAGACCGAAAAGGACAAACAAGCGACTGAGTTGCAAAAGGAACAAGCCACGCAACTCAGCAAACGCTTTGCCGAGCTTGCGGATAAGCAGGCGCAGCTAGCCGCGACAAAGGATCAGGAAGCGGATATCAAGCGACAACGGCAAGCGCTCGCGCAATCACTGGCTGCCCGCGCCATTCTGCCGGCTTACACCAGTGCTCAAAATGAAGTGGCAGCACTCACACGTTTGCAACAGGAGCAAACGGTTAGTGCCGAGCAGGTAACCAATGCCGAAGCTGCATTGAAGGTCACAACCCAGGCGCTTGCCACCGCAAAAGAAAAGGCCCAGGCGTTAGACAAGCTCTTGAAAGAACAGCATGAACTTGAACAGCTAACATCTAAGAGCCTTCAACTTGTGCAGGCCAACTCAGAGCTTGAAGCTGCCGATAAAACAGTGACAGCAAGTAACACGCAATTAACCAAAATTCAGCAGTCATTAACTGAGTTGGATCAAGAGCAGGAAACCTGCTCTCAAAACATCAAGACTCTGGGGGAGGCGCTGGATCAGCTTACAACCCATCAAATTGCACTTAATGAACTCGCACAACGGTTGGAGCAACGCCAGCAGTTGGAAGCTGCACAACAGCAAGAAGCCAGCGACATCAAACATGAAACCACTGCGCGGCAACACCATGAAGCGGCTAAGCAAGCCTTTGAGGCAGCGTCCGAGAGTGCCATCAAAATAGAAATCGCCTGGCATGCCGGACAGGCCGCACTGCTTGCTCGAGATCTAAAAGATAATCAACCCTGTCCCGTATGCGGGAGTGAAGATCACCCAAGCCCAGCTGAAGACACTAACCTGGTTGATAAAGAAGATGTAGACCAAGCCAGGCAAGCTGAAGCAAAAGCCCGGAGTGTGATGGAGCAGGCTAAGGAGAAGCTAGACAAGGCAGCCAACCAATTAGCATTAATCCGCAAGGACATTCAGCGTTTTACCACGCAGCTTGGAGCATTAGCGGAGCAGCCTTTGCCCGAGGTGCAAGAAGCCCATAACAAGCTACAGACAGCAGTTCAGCAACTAGTCTCGAAACAAACAGAACAGCGAAAACTGCAAGAGCGAGTTGAAGCCATCAAGGTAAGCCAGCAATCTGCAAAAACCGAAGTAGAGGTTGCGACCGAACAACTGAATCAAGCCCGTGAACAGCAGATCAAAACCAAATCTCAGGTTGATCAATTATTAGCATCAATCCCCGAAGCGTTACGTGGGCCAGGTGCACTAGACAAAAAGATTGCGCAGGTCACATCGGACATTAATCAAATTAAAACCACACTGGAGTTGGCAGAAAAAAACTTTGCCGAGGCGAGCGCCGAGAAAGTTCGAGCAACCAGCCACCACGCGGTTTTAGACAAGCAATTAGAAGAGCAGGGCGCAGAGGTTCGAGATACGGCCAATGCTTTAACAACCGCCATCAACAATAGCCCCTTTGCGACGGAGCAAGAATTTAAGCAAGCCATGCTCGATGAAGCACAGCAGGAAGCTCTGACCAGCCAGATTCAACAATGGCAATCTGATCTGGATTCCTTGAACGGTGCAGTGACGCAATTAAAAAAGAGTATCGACGAGCAGCCCTCACCGGATCTAGAAGCTATCGATTTAATGCTCAATGAGAAAACAACGCTATTCAAACAGGCCGATGAAAGCTGGCGAACACTAGAGGCACGCAGCAAGCAACTTAAAGAGATACAGAAGAAGCTGATTGAAGCACATAAGAAAAATGAAGCGCTGGAAGCCGAATACAAGGTGATCGGCACCCTCAGTGAAGTGGCCAATGGTCAGACCGGGAATAAGATCAGTTTGCAACGATTTGTGCTGAGCGTGCTATTAGATGATGTGTTGATCCAGGCATCCCAACGATTAAGCCATATGAGTAAAGGACGCTATCAACTGATCAGAAAAGAAGACCGCGCCAAGGGCAACAAAGCATCGGGCCTTGAGCTTGAAGTAGAAGATGGCTACAGCGGAAAAACCCGTTCAGTTGCGACCCTATCGGGCGGGGAATCATTTATGGCAGCACTATCATTGGCACTGGGTTTGTCAGATGTCGTGCAAGCCTACGCAGGCGGCATCAAGCTAGACACGCTGTTTATAGACGAAGGCTTCGGCAGCCTCGATCAAGAATCCCTGGATCTCGCGATAACGACACTAATCGACCTACAGGCCACCGGCCGAATGATTGGGATTATCTCTCATGTGAGTGAGTTGAAGGAGCAGATGCATTTACGATTGGATGTGGTGAGTGGAAGGGATGGGAGCCATATTTCGGTGGTTGGGGTTTAGCGTACGGCTCGCATAAAAATTGGGCTGCAAGACCTATTGTGGCCATTACGATTTGGGTGCCTGATAAACTCTCTGACGCCTGGATGCTGAAACGCTATTCATTCGGTGACAGTTTGGACAACGAGCACCGGAGTCGTAGCGCGTAAGCGTAACTTTGAATTGTGTTCCACAATTCTCGCAAGCAGCTTCGTATGATGTAGTTCGCTGAAAAATTTCATTTTCAGTGTGCTCTTCATCAAAAGTTTTGTCGAGATATCCTGGTTCACCTTCTTTTTCATCATAAAATTCGGAATTACGTACACTTTCCATCATTCCACAGTCACCGACGTTTCTTCGAATTGCTGCAACGGCTTCTTGAATCGAGCAGCGAAACCACTCTCTACCTTCCCTTACATTTTCTAGGACCGTATGAACTTTCTTTTCGACCTGTCTCGGTTGCATGGTGAAAATTTCGTACTCTACGATATATGGGTAAGGTAATCCTGTTCTCCCTAATTCTTTAGCGCGTTGGTTGGGGTCTTTGAGAGTGAATCCAATCTTCAGAAGATCTGGCATTGCCCTGTTTGTAATAATGTATACCCACCCGCGCACTTCTTTACTCCCAATCTGATTCTTCATTCGCCATAACGAATCGCAAACCTATAAATTCAAATTATGATTCTAACGCTTGTGATATTGGGAATTTGGGTTCCAAAATATTTTCTATCAAAAAGATCAAGGATTGGCTTTGTAAGTCCGCATTCCAAGCAAGCTCTAGCGCTTTCGCAACAGCCAGAGGATTCTTTCCTAAGCTTTTTACATTTCCGTAATATTGCGCTGCTTGATTTTGAAAGTCCTTCCATCGTTCGCCTAAATCTGCTTGGGTTTTCTGGGTAATATTAGTGGTCCACATCGTCATGTTTGATAAATGAACATCGCTGTTCGACCAGTATAATGAGTCGTCCTGGTCCATAAGCTTTAAGATGGTTTTGTTGTCAGTTTTATGACGAGTAATCTCTCCTCTAATTTTTTGGAGCTTATTAATGTCTACTTGGTTGGTACTAGCTTCTAGCGATTCGATTTTATCTCGATCCTCTTTATTGGTATCTCCATCAAACACTACGTAGAGAGGAATTTTTAGTTCTTTAGCAATACAAATTGGGCGTATCAATTCACTTTTTCCATGGACTGGAACGATATGCCAGCCTTCTAACCGAAATTGATGTTTTTTATTCATGAGTTCGATATAAGTAGTTAAGTATCCAATATCTTCGATACCCTCGACGAGGATAAGCTTTTTGCAGAAAAATATTTCATTTAGTTCTGGTCGGAGCGTGGGGAAGAGCTTAGCCAACATTCCCGATTCTCTGACTAATCGCTCTCCTACTGCTTCGAGTTTACTTGCAAGTTCGCGATATCCAACACTGGATATTTCTGAATGACATGGGTCTCCGATTTCCCGAACAACTCTGACAGCCGAAAAGTTATCTCCTGGAATAAAATAGGGGCTATGGGTACAGGCTAGTATCTGACAATTTTGTTCTGCTAGTTCTTGAATTATTTCCGATAGATACTTAGATTGAGGTGGGTGCTGATAAAGCTCAGGCTCTTCAATTCCCATAAGAAGTGTTGGCCCTGAGCTTTCAACTGATGCCAGTTCTTGGAGAACAGAAAATAAAAATGAACGTTGCATGCCATGCCCGAATCTTGCAAGTTCGCCATTAAATCCTTTCTCTCCAACTAGAATATGTGCGGAAGGCTCTTCTACTTTTATTGTCTTGTCAGGATCTTGTTTCCACATAACTGTGGCTGTTGCTGATGGGTTAGACCAAACTTTAAGCTTTGTTTCTATTGACTTAGAAATATCTGCCAACACAGTTTGCTCAGCTTCTAGCATTGCTTGGTAATCAACTATTGTTTTTTCTTTGAGTTCTTTGACCTTGTCGCTGAAATTGACTCGTGACCTAACCGCTCTTTCCAAAAGCTGGCCAAGTGCAGAGGTTTTCGATTCCTCTGTTTCCGTAGTTGCATCCTTAGATGCAGATACGAAAATCCACTGAATGTAGGGAGCTAATCTATTCGAACCTTTGCTAACGCCGTAGAACTGATCCTCGGAGGGTATCGGCGAACATTTTTCTGGGTTTGCTTCCTCGTATTCGCGTAGAGCATCTAGCATAGGCTGCTTTTGTTTTACTTTAGGTAGATCAGTAAATTCTGACGTAATGTCTTCATATATTAACTTTAGCTCCTGCACCGCCACTTTTTGTTTCTCTGCTTCGAACCACTTCCTGAATGCTGCTATGCCTAATCTTGTTCCATATTGTTTGATTTCCGCTCTTCCAATCCCTATGTCGTATGTGGCTTCAGCGGATATAATTAGTTTGTCTTGGCGTACGTAGTCGGAAAGAGAATTTTTCGCTTCCGGACTTAGATCACTAAAAGTTACAGTTATTCTGATTTCTTTTTCTGTATTTTTATGATGGAAGTCGTCTTCTGTTAACTTACTTAGGTCGGTGCTCGCGTCTTTGTATTGGCGAAAGAATAAATTTAGTGCGTTCAGCACCGTTGATTTACCTGAACCGTTTGCACCCACAAAGCAGTTATAATTATCTAGGTCTACAGTTTCATCATCGAAAGAGCGAAAGTTTTCAATTCTTACTGATTCAATTTTCATTCTTGTTCCTTGAGAAAAACTAGAAAGTTTGCGCCTAAGCAGGAGTTGTCCTACTGCTGTGGTTCGTAAGTAGTATTCGAGTTTTTTGGAATATTATTTCTCTTCTAGTGTTGTTTCGTTTATCCATGCTTGGAATTCGGTAAGCGTCTTTTCATGCCGCCGCTTCAGCTTGAATTCATTACAAATAAAATCGACTGGATCGGTAGGCTGCTTCTGCAATGCTAACCTGGCCAACCCTTTTGCTTCTGGATAGGGGATCTCACTCCAATCGCGTTCATACCCCCACGGGTCTAAACCTCTCCATGGCATTTCATCTACGATCTTCTCGGGACTCGACCAGACAACGGGTCTATGAACACCGTCTCGGATTAATCCTGCCCAGGGTTTGATTAATTTGAGAATATGATTCCGTTGTTTCTTGCTGGTTCTGCTTAAGCCATGCAAGGTCGCGATATCGAAAGCGAGTTCGTGAAGGGTGATGCCGTCTTTTTCAGACAGGATATTTCTGGCGATCTCGATAAGCGTAGGTTCGTAGTCAGAATCAAAATATCGATTATGATCATGGGTTGCTGAAACATCGTCTGATGAGCTGGCGTCCGTAAATAAATCGGCTGACTTTTCAATCGTATTGCTAATCGGTAGTTCAGCATTCAATTCCGGTTGGGTAGGGGTTGCAAGCGGTTCCTTTGGTTTTACCTCAGGCTTAGTTCTGTCCTCTTCGAGAATCTGATTGAGACGGCGGTCTATTTTCTCAATTGCTTCTTCGGGGTCCTGGAAGAAGTCAGTTGACCATAGGCGAATCAGGCGCCATCCGAGATTCTCCAGTATAAGGTGACGAACACGATCACGGTCTCTTGCTGATGGTGAGCTATGGTAGGTCGCGCCATCGCACTCAATACCTGCTAAATAGACGCCGGGTTGATCCGGGTGGGTAACGGCGAGATCGACTCTGAATTTGCTGACTCCGATTTGTGTCTGAACCTTCCACCCTTTATTTCTCAGTGCTGAAGCGACAGCCTGTTCAAAGTCGCTATCGAATTGATCAACGCCGTAGTCTGCGGTTGTTTGTTCGGCTAATGCAATAGGTCCTTTTTCGGCGAACTCTAGATAATGTTTTAGATGTTCAACCGCTAATGCAGAGGTGCGGCTTAAATCAATCATCGACCAGTCAAAGCTGGCAAAAAGTAAGACCTCGCTGGTTGCCCTGGTGATGGCAACGTTTAGTCTGCGTTCGCCACCGGCTTTATTGAGGGGGCCAAAGTTCATGCTCATCGTTCGGCCACCTAATTCTGTTGGTCCGTAACCCAGGCTTAGAATGATGATGTCGCGTTCGTCACCCTGCACAGATTCCAAGTTCTTCACAAATACACCGTCGTAGGTGTCAGTTGATTGGAAATAAGTCTCGATTTCAGGATGCTTCCTTCGAGCATCATCTAATAAGTCTTCAACGGTTCGTTGTTGCTCCGTATTCAAGGTGACAACGCCAATACTTTGATGGCAACGCGCAGGGTCGGTCAGGCGTTTGATAATTTCGTCAACTACTGCCACTGCTTCTATGGGGTTGTTCCTGCCTTTGCCTTTAGAATAAACACCATCTATACGGTGAAAGGAGACGGCTGATGCTTTGGTGGATGACGATGGGTACGTAACCAGTGAATTTTCATAGTATTTACTGTTCGAAAATGCGATCAACGTTTCATGTCTGCTGCGATAGTGTCCCTTCAATCTAAGGTGGGGCAATCGGGCAGCGAGAGCTTGATCCAGTATTGATTCTAGATCCTCTTCATCGGGATCGTCGGTATCTACTGCGCCGCTGAAGAAACTGGTGGGTGGCATCTGTTTAGGATCACCTACGACAATCACGTTCTTACCTCTGGCGATAGCCCCGACAGAATCCCATGTTGTCATCTGAGAAGCCTCATCAAAGACCACAAGATCGAAGCCGCTAAAATCTGAGGGTAGAAATTGCGCTACTGAAAGCGGAGACATCATCATACAGGGACACAAATCCAGTAGACGTTCTCCCATTTCGCTAAACAGAGCTCTAACGGGTTTATGGCGGGTTTTCTTCTGTAGTTCCCTGGCAAGTACACCAAATTCTTTTGGACTATCTTTGGCAAATGGATCCGGTATTGTTTGCGCTGCTATTGCAGCAACATAAGCACTGGTGGTTTGGGATACCTCCGCATCAAGGTGTCTGAACTCTTGAATAAGCTGCTCATGGGTTGATGCCTTAAACTGGCGTAATTCATCGGCTTCATCAATTAGTTGTGGGGCGATCCAACGACAAAATGCTGTTAATACTTGATCTTCAACTTCATCTGGTAAGATGGTTCTGGCCTCAAGGGCATCCGTTAGCGTAGTCAGTTGATAACCTGCAGCTGACTCTTTGGCAGCCAACCACTCAGTCCATGCTTTGAACTTTGCAGCGTTCGCGATTAGCTCATCTATTGCAGCGTTAGTCGCATCTAGAGGTAATGCCTCATCAAACTCCAGATTCAATTTTGACGCCTCCTCTACAACTGAAGCGTATGTATCCCAAAACCTCTTGAATTCGTTCTTTTGGTTAACCAGTTTGGAGCTATCGAGAAAATCTCGGCCATCTATTAGCTTGGTTTTCACCGAAGTCAGTACAACCACCGGGTCATCAGATAAGCCGACCAGTTCAGATAGCGCTTGGTGTGCAGCCCTACCTTCTATAGCAGCTGACTTTAAGTTTTCTGCCGTAGTATCCCAACCTTGCCAAATCCTATCGGCTTCAAATGCAGAGGTGAGCGGTACGATGGTTTCTTGTAAACGGTATCCTTTCTGTAGTTCGAAAAGGACATCTAGATCGTTAAATTTTGTGTAACCGAGTTTTTTTGCAGCGCTATTGATCTTTAGCTTCGCGAAGAAGTGTTTAAACCAGCTATCCTTTGCGCTGCTATATGTTGATACCCAATCAGATACTGGACTGAGACTCAGAATGTCTGGTGATACATTGTGTCCGATGGTATCGAGCGTTTGATCAAATTCTTGTTTAGCCTCAGCGAGTTGTTCGAGGTCACCTAGTAGGTCCTTGGCTCCCTTCGCGACCACGTAACTCAGAGGCTTTGCTTCAATCGTTTCTATTAGTTCTGCCAGTGAGTGGATGCGTGTCACATTCGCAATTGTGGAATCGGTTAAGGTCACTTCAAAGTTCGCCGCCAGCATTGCTGCGCTAGGGTATAGGTCATTGACCGCTGACTGGTAACGCTTTAAACAATCTACAACCTGGCTTTGCCAGGCGTTTGACCAGCTTCTTGCCTTGAGTATCTGATACTGGGTGGGATTGAGATGAGCAATGTCGTTATATGAAATAGCAGATAATTTGGCAGTCTCAAGCAATTTATCTAATTGGTCTGCGGAATTGATCGGAGCTGATTCAAAACCCAGTGGCCAACTCAGTGTTAGATCATGTTTGTCCTTGTAAAGGACATCACGTGCGATAGCATCTCTTGCTGAGAGTCCGTAAATGGACTTCTTGTGTAGTGCTCTTACAAAATTATTGAGGCGGTCCCTTTTTTCTGTTAGCAGCCTAACTGATGTTATCCAACCTTCACTCTTCGCATCAATTCGTTTATCTATCGCCGCTCTAAGCTGGCTAAGCACCGCTTTTTTGTTTGCTTTATTGCTGTGCAGTTCAAGGCATAAGTGATCGAGTCCAACTTTCTCCATGCGCCGATATACTACGTGCAACGCTGCCATCTTCTCTGCGACAAAAAGTACTTTTCGGCCCAGGGCCAGGTTGTGGCAGATAATATTTGCGATGGTTTCAGACTTGCCGGTTCCAGGTGGGCCTTCTAGTACAAAGTCCTGAGTTCTTCCAGATGCTTCTACTGCTACTAACTGTGAGCTATCGCAATTTAGCGGTGTGAATATCTTCTCAGGATCAATCTTTTCATCTACTTCATCGCGTAAAACGAAATTAGCATCTTGTACATAAGCGTTCTGGGGATGATCCACGAGGTGTTTAACAAAGGGGTTGGTCTTTAAGTCGTCGATCCTATCTTTAAGGTCCTTCCACATTAAGTACTTGGCGAAAGAAAATGATGCTAGAACCAATTCTTCCACTACTTCGAATCCTGGTTGCTCCGCTATCGCAGCTCGGACAGTGTTCCAGATGAGACTTATATCGAGTCCGGACTCATCTTCCGGTAAGGAGTCTCGAAATTGATTGAGATCAATACTGTGTTCGGTGAAGAGGAACTCAATTAAAGTCATATTGAAAATGGGTTGCTCATCCGCTAGCTGACGCAATCTTATTGGTGCTTTTGCGCTGCTTCTGGTGAGTTGCGCAGGTATTAATATAAGTGGGGCACGATAAGAACGATCATCTTCAGGATTTTTTTTCCAGCGCAACATCCCAAGCGCGAGGTAGAGCGTGTTTGAACCTCCGTCTTCAAGATCGTTCTTGGCTTTTCTGAATAGGTTGATTGTATTCTGCTCTAGCTTTTTCCTGGACATATTGGCGAGCAGCACATTTTTGTTGAGTTGGTCTAACGCATATTCTCTATGGATGTCGGAACCGACCTGTAACCTGAATGTTTCGGAATTTCTCTCCGTATCGTGCGAGGGGCTTTCTTCAGCAGACAGAAATTTGAAGGTTGCGCCATCTGCAAAACTATCCTCCATTGAACCAATATCCGGACAAAATAGCTTAATGGCGACTGCTCGATCTTTTAGTGCGAGCAGGGCGTTACGCTTTGTGAGATCAAGCAATTTTCGCTGCCAAGAATCGATACGAGTTTCTGGAGTTTCGGATATGATCTGCTCATCGGCTCTTACTGGTGGCAATGGAGGAACAGTTGGCAATTCCAATGCCTGCTCTGATTCTGCGGTTGTCTCTTTAGGTTTTTCTTCAATAGTGGATAGAGGGCGGATTTTACGGGCTCTTGCTTGTTTGATATCGATTACATAGACAAACTCGTCTTCTTTGTCCTCGTTGATTAGTTCCCGTGCGTGGTCTCTAGCCTGTTCAAATGTGACCGGAGCAGAGTTGGTTACCAACGTACTTTCGAATAGGACGAGATCACGAGCATCTACTCTTTTTCGTAGATCCATAGGGTCGTCATTCGTGAGTACAGGAAAGCGTTCGTCTATTAGCCATACACCGACAAATGCATGTTCCTTGCTCAATGCGATGACAGGATTAAGCCCCATTAACTCGATGCAGCTGGAAAATAGAAGGGAAGTATCCAAGCAAGCGCTTATTTTCGAAGCGCTGATATCTGTTGCTAATCTAATGCGTTGCCCCACTCGAGCAAAATCTAAAGGAGGGGAGACGTAAGAGAGTCGCTGAGAGAAGATGACATTCCAAAGTGCTGCGGCCATTAGATACGGCTTATCGCGGGTATTCGATTGATAACCCTCTGCACTACGCTCGTGACCAGCTTTCTCCAACATTACGGTCACTTGTCGGACCAGTGATTCAACGTAGACACCATTAGGTTTAACAAATGCCGCTAACAGATCTGGCTGCCGACTTTCTCCTCCCCAGAAATTGGCTGGAAGAACCGCGATCGAAAACCTTTTTATTGCGAGTCCGGTATCGGAATCTTCACGCGCGTAGGCCCGTAAAGTGACAGTAACTTTCATTTCTTCTGTCAAATTCACGAGCGTGTCATGGGATATATTGAACGGGCGTTTCTGGAGTGAAATCACCTGTCCTGGCCGAATTTCGTCAACTGGCCACTCCTCGGGCGTAAAAAATTCGGGTTCGGAGGTCAGTCTGACGACGATGTTCCGCAAAGTTGGTTGATCATCGAGTTGCTCTGAATTTACGATTGGGAAAAGTAAGCTCAGATTTCGAAAAAGTGGGTAGGAGTTTTGTTGCGCCGCCAAAGAAAAAGTAGAAAGGTGCTCAGTTTTAATTGATAACTGTGGTTCTATTCTGGTTAGCGTGACGTCTTCAGAACTGGACATTCTTCCTCCGTAAAGCAGAACAACATAATGCTATGTCTCTGGCGTGCTTCGGGATACTACTCTCAGATCGGCTAGCAACAAATAGCAGAGCGGCTTTTCATTGTGTTTCATGCTGCGATTGGTTGTTTATCGTACAAATTCGTGAGTGGGAGGCTAGTTAACTAGAACATGTGAGTTGTTGGTTCTGCAAAAGGATAGGGGGCTAGTATTTAATGCCGAAATCGGAGTCTCCTGACTGGGCGAATTATTGTGATGTTGTCTGGCTAAATTCACTCATGCTCTGTTCGGCGAAATCTTAAAGATTGGCCGATTCAACCCAATGCTCTTCACTAATAATCGCAACACCAAGCCCTTTCTCTCTATTTGCGACTGCTTTTTCAATTTTCCGTCCGAAAGTTTCATGTATCCAGCTATCCGTGACGTAACTTCCAATCACTAAGTAGTCAACTGATTGGGATACAGATTTAGCGTTGTATCCACCAAGTTTTGTAATCACACCTTGGCAATCCTTCCTTGTACCGTATGCAAAAGTACCAGAGAAGATGAATTGCTTTTCTTCGAATGTAACTATTGGTACTGGATTATTTAAAGGTATAGTCGCCGACTTCGTGACTTCTCCTTCCTCAGGTAATTGACCTGTGAGCGAACTAAGTAGTTTCAGCAGCTCTTCTGATTCGTCGGCATCGAGAATGTTGTCAATCAACATTCCTTCCACTCTTTCCAGAAGATTCAGGATCATTGGGTTTTCGGAGTGTTGATTACGTTGCAGCCACAACCGAAGCATTTCTGCTTCCTGTTGATCTACCTTCCCATCAGCTATTAGTCCAATAGACAAACCGATCAATGTATCGACTTGTCTATCTTGGATCGATTTGCGATTAAAGCGTGTAAAGATATTTGTCATTACATCTCCTACCCGTTTCAGGCCCACCTGGATGCTAGCGCAATAATCAAGAGTCTGACAAATCCTGTGTTGATCGATTATTGATCAGCTTGAAGAAAATCAATTATATGAGAAGAGAATTTTTGCGTTTAGCATAAGGGGAGGGTTGGTAAGGAATACTCGCGATGGACAAATTTCGTTCAGTCATTAACGGATCAGATACGTTTTCTGGTCGCCTATTTGATTGGGTTGTACTGATCCTAATCGTAATTGCGGTGGTGGAGTTTTCCGTTGAGACTTTGCCAGGATTAAGTCAACGAACAACGTTGCTATTGGGGCGGATAGAACTTGTCATAACAATACTGTTTACCATAGAGTACTTTCTACGGGTTCTAGCTTCAGAAAAACGCCTCTCTTATGTGTTTAGCTTTTACGGAATCATCGATATTCTAGCGATCTTGCCTTTCTATCTATCTATGGGTATCGACTTGCGCTCCGTGCGAGCATTTAGACTTTTTAGGCTCATCAGGTTGTTCAAGCTCACCAGATATTCAGATGCAATGGATCGATTTAGAAGAGCTCTTGCGATAGCAAGAGAGGAAATCATTCTGTTTATAATCGTTGCTGTGATTTTGATTTACCTTTCAGCAGTTGGTATTTACTACTTTGAACACGACGTGCAGCCTAAGAAATTCGCTTCGATTTTTCACAGTCTATGGTGGGCTACTACGTCACTCACTACAGTTGGCTACGGTGACGCATATCCAATTACTGTCGGTGGGAAGATATTTACTTTCTTTGTGCTCATGGTGGGCCTGGGTATCATTGCTGTACCGCCAGGGTTGTTAGCTACGGCATTGAGTGAAGCAAGGGCGGATGAAGAAAAATGAAAACTCTTCTAGTGTGAGACAAAAATTCCCATAGGAAATAACAATTGGAGCGAAGTGAAAAATGCTGTTTTGATTCCAATTTTGCTCCTCTCTATGATCTGTCGTGATGAGTGAACGTGCTCTATTGGTTGATTTGGAAAGCGAATTATATGGAAATTACTTTTATCAATGGGAGTGAATTGAACACAAATGAATCGTAACCTTAAAATAAATGTAGATAGGGCAACTTGGCCAAAACGCGGTATGGGTCCTTCGTTTCCAAAGTCGTTCCAACCTGGTCCAAGCTCTTATCAGCTGAATATACCAGCAATGCTGATGATGATCGGTTACTTGACGACTCCTACTTCATCGACGGGCGTCTCATTAGGAGAGTTTTGGGCATGGGTACGATACTTGGCGGCGATTTCTGATCAAGAGGAATTGAGTTTGACGCGAAGCTACTCAGAGCTGGATGCGCATCAGAAAACTATTCTGAGTGACGACTTTGGTATGGGGGTACCTATACTATGGTTATGTGACAAGCTTTCCCTTGCCCAAATACTCGACGGTAGATATTTCATGCAGAGAGTTGCTGCTTCGGTTGGTGCAACCCAGCGGCGAATTGCGAAGCGCGGTCCGAATAAGACACCAGATTTTGTAGCTCGGGATTTGAACGGAAAGTGGCATATTGTTGAATGCAAGGGGACTCAATCGGGCTCGGAGTACAGCGAAAAGCAACTCGGAACAAAGGGGCCTCCAGTAACCGGAGGCGTTGCGCAAAAGTGCTCTATTATTTTTCCTCCTGGTCATACGGGGCAAAGGCTAGTGTGCGGGCTCGGCATTGGCTTAGACGATGGCGCAGGAAGCGTTCTTAAGGTTATCGATCCAGAGCCCGAAAATCCATTTGAAATTAGCTCCGATCAACTCATCTATGCAGAAGATGCAGCGAATCGCGGTGTTATGTCCAAGGCTCTCCGCATGGCGGGCTTCGAGATTACTGCAGAGGTTGTGGCCTCCCCATTTGGGAGTCGACCTGATTCGGTTCGTGAACGCTCGGCTAGGGAAGAGAATGCAAGAAAAGAAATGGTGGGTGAACGGGACGTTAGGTCGAGAGTCGAACTGGGTGACGATGCGGAGAGGCGCAAAGTTTTTGATGAAAACTATCGCGGGCGGGAGGTCGTGATAGAACTTCCCCGTGAAATTCGAGTGAATGAAGAGCGAATAAGGACGGTAATCGTCACACAAGGCGTCAGCCGCGAGGCATTGGAGGAACTTGAGCACAGGCCGAATGTGGAGGAACCAGCAGGCGAAGAAAACGTGTCATGGACAGGCCTTATTGGTAGAAGCGCGGTGAAGACAGACGGTCTCTCTGCAACGCTGCGAATTGGAAACATCTTTCGTTCTGAAATTAAGTTGGTATAAGGAGTTAGATGGATAATATTCCAGTTCGGAATTGTTCAGCAATGTCGGCCAACTTCTTGTTGAATACTGAAATAGATCGGGGTCTAAACTCGTTGAACTGTAAATTCGACTAATAAGATTTTCAATGTACAGATAGTTGTGTCTTTTCCGATAATTTACAGAACGAGAATATTTGTTTTTGAAGAATTGAATATTCTTGTGTTAGTCAATGAAAGAATCAGGAGGTGGATTTATGAAGCGATGGATGATTCTTGTTGGTTCGGGGGTCGCAGCCGCATATGTTATCTATACCTTGATTTCCATCTATTTCGTGCTTAACGGAGAAGGTGATCGAGTTGGACAGTTTGGAGATTCATTTGGTTTCTTTAATGCTTTTTTTGCGGGGGGTGCATTTCTTTCTGTCGTATACACTCTGAACTTACAAATGACTGAACTTCGTGAGCAGCGAAAGCAGTTCGAGAAAATGGCGGATATCCAAAGCCGTGCACTTGATATTGATATTCGGTTCGCGAGGCTTGAGTACAAACTGGGATTTCCTGTTGCGCGTGTGGAAGAGGATGTTGTAGTTGTTGCTGTTACATTAATAGTTAGTGTTACCTCAAAAAGGGCCACAAATGTAATGGTTTATCTCGAGGGCTTTCCTTCACAAGGTTGGGATGTATTGGAAGCAGGAATGGAAGTCGAATTTGAAGTGAACTTTCCGTTAGAATTTAAAGAATTTGGTGAGGATGGTCAATTGGTTGACCATCCAATGCAGCTTGTAGAAATTGTTTATCACTCCTCAGTTGGTGAGACTAGGGTAATTAGGTTCGTTATTGCGAGGTCTGGGCGATCGACTGCTTATTGGACTATGTTGGAAGAACTCCCTGGAGAAAAAAGAGCAGTAGAACTGAGGCAGATTTCTGGCTACTAAATATTCAGCCAACTCTGAGTATGCGACGATATAGGAATTTGTGGAGTTATGGTATCGCAATTGCATTTGTGAGAAATGGGCATTGTTCATGTAGAAATTGAGTCGGCTAACATTATCCAGACGATACGCTCTGATCGACGCCCCTCTAAATGGTAAATGGTGATTTTCGGTAGCGGCATTGCGCCAGAAGAAGGCTCTTGCGCTCGGCTAGGAATTATAAAGCAGCAGAGCGCTGCGATTATCGCGATTGTTTTGAGCATGTATGTGGCCGGTAGCATTTTTGGAAATCCAATAGACCACATTCCTTAGCGTGGGGGAACCTCACTGTAGGCACCGATTTACATACCTAGCGAAAGACTACAGATCCAGAGCTGAGTGTAAAAACCTGGCCACCCGTTCCTCTAACGATTGTTTGTCGCCTTGAGCCCCCAGCGTCACTGAACCCCGTGGATAGAAATGTCCATAGCCCGGCACCCAGGCAAACTCTGCATTTGTTTTCAACTGACCAAAGACCTGGAGCAATCCTGCGCTGCCCTGGCGAACGCCGGCGAGGTCATTCTGACCGACGACTAACAATAGAGGTGTAGCGGGGGCGGTTTGCGCTGTTTGAAATACGTTATATCCCCAGCCGCTTCCGGACAGAGATATAACAGCGGCGACATCTGCGCCGACCCCGTAGGCGACATTAATAGCGGTAATAGCACCGGAGGAGAATCCGCCGATGACAATGCGTTCTGGGTCGACGCTATATTCGTCCGCATGGGCGCGCACAAATGATATTGCTTTTTGAATATCCTCTGTAGCAGCCAAAATTCCTTTCCAAAGTGTTAGGCGTGAATGTTCATCAAGCGCAGGCAATCCCATTTGTTGCCGAACAAAATCAATACGGCCTGTGGCCTGGGGCGCTGTTGCTTGTTGCCAGGGCATCAGGCGCGGGTCGTCCAACGGTGTACTTATTTCTGGCTGTTCGGGTACTAGCCGATAGTCGATCACAAAACAGTTGTAACCGCGCCGTGCAAACTCATGGCAGTACTCACCGACCGGTGTATTTTGCGCACCGTCTTCAACATAGGATTGCGGGGCCTTTGAACCCCGGTGAAATGCGCCACCAAAGGCCAGTATTAAAGTCGGGGCAGGGGTGTTGCTAGCACGAAGCGGCTGATAGATATCAACGAGCAGGGGCCGAGCGTGAGGGTTGTCAGTGCCACCAACAACGCCTTCGCCGTACACCACATCTCGTTCGAGGGTGACCTCATACCGTTTGCTTAAATAGTCATCGGTTGATGCCACCGGTGCCGCAAGGGCTGTGCCTGTCTGTAATAGCAGGGCTGCGATAATAATCAGCTGGTACATATAGGCGGTGCTCTATTTGTTTTTGTTGTGCTGATTCTACCGGAGAATGAGAAATGGGGTCAGGTTGAATTTGGTAGATCGGATAAGGGAGATCGGGTCAGACCCCTTTGGTCAAAATTTGGTTGATCGGGTCTGACCCCTTTGCTGAAAATTTGAGTAATCGGGTCTGACCCCATTGTTAGAAACCTATGGTCTTCTTTGTCGAAGTTGCGAAGTCTGATTCAGAATTGGAGGCATCACGATGCCGATCAAAATTGCGATTAAGCTGATGACATATATCCCGCTGGGAATATGAATTCCTTGCACCAGCATTCTCTCGTGATCCTGAAGGCTCGCCCATTTGTGCAGGGAAGCCTCGGCAAAGTCATCGGTGGCAAACAGATCAACCAGGTCGCGGCGGCTGCGATATTTCACGATGACAATCCGATCCCAGTTGCTATTAGCCTGGTCAGCCCAGGTGCTACCGAAGATAGGGTGCGAGCCTCGTTTTATCATCAGGGACACCATAACTTCACTAAATCGATCATAGGCTTGTTCACCGCTCCCACTGAGTCCCGTGGCTTTCGGGTAGTCGGCAAGCTCGCGAAATTTGTACAGGTTCACGGTGTAGACGGGTTTACCGTCATCTTCGTTTAAGAATTGTCGCAATGCAGGTAGATCGTGCTGGGCGCCAGGCGTTTGAGTTTGTGCTTCGATTATCCCCATATAGCGATCAACCTCAGCGGGCGATAAAACATCTGCACTCCATTGGTACCAGTACATAAACACGAAGAGGATTGTCAGGGGGATGAGAACGCTCGGGTTTAACAGTTTGATTTGCATCTACAGGACCTCAGTCATTTAACTTGCATAATGCAAGTGGATGGCAGTCTATAGCAGGCTACTTGCAAAATGCAATCACTTTACCCATAGTGAAAACACTTCACAGATGACAATCACTTTATGGCTAGCAACGATGGCGCGTAACTCAAAACAATGTCGCTCGAACTGTCCGATTAATTTTGTATTGGAGACCTTTGGTGACAAGTGGACATTACTGATCGTTCGCGACCTAATGTTTAAGGACAAAAGGACCTACAACGAATTTCTTCAATCCGATGAAAAAATCTCGACCAATATCCTCGCCGATAGATTGAGAAAACTAGAAGAACATGAAATCGTGACAAAGACCGTCGCGCCGGATAATCGATCAAAAATAATCTATTCCCTCACCGAAAAGGGTAAAGACCTAGTTCCTGTCATGCTTGAAATTACCGCCTGGAGTGCAAAGCACGACAAGGCCTCTAACACACCCAGTTCGTTCTTAAAGCAGTTTAGGGCCTCAAAGGATGGGATGATTGAGAGCGTTCGTGCCGAACTTCAGGTCTCGCAATAGCGGAGTCTCAATTTTCTGTAGCCGTGTAAGCTATTGTTTATTAACGGTACGCGGCACTCTGGCTAGTTATTAATCACATTGATGTCGTTTAGCTGGGATTGGCCCCAATACCTGATTATTGGTTTGATAAATAACGCGGCTCGTGGGAACGTATGCAAAAGGTAAGTCGAAAAGGCAAGTTGATCTGAAAAGCGAGAACTAGTGTCTTTATGCCGATAGATGATAAAACGTTGTTGCCTTTTTATAAGGCTTTGATCGAAAACTCTCGAGACGTGGTCACGTTACTCGATGCGTCCGGCATCATCCAATTTAATAGTCCCTCGATCGAAGTGCTATTCGGCTATGGCACAGCGGAGCTTGTTGGAACACTTGTTTTTGACAGGGTGCATCCCGAAGATCGTGAATTAACCAGAGCGATATTGAAGGACCTGCTGGATAAAAAAAATGTGCCTCCCTTCATCGTTCGGTTTCAACACAAAAATGGCAGCTGGCTTTTTATAGAAGTGATTGCCCATTTTGCTGAAGCGATCCACGGCGTGATGTTGAGTTCACGGGATGTCACCGAGTTTGAAGAAACATCAAAAGCTCGACGTCTGGTTGATGCCTCGTTCGAAGCTGCCTTTAATGCAAGTAGCGCACTTAACTCAATTTCTGTTGTCGGTACCGGTGTACTCACTAATGTGAATGATGGTTGGCTCCGCGCCTTTGGTTGGTCGAGAGAAGAGGCGATAGGAAAGTCTGCCCTTGATCTCAATATCTGGGGCAACGAGGAGAACCGGGTAAAAACCATATCGGCATTACGA
>TARA_R110002072_G_scaffold126719_2_pt1 | contig 43755 bp, 38 predicted proteins | sample TARA_R110002072 | Tara Oceans TARA_R110002072 (sample SAMEA4397118) | marine metagenome | biome: Polar Biome; feature: [SRF] surface water layer (ENVO:00010504); material: water (ENVO:00002006), including particulate matter (ENVO:01000060) such as... | depth 5 m
CAGGAGTTTGAAAAACTTGCTGCCGACCCCACACTGGCCGGATCCGCCGTGGATGAATGCCTGCGCTTTGAACCCTCGGCACCCATCACTCGCAGAATACTGTGGGAGGACACCGAGTTTAGCGGTACTGTCATACCGACCAATGCCTCTGTCTTTGCCATTTTGATTGGAGCCAATCGCGACCCTCAATACTCCACCGATCCGGATCGCTTTGATATCACCCGCCGCGAGGCCAAGCATTGCTCTTTTGGCGGCGGCATTCACTTTTGCCTGGGCTCGCATCTGGCACGCATGAATGCTGAAATTGCGTTTAACCATATGACGAAACGTTTCGCCGCCCTTGAGGTGAATGAATCGGATATCGAATGGGCGCCGTCGCTATTCAGGATTCCGGGCAAAATTCCGGCTCGCTTCCAGCTTCGCTAGCCCATCGGGTACAGTAGCTCGCGCGACACAGCGTTAATTTGCGAGAGTGTTTCCGGTGTCAGTTTTACATCGGCCGCTGCCAATAGTTCCGGCACCTGCTCAACGGTGGTTGCACCGACAATAGTTGACGCAACAAAGTCGTGCTGCTTGCTCCAGGCAATGGCCATTGTTACCACCGACATATCCAACCCAGCCGCAATTTCCTGATACCGCCGCGTGGATTCCAGCGTTTTTTCATTCACGAAACGATGCAGCATCGCCTGCTGACGCTTCGGCGCGTGTTGATACTTCGAAAATCGAGCCCCTTCGGGAAAGGCACCGTCATTGTACTTGCCACTGAGAACACCGCCTCCCAGCGGAGAATAAGGAAGCAGACTAACGCTCTCCTGCCTACAGGCCTGCGCCAGTTCATCTTCAAAGCGCCGATTATTCAAACTAAAATTATTCTGGATTGTGTCGTGGCGAGCCAAGCCAAGCTGATCAGACGCCCACAAGCTTTTGGTTAAGCCCCAGGCACTCTCATTGCTACAACCGAGGATGCGCACTTTTCCAGAGCGCACCAAATCATCCAGTGCCATCATCGTCTCTTCATAGGGAAAATCCCAATCTGGCCAGTGTGTCTGATACAAATCGATGTAGTCAGTATCCAGCCGCCGCAGACTACTTTCGACTGCTCGCATAATATGATGTCGGTCAAGGCCGGTCTTGCCGCCACGCAAGGGAGCCTCCATCCACACATGACTGGGCCCTGCGACCTTGCTGGCAAGAATGATTGAGTCACGGTTTTTTGTTTTCATCCAGCGCCCGACAATCTCTTCGGTCGCTCCTACATATTTTTTATCCGGAGGAACCGGATACATTTCCGCCGTGTCGTAAAAATCCACACCCGCATCGTAGGCCATGTCCATTATACGAAACGACGTCTTTTCATCGGCCTGATTACCAAAGGTCATGGTACCCATGCAGATATCGGACACCACAATCGAGCTCTTACCCAAACGATTTTTCTTCATCCTCACTCCCTACAAAATTAGTTTATATCCGGACTGGGATCACTATAGGCCGAGAGCGGGAAAATGCATAGTTACTCTCGCCTGAGTGTAGATTACACTGCGGAGATGGCTCGCTCTCGCCCTTTGCGTTACTTTTTTGTCTTATTGATTCTCGCCCTCTTGGGTGCAGGGTTCTATGCCTGCCAGAATTTTTCCCAACTACTGAATCTGCAGCTCAGACAATTTGCACAACAGTATGGCGTCAATGATCTGAGGCTGGGGCAGATGCACTTCTCCGCCAGCAACGCAAAGCTCGATCAGCTCTGGCTGCAAGGCAGTTACGGGGGCTATGTTTATAAAGCAAGCTTCCAATCCATCGAATTACACTATGACTGGCGCCGGCTATTCAGTGGCCAGGCACAATCCGCCTCAGTCGATAGATTGGATCTCTCAGTAGAAAAAACCTCATCCAGCGGCGATGCCAGCTCGGCAACACTGGATATAGAAAGTCTTCTGCCACAGCACGCCATCGACCGACTTCCTTTGGAAATGCTGCAGATCAAGCACATGGCCCTACACTACCAAGCGCCAGCACTGCCCCTGCTTTTGGCTAGTGGTAGCCTGCATATCGCGGGTCAGATGAAACTGCGCCTACAGAGCGTTGTGGCCGGTAGCACCATTGGCGTTTTGCTGAGCACCAATGACAACACGCCTGCGCTGGAGGCAGCAATAACACTGCACAACGGCACTAGCGATATCTCCACTGTGTCCGCGCAGTTGGACCGCGTTGACAAGAATCTGTGGGAGTGGCAACTGCAGGGAAATTGGGATGATGAACCCCTACTGGCGTGGCTACGGCTTCTTGCCGTGACGACAGATCCACCCCTCAATGTATCCGATATTAAACCACTGGCACTGGTCGGAGCCGGCGAGTTTAGCGCGAGTGTACGCCACCCCAATACAATAGACCTACCACTCAGATCGGGATGGGCGGCGCTAACGCCGTTCACTGCGCGGGTTACCCTGTTAAAAACGATTGAGCGCCTGGATTATCTTGGGACGATTGAGCATCTGGCGGGCACACTCGATGTCACGATAATGCTTGAAAAACGACGGGTGCAACTCACCGCAATCCCGTTCGACGTTACCGGCAAGCTGGCGACGAAGAGACTCGCATTGCCAACAGAAAACCAACAGTGGCTGCGCCTGAAAGAACACGTCCCATTTAACTTGAAGAGCTCCCAGGCACTGAACATCGCCTGGGCCGATGACAACACATGGGACGGTCAGCTGGCCGATGTCGAAGTAATGCTCGGAGAGCCTGAGACTCAGCTTCGCCTTGAGGCACTCGCACTCAACATCAGGGTGCTCACTGGCGACCTCTCCTGGCTGAAAACTGAATTTAACACCCGCATCAATACCCGATTGCACAATCAGCAGCTGCCGCAACTCAATCTTGTTTTGACACAGCGGGGTAACCGCAACGAGAGCACTTACACCCTGGAACTGGGCGACACTGCACAAAGTATCTTAATTGCCGGCCAGGGCTCGGTAGACATCACTACAGGACGGGGCAAGCACCACCTCAGCGCCAAAACATTGGACCTGCCCTACTTTATCTCGTCACTAACACCACTACTGCGCCATTTTGAATTAATGAATTCAGACATGGCACTACGTTCCGGGAGCCTGCTGCTCGACACTAATATTCAAACAGATACTTTTGATCCGGTGCGCTGGACGCAGACCTCCACACTGAACGCTCAACAGCTAACGGGTAACGTCGATGTGCAGCAGTTCGAAAACCTGGCTCTCTCGGCGCAGTGGAGCGGCATAGAACAATGGCAAACGCATAAGCCGATTAGCCTAACGCTGGAAAAGCTGGATACGGGCCTGGAAGTACGTGACATAAATGTGCTGGTGAGTATGCCGGCGCCCACACCCATTGCCCAGCCCGCATTACGCATAGACGGATTCTCCGCTACTGTATTTAAAGGAACGCTAAGCCTGTCGGAGGCAGCCTCCTGGGACTTCGGCGCTCCAGACAACACGCTCTTGCTACGAGCGCGACAATGGCAATTGGCCGATTTGGTGGCTCTGCAACAGGATGAAAACATTCGCGCTAACGGAGTACTGGAAGGCGAGCTTCCTGTCACTGTGAGCGACGGGAGACTCATCATAGAAAACGGGTACCTGCGCGCTCTTCCACCCGGCGGCAGCATCCGTTATGTCCCCAGCGCCGCAAGCCAATCATTGGGCGAGACCAGCAAGGAACTCGCACTGGCGCTGGACTTGCTGAGTGATTTTCGGTACCAGTTGCTCAGTACCGAAGTTGAACTGAAAAAAACAGGTACGCTGCTACTGGGCTTGTCCCTTGCCGGTAGCAATCCCGAGCGCTTCGAGGGTCGCAAAATTAACTTCAATATCAATCTCGAACAAAACATCGACCCGCTGTTACAAAGCCTGCGCGTAAGTGATACGTTGGTAGAGAAGATCGAGCATCGTCTGAAATGAACTTTAGCGTCGGCTTTCGCTCCATTAGTCACAGCCGCCGAAGGGGAAACCAATGCGAATAATTCTTGCCTCATGCCTGCTTTGTCTGGCAACGGCCTGCACACCCACCGTGCAGGTTAATGCACCAAAGGAGCCGATCACCATTAACCTGAATGTCAAAATTGAACACGAAATACGTGTCAAGGTAGACAAAGAACTAGACAATCTGTTCACCGAAGACAACGAGCTATTCTAGGAGAAAACCCGCATGCAATTCCAAAAAGTACTACAGAAAACAGTCGGCGTAATATCGCTAACATTCTTATTGATACTCCCGGCATATGCGCTAGATCTGAGCGAGGCGAAATCAACGGGCCAGGTCGGAGAAACCAGTACCGGCTATATTGCTGCGGTCAAGCCCTCGACGAAGGTGAACGCGCTGGTCGCTGACATCAACAGCCAACGCAAGGTGTACTACCAGAAGATTGCCAATGACAATAGCATCAGTCTGCAAGCGGTAGAAGCGCGGGCAGGCATAAAAGCTATAGAGAAGACTCCGGCAGGTGAATTCATCAATTCTGGTACGGGCTGGCAGCTGAAATAGCGTCTCTGCTCATTGGGACTACCAACATTGCGCGAGTTAGGACGGGGCTCGGCTGATGCGACTAATTCCCCCCTCGCGCTTTAGCCATATCCAACGCCAGGTCTTCGATCATATCCTCCTGGCCGCCAACGGTTCGCCGCCGGCCGAGTTCCACCAGGATATCGCGGCTGGACAGCCCATACTTTTTAGCGCTACGTTTAGCGAATAACAAGAAGGAAGAGTACACGCCGGCGTAACCGAGTGTGAGTGAATCCCGGTCTACTCGCACCATGTCGTCCATCATCGGTACGATCAGATCCTCGGCGACATCCATCGCCTTGAACAAATCCACACCGGTTTCAACACCCATGCGATCACACACCGCAATGAAGATTTCCAGTGGTGTGTTACCCGCCCCGGCACCCAGTCCCGCCAGCGAACCGTCGATACGATTGGCGCCTGCCTCCACCGCAGCCAGTGAATTAGCGACACCCATGGCCATATTGTGATGCCCATGAAACCCCAGCTCTGTCTCTGGCCGCAATTCCGCCCGCGCCAGTGCGACTCGCGATGTCACATGGTCCGGCAACATATAGCCCGCTGAATCAGTGATGTAGACACAGTTAGCACCAAAGTCTTCCATCATTTTTAACTGTGTAACCAGCTCTTCGGCTTCTATCATGTGCGCCATCATTAAAAAGCCCACTGTATCGAGATCGTCATACTTGGCGGCCATCGCCAAATGCTGTTCTGACACGTCGGCTTCAGTGCAATGGGTCGCAATACGAATAGTGGATATGCCACAGTCAACCGCCATCTTCAGATGATCGACAGTACCAATACCGGGCAGCAGCAGCGCAGAAACACGGGTATTTTTCATCTCTTTGCAGACGGCTGTAAGGTATTCTTCGTCACTCGCGGCTGGAAACCCGTAATTCACCGAAGCACCGCCGAGTCCATCGCCGTGCGTCACTTCGATGAGGGGAATACCCGCCTCGTCCATTGCCCTGGCAATAGTAACCATCTGGTCAACAGTAATCTGGTGTTGCTTGGGGTGCATGCCATCGCGCAGACACATATCGTGTAGGGTAACTTTCTTTCCGGCTAAATCCATTGTCGTTCTCTCTTGTATTCTGTTGCCGCAACATTTAAGCAGCTGTATTCACTATCTAAATAGCTGTAGGCACAAACCTACCTGCCAGTATTTCTTCAGCGTACATTTCTGCAGTACGCAGGCCCGCAGCGGTCATAATATCCAAATTCCCCGCGTACTTGGGCAAAAAGTCACCCAGGCCCTCTACCTCCATATAGATCGAAACGCGTTTGCCATCAAATACTGGGCCATTTTTCAACAGATAGCCGGGCACATACTTTTGCACCTCGGCGATCATCTCATGCACGGATTTTGTAATGGCCTCCTGATCCGGCTCATCAACAGTGAGACAGTGAATGGTATCGCGCATAATCAGCGGTGGCTCAGCGGGGTTGATAACAATGATTGCCTTTCCGCTTTTCGCTCCACCCACTTTTTCGATACCGCTCGCGGTAGTGCGGGTAAATTCGTCGATATTTTTGCGCGTGCCGGGCCCGGCTGACTTGCTGCTCACAGTCGCCACGATTTCGCCATAATCCACGGCCTGCACGCGACTGACGGCTGCAACCATGGGGATGGTGGCCTGGCCGCCGCACGTGACCATATTCACATTCATCGCTCGGGCGGACACGGCTTCTGCAAGATTAACCGTCGGTACGCAGAAGGGGCCAATCGCTGCAGGGGTTAGGTCGATCATCACAGCGCCGAGCTGATTGACCTTGCGACTGTTCTCGGCGTGCACGTAGGCTGAGGTGGCGTCGAAACAAATCTGGACGCCATCTTCTTGCAGAGTGGGCAACATACCATCGACACCGTCGGCGGTGGTTTTAAGGCCAAGTTCTGCGGCGCGGGCGAGACCCGGGGATTCGGGGACTACTCCGACCATCCACACGGGTTCGATGTATGCGCTGCGCATGGCTTTCACTAAAAGATCGGTGCCGATGTTTCCGGGACCTATGATTGCTGCTTTTACTTTTTTGCTCATATTGGATCTCTAGATTACAAGTTGATGAGTCATGCATTTGTCCGAAAAGTTCTGGCTCTATTGCCGGTGCTGCTACCGAATCAGAGGGTATCCAGCTGTTCTATGCCATCAACACTGATGCGAGGGACAGATGTCCAGCTAAAGCCCCAGAAGGGATCACTGCGTGTCTTGTTGGAATAGAATGACTGGACGTCCGGCTCTAAGCTGTCACCTGCATATAAGAAAACAGTCAAACAAACCGACAGGAACACCCACCAACCCCAGCAATCTCCAAAGACATCGCATCCCCAGCAACCACCGGAATCAAGGGCACCAGGGAACCCGATAAAATCACCTCACCCGCCTTAAACGGAATACCAAATTCACCTAAAGTATTCGCCAACCAGGCAACCGCAGTCAGGGGATTCCCCTGCACCGCCCTCCCCAATCCCTCAGAATTAAACTCACCATTTTTGTAAATCGTCATCTTCAGATTCGGCAAATCAAAATCTCGCGGATCGACCTCGTTCTTGCCCAATATATAAACACCACAAGACGCGTTGTCTGCAACGGTGTCTTGAATCTTAATCTTCCAGTCATGAATCCGGGAGTCTACAATTTCAAAACAGGGCATAATGGTTGCGGTGGCATCAAGCACGTCCTGCTCGGTGACTCTAGGACCAACTAGATCGCTTTTCAGGCGGAAGGCAATTTCACCCTCGGCTCTGGGCTGAATCATATTGCCCCGGATGGGAATGTCGGCACCATCGGGGTATTCCATTGCATTGGTCAAAAACCCGAAGTCAGGCTGAAACACACCGAGCATATCTTGCACCGGTTTACTAGTGACCCCGATTTTTTTGCCGACGATTCGCTCTCCGTCGCGCTCAAGTCGCTGGCTCACCATGCGCAAAGAGATATGGTAGGCATCTTCAATCGTAATGGCGCTTTCCCGTTCGGTCAGCGGAGCCAGTACAGTCTGGGAGCGCAAGGCGTCGTAAAGCTGATCTCCCAGTTCGTTGATCCGCTTTTCATCCATCATTGGCATGAATTCCTTTACCTAATGTTCTAGTGGCTGCCAGCACAATTACCCATGCTGTAAAAAATCTACACACGCGCGATTGAACATCGCCTCGTGTTCCACCATGACCCAATGACCACATTCTGTCACCAGAATAAGCCGCAACTGCTTGATGTTCTTCGCCATCGCCATAATACCGTTTTCCGGCATCATTTTTTCGTCCATGCCCCAGAAGCCGAGTACCGGGCAGTCCAGCTCATGCAGCCGATCTACCAGCACAGGCACCTGCATGGTCGCCATCACATGGCCGTTCATAATCTGCATAATCTGCATCCTCTCTTCAACCAGCTCATCGGTTGCGTATTTAGGATCGTGCATTAGGCCGGTCGCGAATAAATCTTTCATAACGTCGGGTGTTACCGGCTCACCCGAACCAAACACCTGGAATACTTTCTGCATACCCGGCATTTTCTGATATTCGGGCAAATCACTGAGCCCACCCGGGGCCATTAGTATGAGCTTATCCACCAATGCCGGATACTCCAGCGCCAAGCCGAGTGCGATAGCGCCGCCAAGCGAATTACCCACCAGGGTACATTTTGTGACACCTGCAACATCCAGCGTCTGTTTAATGCACTCCACAAAGAATGACAATGGGTGATCTACATCGTTAGGCTTATCGGAAAAGCCATAGCCAATATGGTCCGGAATAATACAGCGATAGCCAGCTTCAACCAGGCTGGGATAATTGGTTTTAAAATTACTGTAGCCGCTCGCGCCAGGGCCAGAGCCGTGCAAAAACACCACGGGGTCACCCTGCCCCTCATCCAGATAGTGGATACGATAGCCGTTCGCGCAATCGGCATAGTTTGCTTCTGGTAACCGTCCGTTCATTTTCATGCTATCTACTCCTGCAACCGCATTCGCTCATAGGGCGAAATCGGCGTTTTCTTCGCCGAACAACACGCCGCCCAGATTCGCGGCAAACGGCGTCGAATTATTGGCCACATGCGCCTGGCTGGCAAGGATATCCAAATGGAATGACAAGAGGTTACTATCTTCGCGTATACCCCCGCTACCGGACGCCTTCAACATTTTTCCTGACAGGGCAAGGCAACGATCTGCAACGATGGCTGAATCGTAGCGATAGCGCACCCGATCCTCGATGGGAATGGACTCGCCGGCACGACAGCAGGCCATCATCGCGTCGAAGTTGCGGAACATGGTCAACTTCATTTCTTCTATTTCGGCCTTGGCCTCGGCGGCCAGCACCCGCGCAAAGGGATCGTTCTTCATCTTGGTAGGGCCTGCCTGGCGCGTTTTTGCCACCTCGATAAATGCGTCCAGCGCACCGTCACAGGCACCCAGCGTCGCGGTACAAACGGCCCGGACAAATACCTGCATGAATGGCATACGGTACAGAGGCGCGCTATTAACGGCGTTACCCGGATTGTCACACAGGAAACCATCCATCGACTTATGGGTACGGTGTTCTGGCACAAAGGCATCATCGACTACGACATCGTGACTGCCGGTGCCCTTCAGTCCCACTACATCCCAGTTATGCACAATCTTATAATCGCGGACCGGCACCAAAAATGTACGGTAGTTGGACATGTCAAAGGGTGCTTCAGGCGTGGGTACTACGGCGCCAAGGAAAGCCCATTTGCCATGCTCGGAACCACTGGAAAAACTCCAGCGACCGCTGAGGCGAAACCCCCCGTCTACTACTTTCACTTTACCGACAGGTGCATAAGACGACGATATCAGTGTCGTCGGATCATCCGCCCAGACGTCCTGAGCCGCCTGATCATCAAACACCGCCAACTGCCAGTTGTGCACGGCGACAACGCCTAGCACCCAAGCACTGGACGGGCAGTAACGGGCAACTTCCAAACCCACCGCATAAAACACCTGTGGATCCATGGCGTAGCCACCCCACTGTTCAGGCTGCAGTATCTTGAAAAAACCGGCTTTGTGAAACTCGGCCATGGTTTCGTCGGGGACCTGGGCATCCGCTTTGGCAAGCGCCCGACGATCTCGCAGTGCAGGCCCCATTGCTCGCGCTGCCTCCACCAATTCTTGCCCACGCGGGCTGTCCAATCCGTATTCGCTCATAGTGTCACCTGCCTCTAATCTGATTGCCCGTCATCGATGTCGGTATGCCATCAGCATGACTGATAGCCCTTATGTACTGTAGGTGATCACCGACCGTGACGGCATCCTCTATTTGAGGTATCGCCGGCACTACCTACGTTTCTACCTTACTACCCCGCTGCACCCCTGCACCACTTCTCAGCTACTCCGCTACTCCGCTATTCAACTACTGAGCTATTCAACTACAGCATCACCAAAGGTAGTAGGATCGCCAAAAAATGCCCGGTGCGACGGTGGCGTCTCACCGCTAACGTCGACGATTCCGTATTCCTGACCCAACTCTGCACCAATGAGCACCCTACCGCTTTTCTCCATGAGTTTAGGGTCGCGAGCGAGTGCGTCAATTACCTTACCGGTAAAAGCAGGGGCCTCGGCCGTGGCAGCAATTGCAGCGTATTTTTCGGGTTCAGCATCGAACACGCGCTGGGTGCGCTCTGTCAGGAGCAGGCCCATCCAGATTGAGACCACGGCAATATTGAACGGCCGAAAATCGACCGCCATGTCATGAGCCATCTTGTCCACGGCCGCTTTACCCGCACCATAGGCCGGGCCGTGCATGTAAATACGGCCGCCAAAAGAAGAGGTATTCACCACCAGACCTTCGTTATTGGCCAGCAGCAGAGGCGCCGCGTACCAGCTCGCCGTGTAATGGGAGCGCATGCCGACTTCCCATAGTTCGGTGAGCGCCAATGGCTTTTCCCAGAAGGGACCACTCACAGTCAGGGAATCATGCAAGCTGGTAGCATTGTTCACCAGAATGTCGAGCCGACCCTGTTCATCTCCCACCTGCTCAAACAACGCAGCGACGGCCGCCTCATCGCTGTGGTCACAATAAACAGCAATGCCCTTACCGCCGCTGGCGGTCACCGCATCCGCCGTTGCCTGCACAGTACCGGGCAACGGCGCATCCCCTTCATTTCGCGTGCGACCAGTCACATAGACAGTAGCGCCCGCGGACCCCAGCGCCTCCGCAATGCCCTTGCCCGCCCCACGACTGGCCCCGGTCACAACTGCCACGCGATTTTGCTGCAGTCCCATTCGCTATTCCTCTGCCTGAGTGTAGTATCACCGCAACATCGTAAAGGCACACGCGCGGCGGGCCAAGCGACAATGCCAGCCCACTGGCCACTTTCTTATGCCATCGGAGAAAAAATGAGGAAGCACCGACCAGCAATAGCGATAAACGGTGCACCCATGCTGATCGCAGTGTTCGCTCTGATCTATTGTACAGCGGCCCAGGCGACCGACACACGGCAGGTAATTTCAACCAGCGCTCCACCCTGGTTGCGCGCGGTTGGCAAGCTGCAGGTCCCCGGGCAGCGGTTTGAAAAGGGCCATGCCTTGCATTATCTGGAGGACTGCAGTGCGACGTTAGTGGCACTACCGGATCGCGATCGAGCCGATACAATAGTCACTGCCTGGCACTGTCTGGAATTATACAAGGATCTGAGTAGGCCAATTTTATTCACACTGTCACCCTCGTCCGGTGTACTTCTAAACCTCGAGGCATACCGCCTGGCAGACGGAGGAGGTATGCACGCAGACTGGGCAATACTGCGCCTGCGACAATCAGTACCTGCGGACAAAGTCGACTCACTGCAGGTCCATCCCCAGCAGGCCGATGCCAGCCGCCCTGTCACCATGGCCGGATATTCCGGCGACAGTGGAATGGGAGATAATGGGCAGCGCCTTACATTCGACCCCGAATGTATCATCTCGCAGCAACACCAAAATATAGGGGACACCAACTGCACCGCCCACAAAGGCGCGTCCGGTGGCGCCGTCATTCAGGTATCCAATGCGGGTGAAGCCTATCTGTGCGGGGTAATTTCACAGGGCGATGGTGAAGGACGCAGCACCTTCGTGCCAGTGGGCACGTTCAGAGAAAGCCTCACGCATTACATTAGATAGCCCTAACGGGCTAACAGTATATTAAGCATTCCCATCATCAGAGACTGACCGCTGGCGTTCCGGTGGTGCCGCACCGAGATGCGCTTCCCCGCGTTCGGCTGCTAACTCTACCTGCTTTTGCCGCTCCCGAAAGCGAAGCTTCTGATCACCAGTAAGGCTGTCGTAGCAGTATGGGCAGCACACGCCAACCTCATACTGACCCGATAGTTTGTCTTCGGCGGTTATGGGGTGACGACATCCATAGCACTGATCGTACTGACCCTTTTGTAATTGATGATCTACTGCAACACGGTTATCGAACACAAAACACTCACCCTCCCAGAGGCTCTCCTGGGACGGCACTTCTTCGAGGTATTTAAGAATGCCGCCTTGCAGGTGGTACACCTCTTCAAAACCCTCGTTGAGCATAAAGGCAGATGCCTTCTCACAGCGAATACCTCCGGTGCAGAACATTGCCACCTTTTTGTGTTTTCCAGTATCGAGCTGCGAACGCACATATTCAGGGAAATCACGAAAGCTCGTCGTCCGTGGATCTAAAGCATCCCTAAAACTACCAATATCGCATTCGTAGTCATTACGGGTATCGATCAACAGGACTTCCGGATCACTCACCAGGTCGTTCCACTGCGCAGGTTTGACGTAGGTACCAACCCGCTGGTTCGGATCGACGCCGTCCACGCCCATGGTGACAATCTCTTTTTTGAGCTTGACCTTCATGCGGTAGAACGGCATGTGATCATCGCGGGACTCTTTGTGTTCGATATCCGCCAATCGGGGATCTTTGCGCAGGTAGGTCAGTACCTGATCGATAGCTTGACGACTCCCAGCAAGAGTACCGTTGATGCCCTCCTGAGCCAGCAATAAAGTACCGCGGGTCCCCGCTGCTACACAGGCGTCCAACAGCGGCACGCGCAGGGCGTGGTAGTCCTTAAGCGTGACAAACTTGTACAGAGCGGCGACGACTACCTCATCCATGTGGGGCCTTAGGACTGCTCTGCTTTGCTGCCACCGAGACATTCCGGAGATTCTGGCGCTTCGTGCTGCCGCTTTTGCCACTCACCGGGTGTATAAACGTGTAGCGCCAAAGCGTGTACAGGCCCCTGCATCTCACTCTCGAGTGCAGCGTAGACCAGCTGATGCCGGGCAACTCTGGAACAACCGTCAAACTTGCCACTCACTAATACCACTTTAAAATGCGTCTCGGAGTTTGCAGGCACACTGTGCTGGTGGCTCTCATTAGCCACGTCCAGATGCACAGGAGAAAAGCTCGTTTGCAGTTGTTGCTCGATATCCTGTTGAACCATGATAAAAAACCTTTTACAAATAGAACGTAAACATCTACGCGCCCGATTATAGCCAAGCTCAGTCAGCGAGGACAGTGACGCCTAGCCGCTTCTGCGCACTCCGCGTTCAGCACGAAATTGCCCTGGCGTTTGTTGCGTCCATTTTTTAAAGGAGCGATGAAAGGCGCTGGGGTCAGTGAAGCCCATTTGCATCGCTACTTCATTGATCGATAGCTCTGGGCGGTCCAGACACAGGATGGCAGCATCACAGCGCGCTTCGTCCTTGAGCTGCTGGAATGTAGTGCCCTCTCGCTTGAGTCTGCGACGAAGCGTCGGCGCAGACATGTTCAGGGCCCGGCTGATGGTTTCGAATCCAGGAAAGCCCTCACTGAAATCGTGCCCGATCATAGCTTTTACCTGAGCGGAGAGATTATTCCCATCCGGATTACTCTCCATCATCAATAACTGATAGGGCGCTGTGCGTAAAAACTCTCGTAGGGAGTGTTCGGTATGGACAATTGGCCAGGCCAAACACGCACTGTCGAAGTAGAGAAGGTCATTAGCCTGATTGAAATAGAGCGGGCAACCGAACAGAGCCTCGTATTTTTCTACGCGTTGCGGCGTATCACCGGCAAAGTCGACACGTTTCAATTCTATCGGCCGACCGCAAAGCCAGCCAAAAAAACGATGCCAGGTACTCAGTCCGTAGGCATCGGCGGCCTCCACGCGGGGCCTCCCTTCACGTGCCGCAGTGCGATAACCAACGCGGGCAAACTGATCGGAAAAGTTCACATACAACTGACTGCGCTCGTCAAAAAACGTGCGGTAAAACTCAGAGGCTCGCTGAATCGCCTGGCCGAGGTTATTACAGGAAATGATGCAATAGCACATCATGCGAAACGCGCCCGGTGCAACCAGCTCACTACCGGTGGTACCAAAGGTCTCATCCTGCAACAGACTCAAAACACTCTGGTAAATGCGCGAATACTGCATCGCGCTCACCTCTTTACGATAAGCCGGCGCCACTTCATCCAGAGGGTCAAAATCGAGGCCCGCATCGTTGAGCACTACACTAAAATCGTAGCCCTTGTCCCCCGCCATGCGCAGAAGCGTTTGTACAAATCTGGTTGGGACACGATCGCTCATAAAGAGTAGGAGTCACGTTTAGCTGGGCGGCAATGGTAACAGATAGATCCTCAGGGAGTCAGCGCTACCAGCTGACTAGGTATGCACAGCTGGCGAGACCCACGAACCTTGAACGGGTATACTGAAGGACCAGGGGCAAGGCGATCTGATCGATGGAAGCGCGCTACAACGTCTATTTTGCCGGCGAAGTGTTAGCCGGGCATTTACCGGAAAGTGTCCGTGAGAGACTGGCCAAGGTGTTTAATGCTGATCAGCAAACCCTGGATAAGTTATTCAGCGGCAAAGCCCAGCTTATTAAACGTGATTGCGATGAGACGACCGCGCTAAAGTATAAGTCCGCTATGGAAAAAGCGGGCGCCAAGCCCATTTTAAAAGCCACGGATACTGCAGAAAGCCCTTCCGATTCCGACCAAAAGATGACGCCCGCCGAGAAAATTGCGGCGCTGGCGGCGGCGCCGGATGAAGGACGCTATTCTGCCCCCGATAAAGACGCAGTGCCGGTTTCCGAGGGGCTGCAAAAAAATGCAGAGCCCGAAGTTGGCGGCATTGTTCTCGCCCCCGAAGGCACACCCGTACTGCGCGAAGAAGAACGCGCCGAGCCAGTGTCCAGAGAGGTGGACACTACTGGCCTGGCGGTAGATGGCGCGGCAGAGCGTTTATCCGAGGAACTGCCCACCCCCCCGCCGGCCCCCGACACCAGCCACCTGGACATGGGCCAGGTCGGTGAAACCATTCCCAACCTAGCATCAGCTGACACGCCACTGACACCCGACATTAACGCGTTTAGTTTGTCACCTACAGGCACCGATTTCAGCGATTGTCACCTGCCCGCAGCAGAGGCGTTGCCGTTGGACCTCTCCAACCTCGATTTAGCATCCCCCGGCGCTGACGTGCTAGACGCTAAATACCGCAAACAGGACACCAAAGCCGCCCCTAATACTGATCACCTTTCCCTGCAGGATTGATTAGGAGCAATTATCAGCGCACCACCCGATCTAGGGTAAGTTGACCAACACCCGCAGGCCGGGATTATTGGCAGTCAATTTCACCGACCCGTAATGATATTGCGCAATGGCCTGTACCAGACTAAGGCCCAACCCATGCCCGGGATGTTCTCCGCGACTCGATTCAACACGGTAGAAACGCCGAAAGACTTTCTTACGTTCCTCCATGGGGATTCCCGGCCCGGAATCGGCAAACATAATGCGCTGCCCGGCATCGGCCTCTCCCCCACTGAGCTGCACACGAATCTCGCCATTGGGCGGTGTGTACTTGATCGCATTGTCGAGAATATTGGTAAACATCTGAAAAAGTAAATCTGCCTCTCCCTTACAGATCTGAGACCGGGGCGCGTCCAATTGCAGTTCAATACCTTGCACATGCGCCAGCGGTTCATAGAGCTCCACTACGTCTCGCAGGAGTGCGCGCAACTCAACGTCATTACCACCTGCCAGACGATTGCCAGACTCCAATGTAGATATCCGCAACAGAGCATTAAAAGAAGACAGCAGATCATCACATTCCTCAATGATCCGTTCCAGCTGTTCTCCATCTCCAGATGCCATGCGAGCGCGCAATTGGCTAAGATCATTGCGCATCCGGGTTAGCGGCGTGCGCAGATCATGGGCGATATTGTCCGAGACACGTCGCACCCCCTCCATCAGAGTTTCCATTTTCTCCAGCATCTGGTTCATGAGGATTGCCTGAGCGCGGATGTACCCTTTTTCTCCCTCCACTTGCAGGCGCTGACCAGGTTCACCGCGTATGATATGAGACATCTCCCGGTTAAGTCGCTCGACCTGATCCAGCGTGCGTGCCGCGCTGAAGAACCCACCAGTGATTCCCAGTATCAACGTCGCTATCATGACCCTGAAGAGCGTGCGAAACATCAGCTCTGCCCGATTTACAATATCTGCATAATCCCGCGCCACGATCGCACGATAGCCATCACCCAACGGCATAGGGTGTGCTAGAAAATCGACTTCAACAGACGCGCCCAAGTTCTGCAGCGCCATCTCGAAACCCAGCCAGCCGTCATCGAACTCGCGGTATCGGGGCGCTGCTGGCAGGTCTCCCGCGACTTTTTTACCCTGCTTATCAGTTACCAAATAATAGAAACGGTTCACCGAGGGCGTGGCCATCTTGTCCTCAATATACTGTTCCACGCCAATCAAGGACTGGCCGGTGTACACCAACTCCAAGGTTTCCAGCTCTTCCAGCACACTCTCGCCTAACGCCTCAAACGAGGTGTAGCTAAAATAGACGTAGTAAGCTCCGACCAGCAGAAAAACGGTGGAGCTCAGTACGACAACGTATTTGGCTATGTAGCGAAATGTGAGACTGTTGAGGACTTCCTTTATCTGCATGGCATTGCGCTCAATCAACCCGCTCAGTGCCCAGGCGATAGCCCGCGCCTCGCACTGTCGTAAGCAGGGGATGCTCAAAGTCCTTATCTATTTTTTGACGCAGGCGCGACACATGTACATCGATCACATTGGTCTGAGGATCAAAGTGATAACCCCACACCTGCTCAAGCAGCATGGCCCGGGTCACCACCTGCCCCGCATGCCGCATCAAAAACTCGAGCAGCTTGTACTCGCGGGGCTGCAAAGTGATGGAGGTGCCGTCGCGCTGCACCTCCTGGCGCAGCAAGTCCATCGTCAAATCTTGCACCACAAGTTTGGTTTGCGTGTCGCCCCCTGGCAAAGACACGCGTCTATGCAACACTTCCAGCCGCGCCACCAACTCCTCCATAGCGAACGGTTTCACCAGGTAGTCATCCGCACCGCTATGAAGGCCCTGCACCCTGTCATCCACCTCACCAAGAGCGCTCAATACTAATACAGGTGTATTGTTTCCCTGGGCACGCAGTGATTTGATTAGCGATAGGCCATCGACGCGCGGCATCATCCGGTCGATCACCATTACGTCATAGTTGCCTGCCGAAGCGGCCTGATTACCGGCTTCACCATCCAACGCATGGACACAGGTATGGCCTGCAGCGCTCAACTGGGCCACGATAAAGGCGGCGACCCGCTTGTCATCTTCCACCAGCAGAATATTCATGTATAGACCTCGAGTACCGGCCACGAATGTAGCACGCGGTTAGAGAGCGCCTCAATTTACAAATCGTTAATGCGATTCCCGCTTCCGCCTGCCACGGCATCGCTGCAGCGCTTCATCCGCAGGCAACACCCCTCACCTTTCCTACGTGGATGTATTCTGGCATCATGCCAGACACGGCAGCTAGCTTGGCGCGGCCCTGATGGGCGATAGGGCACTGGCCGAACCACGGACGCTATGCTTCGCGGGCACTGATCTTAAGAGACCCTACTTGTCGTCGCTCGAAACCGCGCGGCGCCATTACCATGGAGTATGTTTTCAATTTCTCCGCACCTCACCTCCTGCAACAGCAAAAGCCTGCCTGAGTGTCACTGCCAATGAAGCACTTGGAGCAACCAGCCCCCCCTTCACTACCGCGTCGCCTGACCGCGATACTTTACGACGTTCTGCTCGTAGTGGCGCTGGTCGCCGTGGTGAACGGTCTGGCTCTGGGTGCACTGGTTCAGCTCACCAATGGAAAGCAACAGGTGCTTAATGAAAATCTGGTACAACTGCTAACGTTGCTGAGTGTGTTCGGATTTTATTCTATTTTTTGGCTAAAAAGTGGGCAAACACTAGGAATGCAGGCATGGCGTATCAAGCTGGTTGACTTCCACGGAGGAAGGCCGACGGCGGGCAAAGCCCTGCTGCGCTGCCTGGGCGCATGCCTGTCCGCAGCCTGCCTGGGGCTGGGATATCTCTGGTGCCTTGTGGATCGCAACAACCGCTATTGGCACGACTATCTTTCGGGCACGGAACTCATCCTACTCGCCAAGGACGAAAAGAAAGAACCTGCATCTGCCGATTGAGTAGTACGGATTTATTTTGGTTTAGTTTGACGGCTTCTCGACATACACTAGCCTGCGATAATCAGCCCAAGGACATTCTATGATACCCATGAAATTTAGCGCCCGCGATGTGAGCGATGTCTTTGCTGCCGCCAGTCAGTGTGCAATATTGCCCATATTTCAGGGTAAATCATTATCCGGGCCTGCGCTAAAAATCGATCGCGCATCCTCCGGGTCTATCAAATCTGCGCTTGCGCTAGGGGACTTCAGTGGCAAACCGGGAGAGAGTCTTATGCTTCCGGGCACAGGGTCAATCAAGAGAATACTCTTGCTCGGTTGCGGCAACCCTAAAGACTTTGACCGCGGTGCAGTACGAAAATTTAGTCAGCGATTGTGCTCTGCGCTCGAATCCAAACAGGCGGGCGAAGCCACCCTGCACATGCCCGGAATGGGGCTTAGCGAAAAAGAAAGCAAATGGATGCTGGCGTATCTTGCCCGACATCTTACCGCCGCATCCTATCGCTACACGGAAACCGTCTCCAACCCCAGGAAGGCGATGAAACTGGCGCGACTGGTGATCAACATAGACAAGACTATTACCACGCGTGCTGCCAATAGTGCACTGCGCGAAGGCAATGCGATTGGCCTTGGTATCAACGAGGCCCGCAACCTCGGCAATCTGCCCGGGAATATCTGCACCCCCTCCTATTTATCGCGTCACGCGCGCAAACTGGCTCGAGGCTGCGCTGACCTCAGTGTTAGCGTACTGGAGGAAAAAAAGATGCGCGAGCTGGGTATGGGCGCCCTGCTGTCAGTTTCCGCTGGCAGCGAGCAGCCCGCGAAACTTATTGTCATGAACTACAAGGGGGGTAAAACCGGCGACAAACCCTATGTTCTGGTGGGAAAAGGCATCACCTTCGACTCTGGCGGCATATCTTTGAAACCCGGCGCTAAAATGGACGAAATGAAATTTGATATGGGTGGCGCCGCGAGTGTTTTTGGTACGCTGCGCGCCATTTCGGAGCTAGGACTGCGGCTGAATGTGGTGTGCATTATCGCCGCAGCTGAAAACATGCCAGGAAGCAAAGCAACCAAGCCCGGCGACGTCGTGACCAGTATGTCCGGTAAAACCATCGAAGTCCTTAACACCGATGCGGAGGGCCGTTTAGTCCTGTGTGATGCGCTCACTTACACACAGCGCTTCAAGCCCGCAGCCGTCATCGACATTGCAACTTTGACCGGCGCCTGCGTTGTAGCCCTGGGCTCCCATGCCACCGGCTTGTTCGCGAACGACGATGCGCTGGCTGATCAGTTGTTAGCCGCTGGCACCGACGTACACGATCGTGCCTGGCGCATGCCCTTGTGGGACGAGTACCAGAACCAACTCAAGAGCAATTTCGCCGATATCGCCAACATCGGTGGCCCCGGGGGCGGCAGCATTACCGCTGCGTGCTTCCTGTCGCGCTTTGCCAAAGACTACGACTGGGCCCACCTCGACATCGCGGGCTCCGCATGGAACAGCGCGCCCAAGGGCTCTACCGGACGCCCTGTAGCCTTACTCACCCGTTATCTCATGGACCGTGCGGGTTTGTAACGATGACACTGGTAGGGTTTTATGTCGTCCAGGCCGCGGAACCCCAAGCGCGGCTGAGCGTAGCCGCACGCCTGGCTGATAAGGCCTTTCAACGGGGCCATCGTATTTTCATCAATGCTGCCGATGAAGCTCAGGCCAGCGAGTTGGATGCGCTTTTATGGCGCTTTCGGCCGGCCAGCTTCATCCCGCACGGTCTTCACGGACAGGAGAATTCAGAATCCGTTGCCATCGGCTGGGGTCAGGAGCCTGACAATCACAACGATCTGCTGATCAATCTCCAGTTAGGCATCCCCTCTTTCTTTAGTCGGTTTCAGCGCGTCGCCGAGGTCGTAACACAAGACCCATCCAGCCTCGCAGCACTGCGGGAATCCTGGAAATTTTACAAAGAACGCGGCTACCAACTCGAAAAGCACGATCTCTAGTTGTACCCAAACAGCCCTGTGGCGTATCGCCGTTTGGGGTCAGCCAAGTACTGCCGTATAATCTCACACCGCACTCATCACCAATTTGCCGTCAATACTAGGGCCAACCGTCTCGGGAATTTCCTCACTCATGGATAAAACGTTCCAACCTGCCAATATTGAATTCCGCTGGTACCAGGAGTGGGAAGCTAAAGGCTATTTTGCCCCTCAGGGCGGCGAACAGGCATACAGCATTATGATCCCCCCGCCCAATGTCACCGGCAGCCTGCACATGGGTCACGGTTTTCAGGAAGCGATTATGGACGCACTGATCCGCTACCACCGCATGGCAGGGTACAACACGTTGTGGCAAGTGGGCACGGATCATGCGGGCATCGCGACGCAAATGGTGGTTGAGCGACAGCTGGAGGCCCAGGGCACCAATCGGCACGATTTGGGCCGGGAAAAATTTGTCGAAAAAGTCTGGGAGTGGAAAGAGCAATCGGGCGGCACTATCACGCGCCAGCTGCGCCGGCTCGGCTCTTCCCTGGATTGGTCCCGCGAACGTTTTACCATGGACCCAGGGCTGAGCGCTGCCGTTCAGGACGTGTTCATCCGCCTGCACCGTGAGGGCCTAATTTACCGGGGACAACGTCTCGTAAACTGGGATCCTTCACTGCACACTGCAATCTCGGACCTGGAGGTGATCTCCGAGGAAGAACAGGGCCAGATGTGGCACTTCAATTACCCGCTGGCCGGCGACGAGGGGCACCTCACCGTCGCCACCACCCGTCCGGAAACCATGCTCGGTGACAGCGCCGTAGCTGTTCATCCCGAGGACGAGCGCTATGCACACCTTATCGGCCGCACAGTGCAGCTGCCGCTATGCGATCGCGAAATTCCCGTCATCGCCGATGAATATGTAGACAGGGAGTTCGGCACTGGCTGCGTCAAAATCACACCGGCCCACGATTTCAACGACTACGACGTGGGGCGTCGTCACAATCTGCCGATAATCAACATCTTTAATGACGATGCCGCCATCAATGATCATGCACCGCAGCCCTACCGGGGCCTGGACCGAATGGACGCCCGGCAACGAGTAGTCGCCGATCTGGATGCCCTGGGACTGCTCGATAAGGTGGAAGACCATCGCCTCAGAGTACCTCGGGGTGATCGCTCGGGCGTCGTGATCGAGCCCTACCTCACCGACCAATGGTATGTAGACGCCAAAAAACTCGCCAAGCCCGCCATCGCCGCCGTTGAAAACGGCGATATTCAATTCGTACCCAAACAGTGGGAAAACACCTATTTCGCCTGGATGCGAGATATCCAGGACTGGTGCATCAGTCGCCAGTTGTGGTGGGGCCACCGCATACCTGCCTGGTACGATACCGATGGCAATGTCTATGTGGGCGCGAGTGAAGCGTCAGTCCGCGAGGAGAATGCACTGGCAGATGAGGTCGCCCTGCGTCAGGACGAGGACGTACTGGACACCTGGTTCTCATCCGCATTGTGGACATTTTCGACGCTGGGCTGGCCCGAAGAGACCGAGGAACTGGCAATTTTCCACCCAAGCTCGGTGCTGGTCACCGGTTTCGATATCATCTTTTTTTGGGTTGCACGCATGATTATGATGACCCTGCATTTACGCGAGGAGGTACCCTTTCATACGGTGTATGTTCACGGCCTGGTCCGCGACGCTGAAGGACAGAAAATGTCCAAATCCAAGGGCAATGTCATCGATCCCATAGACCTCATAGACGGCATTGAACTGGAAGAACTGATCAGTAAGCGCACCGCCGGCATGATGCAGCCAAAAATGGCCTCCAAAGTTGAGCAATCCACGCGTCGGCAGTTTCCCAATGGCATTGCAGCGTACGGTACTGACGCACTCCGTTTCACTTACTATTCACTGGCCTCCACAGGCAGGGATATCAAGTTCGACATAGGCCGTATCGAGGGTTACCGGAATTTCTGCAACAAAATCTGGAACGCCGCGCGCTACGTAATGATGAATTGCGACAATGAAGACTGCGGTGTGAACAACAGTGAGCGCGTACAACTGAGCCTGGCGGATCGATGGATCACAAGTAAGCTGCAAGAAACCACGGCTCAAATTACGCAGGCTGTCGGCTCGTACCGCTTCGACATGGCATCTCAGGCGCTGTACGAATTTATTTGGAACGAATATTGTGATTGGTACCTGGAACTCTCCAAACCCGTGCTCTGGGATAAGGATGCATCCCCGGAGGCCATGCGTGGTACTCGCCAGACACTGATTCGAGTGCTGGAAACCTGGCTGCGTCTGCTACATCCACTAATGCCATTTATCACCGAAGAGATCTGGCAGTCGGTAGGCCCACTCGCGGGAAAGGCCGGTGCCACCATCATGTTACAACCCTATCCTGAGCCAAACGAAACCGATGTCGACGCGGAGGCTGAAGCCGATATCGAATGGCTCAAAGCGGTGATTCTCGGCGTAAGAAATATCCGTGGCGAGATGAATATTCCACCGGGAAAAGCGCTAACCGTGCTGCTGCGCAATGGCGACGCCAGTGACCAAACACGGCTGGCACAAAATTCGCAATACCTGAAAAAGCTGGCTAAACTTGATGACATAAGCTGGCTTTCTCCTGACGATGCTGTTCCAGCAGCCGCCACAGCATTAGCCGGCGAACTGGAAATTCTTGTACCGATGGCTGGTCTGATCGACAAAGATGCGGAGATCAGCCGACTGAACAAAGAAATAGGCAAACTGGAAAGCGATCTGGCGCGCCTGCAGGGCAAGCTGGGCAACGCCGCCTTTATCGACAAAGCACCGGCAGCTGTCGTCGCCAAGGAGCAGGAAAAACTGCAGGCACAGCAGCAGGCACTGGAAACTTTACAGGAGCAAATGCAACGCATCCAACTCATCTGATAGCTTGCTCTAACAACGGTTACGGGATTGTCCCGTTTAGGTGCCCCATTGCGCTGGTGAAACATAATAAAAACAAAAGGTTTAACCGAGGAAAGTGGTATGAGTGATCGACACAGCGGTACGGTCAAATGGTTCAATAACGCGAAGGGGTTTGGGTTTATCACCCGCCAGGAAAAAGATGAGGATGTATTTGTTCATTTCCGCTCTATTCAGGGCGAGGGCTACCGCACTCTGAATGAGGGTCAGGCCGTCGAGTTTACCTTAATAGAGGGCCCGAAGGGATTGCAGGCCGAAGACGTCCAAAAAATCTAGTCCGTTCCATGTGCTCGCGGTGACACCAACAGTGGGTTGTTGTTGGACACGACAGGCGTCCTCAAGAGAGGGTCAACAACTTGCGCGTCAACAAACGCCTGGAAATACTTCAACTTATATTTTCACGCAGGACTTCACCGCAGCACCAATGGTGTTAGAATGCCCCGCGTTCACGCCCACGCCTTGCGGGCATCATCATTGTTGAGAGGAATTCCATGAGTCTTATTGTTAAGCTGATTATCAGCCTCGTCATTGCCGTTATTGCGTTTGTCCTGACAAGCATTATGCTTACCGGCGAAGTAATGCTTGTCGGCGAAACTATTGATTTACGACTGCTGATTGCCTTTTTTGTCGCCACTACCGCCACTGCGCTCATCGTAAGAGATACGGTTCACCCCGCGACCGACACGGATACGCACGTGGCGGAAGGCAGCACACGGCATGGGCCATCGAGCGATGCCGACCGCGAGTACGGAACCGTAAAGTGGTTTAACGTCTCCAAAGGGTTCGGGTTTATTGTCAGGGAAAACGGCGAAGAAATATTTGTGCACTTTCGCTCGATTCGCGGAGAAGGCCGTCGCGGCCTTCGGGATGGCCAAGAGGTCAGTTATGTCGTGACCGAAAGCGACAAAGGACCCCAGGCAGAGGATGTTGAGGGTGAAAACTAAGCACTAGTGGAGCTCGAGAATGGCCTACCAATCGCGGTGGGGCATTTTCGCACCCTCTTGTTGTAATACATCATCGGCCGCGTGTTTCAGTCGCTGAGTTGCGCTTTCAGTAAGTTAGTCAGACACATATCAGTGAGAGTCCAGCGCATGTCCTCCTGGAGTGGGCCACTGTGCGGAGCGCCTCCACTCCTCCTGGTTGTGCTCGCCTAACGTCGATACTCGTCCAACGCATCAATCCGGCAGTAGCACCGCACGCGCTGCAATGCCACAATACGCGGCTGTAAAATACAGGGTAGGAATTCTCACATGAAACCCTCCATCCGGATCAATCCTCACACCAACACTAAGGAATCAACTTGAGTAAAAGTACTCCTCGCACCTCTTACCGCTTCCGTGGCATCACCATGCCGACCAGTTCCCATCCGTCGATGCTTAAGCTTCGTCGGCAGGGCATTCGTCCTACTATCCACGGTAATAAACTCTGGAAATCCAGTCGGCTGCTAATCGACTACATGAACCAGAATCGGCCCGAGCACTGCAGGAAGGTTATTGACGTTGGCTGCGGATGGGGAGCTTCCGGCATTTGGTGCGCGAAAACACTAGGATCCAAAGTCACATCTGTAGATGCGGACCCCGATGTATTTCCATTCCTGGAAGCATCAGCAGAGCTAAACGGAGTGAGCACCAAACCATTGGTTGCCCGCTTTGAGGAGCTAACCACAAAAAAGCTGGCTAAGTTCGACATGCTCATCGCCGCAGATATCTGCTTTTGGGACGAATTAATCGAGCCGGTTTCCAAATTGGTAAATCGCGCCGTAAAAGCCGGAGTGAAACACATCATCATCGCCGATCCGGAGCGTTCTACCTTCTTTGAGATGGCTGAGCGCTGCGAGAAACGCCATTGTGCCGAGGTTCTGGAATGGCAAACCAAATCGCCTATCAAGGCCCGGGGTGCCCTAATGGTATTGGAGAACGCGTAAAACGCTTAAGTGGCGCCTATCCTGTGCCGCCACCACTCATTGACAGTGAGGTCTCAGACAGGGGTAGCACCCGGCTCAGGTGGTTTGGCCATCGGGAAAACCTCCCTCCGCTGGCGATTTATGCCAAATAGTTTACTGGTCGCCCACTTTTTAACCAGCACCTGTGGCCTGTCGTCCTCATCGGTGCTATAAAGCCGCCCTGTTGTCCAGACGCACATAATCACGCCCTAGTCGACCGGCACTCAGCGAGATTCAATCTTCTAGCCCGAGGTCTTGGGGAGCGCTGACAACGCCATAAGTTTGCTATATCCATGTGATAAGTTCGCAGAACTGAACTACCTTTAAGAGACGTTGGAACTCCCCGGAGATCATTGAGAAATTATGAAACAGCTAGGAATACTTGACTCCGCTTTTGTCAATCTGGAGCAAACCAACACACCGCAGCACGTGGGCGGCATTGGCATCTATGACCCATCGACCGCGCCAGGCGGATTCGTTCGTTTCAAGGACGTAATCGCCAGTTTTGAGCGACGGCTGGGTAATTTGCCCCTGTTCCGCACCCGTCTGGTGGAGGTACCGGGCGGCCTGGATCGCCCCTACTGGATAAAAGACGCCAACTTTGACGTGGAATTTCACCTGCGCCACATCGCCCTGCCCGAGCCCGGCGACTGGCGCCAATTGTGTATCCAGACCGCGCGCCTGCACTCGCGACCGCTGGACATGTCTCGGCCGCTGTGGGAGGCCTATATCATTGAAGGCCTGGACAATATCCCCAACCTGCCCAAAGGCTGTTTCGCCGTCTACACAAAAATGCATCACTCTCTTGTCGATGGCGCAGGCGGCTCCTCCTTTATGACCGCCATACACGATCTCCTACCCGATCCAGGACCCGCCACCGAGCTAGACGTCGAGCCTCGGCTCGTAGACGCCGCCCCCACCGTTAGTGAGCTACTGACCAAAGCGACACTCAACAGCGTGAAGAATGCGGCGCAGCTAGTTACAGGGACGGTAAAAAACACACGCGAGTTAGGCAAATACGCCTTGGGTATTGCACGCAAAGAAATCCCCGCTCCGGATATATCGGCACCAAAAACGCGGCTCAACAAGCCCGTAGGACCCCACCGCGTCTTCGACGCAGCTGAATTTCCGCTGGATGGATTCAAGGACATCAAAAATGCAGCCGGAGTTACTGTTAACGATGTAGCCCTGGGGGTGATTGGCGGCGCCTTGTCCCGCTACCTCGAGTCGAAAGGAGAGACGCCCAAAGAAGGCTCACTTGCTGCAGCCATGCCTCTTAACATGCGCACGCGCCGCGGTCTCACGCAGGAAAACAATCAGGTAGGTTCCGTTTTTGCCTCATTGCATACACAAATAAAGGATCCGATAGAGCGCCTCACCGCTATTCGGCAATCTACTGAAGAGGCCAAGATCAACGGCGAAGCCAGTCCACTGGTAGACGCACTGAAGCTGGCCGGCGTATTTTCTCCTGTTATTTCAAAGTCGCTCGCCGGATTCTGGTCGCGTAACGCACTATCGAAACACATACCGGTGAATATCTCGACGTGTATTTCCAATGTCGCCGGGCCCGACTTTCCGTTGTATTGCGCCGGAGCCAAGATGGTAGATTACTTCGGGCTGGGCGTGCTGACACCCGGTATGGGCATTTTTCATCTGGTATTCAGTTACTCGGGCAAACTGACGCTATCGGTGTTGGCAGACCGCGATATCATGTCCGACCCGGAGTTTTATCACGACTGTCTCGTCGCCTCCTACGAGGAACTTTACGGTGCTGCTATCAGTATGGGGACCCTGCGAGCCAAAAGTACGGATATTGCAGCAAAGGCTAAAATTAAATCGCCTCGACGAAAACGCGCCAGCGCGGCAACTCGTAAATCACGCCCGAAAAATGCCTCGATACAAAAAAAGGCCGTAAAGAAGGCAAAGCCTATAGCCAAGAAGCCGCTGACAGCGAAAGCACCCAGAGCGACTAAAGCTGCTGCTAAGAAAAAAGTAGCTGCTCGCCCTTCGATTAGAGCTGCCGCTACTAGACCCAAGGTAATACGGCGCGAATCGGGCTCACCAAAACCCAAACTCGTGTAGTGGTAACCGTCCAATCGCGATCCAGCGGCCGTATTCTCCCTCAGTGGCCGGATTGAATGAATTGCGGTATGGGACAGCAACAAGTGGATCCAGGTATGTACATTCGGCAAAAGAAAGGTAATGAGTAGCAAAAAACGGCGCGATATTCCACGTTTCAAGAGCCCAATCATCGAAACGCATTGTCATCTGGATTATCTTGAACCGGAAGACATGGAATCGACGCTGAAGAAGTCTCTAGCGGTTGGGATTGAGCGGATCATCACTATCGCAGTGTCAGTGGATAATCTCGATCGAGTTATGGATCTGACCAAACTCTCGCCCTGCATCTGGGGCACCCAGGGCATACACCCGCACGAGGCGGCCAACTACAACGATCAAGTCGATGCCACCATACGCGAGCATGCGACCAATGAACGCATACTGGCAGTGGGAGAAATAGGACTCGACTATTTCTATGACCACGCAGACCGCGCGGTTCAACGCTCAGTTTTTGAACAGCAGCTGCAAACTGCGTCAGAACTTAACCTCCCTGTTGTCATCCATACTCGCGAAGCCGATGATGATACCCGCGACATCCTCCGAAACTACAGCGCTCTACTTAAATGCAAAGGTGTCATACACAGCTTCACCTCGAGCCTGACGTTGGCAGAATTCTGCCTGTCAGAGGGTTTTATGCTCGGTTTCAATGGAATCACCACTTTTAACAGCGCAGAGAATGTGCGGGAAATTGTTGCGGCGACGCCAGTAGAGCAACTTCTACTGGAGACGGATGCACCTTATCTGACACCCGTTCCCTATCGGGGCAAACCCAACGCCCCCTACTACCTGCCCTTCGTCGCTGAAAGGGTCGCTACCATCAAGCAGTTGGATATTGAGGTCCTGCTTCAACATGCCTATGCGAACAGCCTCGCCCTCTTCTTTAGTCAAGGCTCACGACAGGTTTAACAAACGCACAATCCGTTGACCAACAATTCGACTGCAATGTCCAAGCGGTTTCACAGTTTCGGTGATAAACTAAGCGCCCTCTTATAGACACCTTGCTCAAATTTCACAGGCAAACGCCACGAATGGAATACATTATCGGACAGCGTTGGGTTAGTCATGCCGACGCGAAACTGGGGCTTGGCATAGTCGTTGATATCGATGGACGCCGCATTACCCTCGCTTTTCCCGCGGTTGATGAGGAACGCACCTACGCAATTGAGAACGCACCCCTAACCCGATTGCGCTTCAAGACCGGCGACCATATTTCCACGAACAATAATGTGGATTTGCTGGTACAGGAAGTCCGCGAACAACAGGGCCTACTCGTATACATCGGTACCGATCACCACGATGAGCAACTGACTGTTTCCGAGCTTGAGCTTGACGCTTTTGTGCAATTAACAACACCCCAGCAACGATTGCTCAATGGCCATTTCGATAGGCACAGCGAATTTGCGTTGCGAGTGGCAACATTTGAACATATGGACGCGATGCAGCGCTCGCCGGTGCGAGGACTATTGGGGTCTCGCACAAGTCTGTTAGCACACCAGGTCTATATCGCCAATGAAGTGGGCCGCAGACACGCGCCGCGGGTACTACTGGCTGATGAAGTTGGGCTCGGCAAAACTATTGAAGCAGGGATGATTATTCAGCAACAATTGCTGACGGGGCGCGCCTCGCGAATACTCATACTGGTGCCGCCCAGCCTGCTGCACCAGTGGCTCGTGGAAATGCTGCGCCGCTTCAATCTGCATTTCTCGCTGTTCGACAGCGAACGGTTGGCCGAAATGCCTGAGGGTAACCCCTTTGAGGCGGAGCAACTGGTGCTGTGCAGCCTCGAGCTATTTAATGACCAACCGGAGGTACAGGCTCAGGCCTTGGCGGCGCAATGGGATCTTGTAGCCATAGATGAGGCTCATCATTTGCATTGGTCGCAAGATACCGTTGGCGAAGACTATCTATTTGCTGAGCGCCTCGCACAGCAAACCGCCGGACTGTTATTGCTTACAGCGACGCCGGAACAAATCGGCCAGGCCAGCCACTTCGCTCGCCTGCGTCTATTAGATCCCTCGCGTTTTCACGACCTGGCAACGTTCCAGAGCGAGGAACAGCAATACAGAAAATGGAGCGAGATGGCAGATTCCTTGGAATCTGGAGAAATCCCCAGCGAACTGCCCCCCGGACTCGATCCGAAATCGCCCTTCGCCGCACTCATCGAGCAAATACTCGATAGGCACGGCACCGGCCGCGTACTCTTTAGGAACACCCGGTCGGCAGTGGCGGGCTTCCCGCAGCGAGTTCTTCATCAGTATCCACTGGCAGCACCAGAGCAGTACACGCTGGCACAGGTTGATCTTCATGAGCGGCTTTACCCTGAACAGTCCTATATAGACGACAGTTGGCTGTCGTTTGACCCCCGCGTACTTTGGCTGGAACAGACGCTCAAACAACTGCGCCCGGCCAAGGTATTGATCATCTGCGCAAATGCAGCGACTGCGGTGGCGCTGGAACATCATTTGCACTTGCGCTCAGGCATTCGCTCCTGTGCATTCTATGAAGGTCTTTCCATCATCGAGCGAGACCGTGCGGCGGCCTATTTCGCCGATGAAACCAATGGCGCACAAACCCTGGTGTGCTCAGAAATCGGTAGCGAAGGCCGCAATTTCCAGTTTGCTCATCACCTTATACTGTTCGACCTGCCGATGAATCCGGACCTGCTGGAACAACGGATCGGACGGCTCGACCGCATAGGCCAGGAGCATGACGTCATCATTCATGTTCCCTACCTCGAGGACACTGCCCAGCAAACTCTGCTGGAGTGGTATGACACCGGACTTAACCTGTTCCACGACAGCTGTTCTGCCGGCTTCATGATCTTTCAAATGTTTGAGGAGCGCCTGCTTCCGCAGCTGGAGCAACGGACCGACGACTTCGGCTCGCTGCTGGCCGACAGCGCAGCTTTCACCGCCAAAACCCGCCAGGAGTTACGTGACGGACGCGACAAATTATTGGAACGCAACTCCTGCAAGCCCGAGATTGCCATGGCGCTGATTGAGGAAGTTATCGCCATTGAATCTGAAGATTCACTCGAAAGCTATTTGGAAGCATTGTGCGAAGCCTACGGGGTTGAGCAGGAATTTCATTCCGATCAAACTCTCATTCTGCGCGCGTCTGAACACATGCTCACCGGCCATTTCCCCCACCTCAAAGAGGATGGCACCACCGTTACCTTCAGTCGCGCCAAGGCATTAGCACGGGAGGACATGGCATTCCTGACCTGGGAGCATCCCATGATTCTGGAAGCTATGGATATGGTGCACTCTACCGAGCTTGGCAACGCGGCACTGGGTACCATTAAACTAAAAGGCGTTGCGCCGGGAACGATGTTGCTGGAGGCGCTGTACACAGTAAACTGTGTAGCGCCAAGAGTACTGCAGGTTGAACGTTTTCTGCCCCTGAGCCCAATGCGTCTCCTGATAGACGCTCGCGGAAAAGATCTGGCAGAGCTGGTCCCCCACCAGCGATTGAATCAATTAATTGAGAAAGTCAAAAAGCCCACCGCCCTGGCCATTATCAAGCAAGTTCGAAACGAAGTAGAGGCCAAAATGCTATTAGCCTCCGCTCAGGCTGAATCCCAACTGGAGAACATTCTGACTACGGCCGAGCAGACCATGCGCGCCGACTTGGGTGCCGAAAAAGACCGCCTCGCCGCTCTCAGGGAGGTCAACCCCTCCATCCGCCAGGCGGAACTGGACCACCTCGACTATCGCATCGAAGAATGTGCTGTACACATTCAACATGCCAATTTACAACTACAGGCACTGCGCCTGATCATCACCACCTGAATGGCAAAAAAACAATCAAGCCACAGTATTTATTGGTAAGCTTCCCTCACTCGGCCAGGCCCATCGCGTTTGTAGAGTACATCACGCCTACGCAGTAAAAAGTGCGAAGTTATACCCTATTCTATTGACCAACGCGAAGGAAAACTGTTTATTGGTCCTATGGTAACCAAACAGAACCATACTGAATAGACGGTATACATAAAATGGAGCAGGTCCGCTGCCTATGCGGTAGTACCCAAATAACTGTGGCGTGTAGGGCATCACATCAGCTTCCGACCTTCCGGGACGGTGTACGACTCGCGCTGCGTGCTTTACCGTGACCGCTAAAACACTACCTGAAACTGTTAGTGTAATTCTGGTTGCCTTCAATGCCTGGGAACTGACGCGACGGTGCCTCGAACACCTGCTCGACGCATCCTCTGCACTGAAAATAGAAGTGATTCTGGTGGACAATGGCTCATCCGATGGCACGCCAGAACGGGCTGAACAGGAATTCCCGACTATAACCGTGCTCAGGGCAGGAGAAAACCTCGGGTTCGGTCGAGCCTGTAATCTTGGTATGGCAACAGCACAAGGAGAGTTCGGTGTTTTTCTAAACAACGACGCTCTGCTAGCACAAGAACAACTTTCCCAACTGCTTGAAGCCTACCGGCGCCTCCAACTTAATGGAATCTACACCAGCCGCATAGTCGATGAGAAAGGCAGAGAAGAAACCTCCTGCTTCCGCGCGATTGGGCCCGGAAAATTACTAACAACTGCATTTGGACGACTGGATCAGGCCACGCAGGATAGTGCTCATAGACTCTCACTGAATAACAATGAAGCGCTCGAAGTCGACTGGTGTACCGGTGCTTTTATGTTATTTCCCCGCAGGATCTGGGAGGATTGCGGCGGTTTCGATGAGAATTTTTTTATGTACTACGAAGATGTAGACCTTTGTCTGCGCTGGCAAGCTAAGGGCTATAAATGCTACGCGAACACACAGATCACCATTCAACATACATGCGGTGGTTCCTCTACGAACTCGATTGCGAGATCGAAAACCGTCGACACGTCACAACGTTACTTTTATCGCAAGCATTTCGGAATCGCTGGCGCCATTCAGTCCCGTCTTTTTCAGATTTTTAGAAGTGGCTTGCGATCTGTCTTTCATGGTGCAATGGCCATAGCGCCGGATCAACGCAGGGATTGTGTCCTTCATTTCAATCTACTAGTAGCAGCATTAACTCATGACTAGAGAGAACCAGGATATTTGTATCAACTGCGGTGGCGCTCAACCGATCGAGATGAACAATTGCCACGCACCTGAGGAAAACGGTACAATTTTTAACCTCCTTTTGAGAGCAGACTCACCTCTGTACTCAGAACTACTAGATCACTAGAGAGTCCCTGAAAGAATGCAATTTCCACTGCGCGAGAAAATCGACTATGTGAAAGACAGGTGTCTAAACGCCATCTGGATGTTTCGAAACGGAAAATTCAAGCTCATCGTCAAGAGCGTCCATATCGAAATCAACCACAGAGTGATGCTATTAAAATCTCTGCTCCTTCACGGCCGAAATCCCGACTACAGCAAACTTCCCGGCTCAGCCTATGTCAACCGACGAAAACTTGTCCCGGCAAGTTACGCTCCAACAAGAGCGAGGCGATCTTCTCTTCCGGTACTACAAGTCGACAGAAAAAAAGTGGCCGACGAACTAAATGCCATTATCGCATCGAGCGTAATTGGGGATAACAGTCAGTCATGATAGTGCCTTGCCGAATTTCTGTTCTTACGGTCACGTTCAACGCCATTGAATTCATAGAGAGTTTCTTACTCTCACTGATGGAAGTGGACGCCCAGAATATCGATCTTGAAATCATCATAGTGGATAACGGATCCAGCGACGCATCCGTATCACTTGTTCGCGAGAAGTTTCCCGATGTCATCATCATAGAAAATGAACAGAACAATTATGCAGGAGCCTTGAACCTTGGTATCGCCATGGCTCGAGGCGATTTCATCGCTATTACAAACAACGACGCAAGGGTCGACGCGAACTGGCTAAAGGGCTTTCTCCCGGCATTTGATTCAGACGAAAAAATTGGCGCGGTGCAGAGCAAAATCCTTTTTGCAAAAGGGAGTAAGATAAATAGTGTCGGCGTAGAACAAGTCGAGCACTTCTATTTCAGGGATATCGGCTTCAATGAGGAAGACTCTGAAGAGTTTTCACTGGCGGCAGAACGCGATTATATAACCGGCGGCTCCGTGATGTTCAGGCGGGAGTGTCTCGACGATGTAGGAGCCTGGGATGAAGAATTCATCATGTTCATGGAGGATGTCGACTACAGCGCACGCTGCCGTGAGCGCGGCTGGAAACTTTGGTATTCTCCAGACAGCGTTATTTATCACCACTACCATGGCAGTACGTCCGAGGCATTTTGTGAATACTTTTGTACTCGAAACCGATTTTTCTACATAGCGAAGCACTTCCCACTGCAGCTGCCAGAAGCAATACCTTCATCGCACTTTTTCAAAAAAGGCGAGTATGACCACCTCTATCGCACACTGTTACACAGCATGAGAATTATGTGCGGCTGTCAAGATACAGGCGTCGTATTAGAAGTGCTGAAGGCCCTCAGGAAATGCCTTCCAGACTTTCTTGGCGACATCAGCACCAATAACTTCTTTTCTCAACTGGAAATAATTCTTGGCTTACGCAAGATCCGCGTGGGCATTTACGATCACGCGGGGCACTTTGCTGGTGGTGGCCAACGCTATGTCGCTGAAATGGCGGCCATCATGCAGGACCGGTACGACGTAACCTATATTTTTAATAAAGATGTTGCTCTTCAAGATTACAAGGAATGGTTTGACTTGGATTTATCAAGGTGCTCCATGAAGGTTATTGGCATTCCTTTTTTTGACGAACGGGACCGATTTACAGCAGATGAAGGCATGGTCCTGTCGGAAAAGCACAATGTATTCGATGGAATTAGCAGGGAAAGCCTCAACTACGATATTTTCGTAAATGCCAATATGCTGGGCAAAGTAAACCCTCTCTCGCTGCAATCCATTTTTGTTTGTCACTTCCCTGATCAGGAAAAGTCACGCTTTTTTCAGGTCAACAAATACGATTGTCTCATGATCAATGGCGACTACACCGGGGAATGGGTACAGAAACGCTGGGACCTACAGCCAACACATAGGCTCTATCCACCAGTTAACATGTACAACGCTGATAGCACAGCACACAACAAGGAAAAAATTATTTTATCTGTCTCCCGCTTCGAGATCAGTGGCAGTAAAAAACAGCTAGAACTAGTTCAAAGTTTCACCGCCATGTGCAAGAGCCACCCCATACAAACTGAGGGCTGGAAACTCATACTAGCTGGGGGCAGCACACCGGATAACGCCTACCTTGAAATGGTAGAATCTGAAGCTCTGGCAACAAAATGTCCCGTGGAGATAAAGCCCAATGCAGCAGTCAGTGACATTAAAGATTTGTATAGAAGAGCTACCATATTTTGGCATGCCTGCGGACTGAACGAAACCAAGCCAGAGCGCATAGAGCATTTTGGCATGACAACAGTAGAGTCGATGCAGAACTACTGCGTGCCGATCGTCATAGACGGGGGCGGCCAGCGAGAAATTGTCGAACAGGGTGAATCCGGGTACCGCTTCTCTACACTGTCACAATTACAGGAGCACAGTTTAACGGTTATGACGGATCCCCAGCTATGTCAAACGCTGGCTGAGAATGCCTATGGACGCAGTCAGCTATTCGATCAAAAAGTATTCAAAGTCAGACTAGAGAGTTTGCTGGAGGAAGTAGAGGCTAACCTGGTTGGAATTGACGTGCTTTAATCCCCGTATTCCTAGGCTATGTTTGAGCGGCTTTCTGAAGCAAGCCTACCACTTCAGAGAGTTCTACCGAACCTCCCGCCAAAAGGAACGGACACTCCGCCGCTATTGCAACTGCCTTCTCTATTGACTCTGCCTCGAATATTGTAAAAGCCCAGGTAGAGCCTGCTGTGGACGCTGCATCCGCGTCGCCATTTTCGTGAACGGCTTTATGATCTGCGAGTACGCTGAAACGATTTCTAAAAGGTGATTCTAGCTGCTTTAACCATGTGCGAAACTCCGACCCCAGAAGTATAGGCGACAATCGGGCATGGTCATCATCACTGTTATACCCATAACTTAAGAAATACTGGTGCTTCGTTGGCTCAGTTTCTGCGGCTACATAACTTTCAAGCTTTTCAAGGATGGGTCTCGCTGGACAAATATCAGCGGCAAGACTCATCAGACGCACAGCTGACGCAAGATCCGTACTCTCCAGGCGCAATGCAGCGTTCTTGAAAAGCCTAGCATCGTCATCAGTGAGCGTAAATTCTTTCCCGTTCTTCTCTTCCTGCTCTTCCTGTTCGGCAGATATATCCTTGCTACACGACAGGATATGCGCATAAATGTCGGAGACCTCTTGGGCAGACACTAAACCAGCGAGTTCTTTCTTTACAACGCCCAGCACCCTGATAACAACCCCAATAAAGTCATTGTCCAACACCCGCTCTACTTTCGCCTGCTCATCTGGATCATCAAAAATACTATCGCTATTCGGGAAATACTTGTCTTTAAGCCTCTGGTTGCTTTCGGCAAATAAACTGAATACCTTGTTTCGAGTCGCCAATGACGGCTGCTGTCCTTTCCCCTTGAGCTCTCGGTAAATGATATTTTGAATTTTTTCTCGTATCGCCAACAGTTCAACACGCGCTGTACGCACCGGAAACGCACAGTTGATGGCACGTGCCAGCGCCTGGCCTGAAGGCCTCAACGATTTGTTTTCAATTGCTATCCTTTTGTCTAACGCCCCGACAAGTTCAGGATCAATTTTACTAGTGAAATCGTCAAGTAGACTTTTATTCAGGAACTTTTCGTGGTCATAAATTGATAAATCGATTGATTCGAACCCAAAGCGCTTCTCCCATTCCAGAAGCATTTCGTAGTAGTTGTAGTATTTATTACGGTGCGTGCAGAGGCGAATAATTTCGCTAAATGTCTTGGTTCCGCCGGCTCTTAGGTTCGTTGTATAAAATGAGGTGCAGGTAGCTCCCTGCTCTCTTATATAACAAACAATTTTGATGGAATCAAAATAGGCACTAAGTAGCCTGTGCACGTTGTCCATCTCGTTTTCTGTGTGCAGTCGCGAATGAAAATGTTCACTGGAAATTATCACTGTATGAATATTTGATCCCAGTGACTCCAATTCGCTTTCAAATTTTGCAATAAAATTGCGCCTGAATTTCTCTCTTCCCTCAGGTGTGGAGATTCCCTTTTCAATCAAATATTCGTCATAAGAGTCATCACTGATGCAATATGCTGGTAGTGCACGATTATTGGTTGTGCCTGCACTCTGAACAAAGTGAAAACCGGCGCTTTTCAGTGTTTTTTGGTTTTGATACAGAAAACGCTGTATCGAGGAAGTCCCCGTCTTTTCTGTTCCAATATGAACAATTGCTTTCAACTTTAACGCCCCAATAAATCCAATGCGCCATCTGTTGCGAAATGGCAACTACAAACAAAATATGTAGTGGTTATGATCCGATCAAGCACGCCTTGTTTGTGTGCCTTCAGCAGAAAACGAAACGAGCGGGTCTGACATGATATGCATGAAAATATCCCTCAACACGCATCATATCCAAACCGTAAATCTTGTCAAATATCCAAAGAAAAAACGTCTGAGGCCTACTCAGGGCATCACTCTACTGAAGGAAAACATTCGCTCCCAGTATTAACACCGCCAGGCGACCCGATACCGTGGTTCACAAGTGGGTAAGCAAGGGCAGGCCCTGTATCAAATGCACAGAAACACTCGGGACTAATATAATCTTGAGCTAGCTTGTGCTCTACGTTGCACTAATGGGGTTCCATCAGTTTCAAGCGTATCTGGAATGGCGGCAAGTTGATCACTCGAAGTAAATCCACGAAGGTGGTGCCCATCAGCGTCCGCCGACTTTTGAGGAGGGAGCGGCTGTCGGTAGTCTTTCCGTGTTTTCTAAGGTCTGCTGTTTTCTATGACTTCATCAATTTTATTGAGTAATACGTCTAGGCGCGCGGGTTTTTGAACGAAACCCGCTATGCCTGCACCTTGAAACCGGTTCAATATCTCGTGTTCAGTGAAGCCACTACAGAGCACCACACGCACATCAGGCTGGATTTTTCGGAGCTCAGTAAACACCTCTTCTCCATCGAGTTTTGGCATATTAAAGTCCAGCAATACACAGTCGATTGATTCGAAGTTAGATCGAAAGACATCCACAACCTGCTGCCCGTCTACTGCCTCAATAACGTCATAGCCCGCTTGCTCGATCGCCATAACGAGTACATCCCGGACCAACGGCTCATCTTCACCAATCAGTATTCGGGCAGACTTTGCAGCAAGGATTTCTTGACTTGCCAACTGCTGCTCCCCATTCTCCAGAGGAGTAAGTGGAAGAATTATGGCAAATGTCGTGCCCTCTCCAGGCATTGATTTTACTGAGATAGCGCCCCCATGTGCCCGCACAATACCCTGTACTGCGGCGAGCCCAAGGCCCCGACCGCCTGGTTTAGAAGTGAAAAAAGGATCGAACATTTTGGCCATATCCTGAGGCCCCATCCCGATACCGCTATCGCTAACCCAAATGCGGATATAGTTGCCTGGCTCTAAGGCTGTGTCCGGATGAAGCTGAATAAGCTCTTTATCAGTGTAGTTATGCACACTGGTACCCACCAGTACTATTCCCGTCTCGTTACAATAAGATTCAGACGCGTTGGTAATGAGGTTCATCAGCACCTGTCTCAGCTGACTTTTATCCGCCTCGACGCCCAGGGGCGCTCCGTGTAATTCGTATTGCAAGTTCACCTTCTTCGAAATGGCCACTTGCAACAGCTCGCCAGTCTGTTGAATCATTTCATTGCAGTTGAATTTCTCGGTCGTGCTGACGCCTCGACCCGTGAATGCCAACATCTGGGTGCAAAGGTCCGTTGCGGTGACACTCGCGTTTATAATCTGTTCGAGGTGGCGCGCAACTGGAGCGTCTTCGGACACCTTCCTCATAGCTAGCTCGGCGTTTCCGATCACTGCCGATAGTAGATTGTTAAAATCGTGCGCTACTCCTCCAGCCAACACGCCCAGCGCCTCCATCTTCGTAGGTTCACGAAGCTGCAGCTCCAAGCGGTCGCGTTCAATCGCCAAGCCAACCATTCGAGCAGATGTTTCGAGTACGTCCATTTGGTGCCTCGTCGGTGCACCCGGCTTCACATCGTAGAGCGCCATAGCGCCCAAAATACTGTTGTTTACCGCTGTGACAGGTACCGACCAGCAGGCACAAACCTTGGCAATCCCTGCTTCGTCGCGCAGGTCCTTCCAGAGTGGGTCCTCAGCTATATTTTCGACCACAACAGGCACATTCCAGAATGCCGCAGTACCGCAGGAACCGACCGCAGGTCCAATGCGCAGCCCCTCGACCGCAGCATTGTACTCACCGGGCAAACTAGGGCCGGCGCCTACACTTACGTGTTCTTGGTCCGAATCGATTAGCAGAATTGAACAACGAAGCCCTGGATTCTTTGATTCCACGACATGAACCATCGCTTCAAGAGTTGTTCTCAGCGTTTCATTGATGGGGGGCTGCTCATCCTCTTGGCGGCTGAGATCGCCAATCGGCTTATGGTTAGCAGTGCCAAGCAACACAACTTGTCCGTCTTGAGCCTTTACACGCCAATTGAGGAGCTGCCAGCTACCTCCCTTGGTTCGATGCCGCGCTTGGGCTTGCCCCTCTTCGGCTTCCAGAATCTCTTCCAGTCGAGAATGGTCTTCAGAATGAATCCAACTCAACAGATCACCCACGCCGAGCTCATCGCTGGTAAAGCCAGACAGTGCAATGAAGTCCCTGTTGACACGCAGTGGAACCGCAGCCGCCACCTGACGCAGGATCATAGGTTGGTAAAAATCAGACTCTTCAGGACTGTTCAACTTACAACCCTCTCTTTCGGAACGAGAGTCTTCGTAGACTCCACAGGGAATATTTTTATCTGCATTGCTCACTCAACGAAAAGAGGCATGCAGAACTGCAAATAACATACTCCCAACCGACTAAACTTAGCGCATCAAGTATGCACCAACTAATAGTCGTGTAAAGACATTTCTGTATCGCGGTGACTGCAGCCGAAGCCTTCATATAGCCAGTAGCGTAGTCATAACGATGATCTGGTGCCCCGTAAGACGTATAATTGGCAGCAACGGCCTTCGGTGTGAACGGTGCCAAACCTGGCACCGGCACATGCACATTTGACATGTTTCCCGATGCGCCACCGGTAGGCAGGTTATGAAAGCACAATTTACAACAACAGCTGATCGGGGCGCTCTGCAATATGGGGAACTCAATGACCCCCATACCAGCAGTAATAGTGTGTTGATCGACATTCACTACACCAGTATGAATCCTCATGATTGGAAATATTATGAATTCCTGAAGCAGCTGTACAACAGTCCCATGCCTTTGCCCAAATTACTCTTAGGTCATGACGTATCCGGGGTAGTGGTTGATGTAGGTCATAACGTTACAAAATTCAATGTCGGCGACGAGGTGTATGCCATGAGCGCCAAGACGGGTGCCTTTGCTGAGATGATAGCGATCGATCAGCGCATGGCCGCATTGAAACCCGAAAACGTAACCCACGAACAGGCGGCTACCATCCCGATGGCCGCACTGACTGCACTGCAGGCATTGCGGATCGCGGCATTGAGCGAAGGTGCGCGCGTTCTAGTAGTGGGCGGATCTGGTGGTGTTGGCATTTATGCGGTGCAACTTGCCAAGGCACAAGGCGCCGAAGTTACCGCTGTTTGCAGTACGAAAAATGTGGAGCTTGTGAAGTCGCTGGGGGCAGATACAGTTATTGATTACACGCAGGAAGATTGCACTCAGGGGGAGCGACGCTTTGACATCGTATTTGATACAGTCGGTACACAGTCGGTTGACACCTGTGATGGAGTGTTAAATTTTGATGGCCATTTCATCAGCACACAAACCTCTTTAGGCAATATTGGTCGTGTTTTTCTATCCAGGCTAACATCGCTTGCAGGACAAAATCGTCGAAAATTGAGCACGCTGCTGGCGCTACCTCGTGCAACGGACCTGCTCAATATCTGCGACCTTATTGAAACTGGAAAAGTGATCCCTGTTGTCGATAAAACATTTGATCTCGCAGATCTCGCCCAGGCCATGACATACAGCAAGACAGGCAGAACCCGTGGGAAAATATCAATCAAGGTCAGGTAGAAAGTGGGGCATCGCCCGCTAGGCTGCGGCGGCGGTGGCAATCAAAACGCCTACAGCGTGAATGAAGCAGGCGGGGACGCAGGTGTTTTTGAAGCCATTAAATGAATGTGGCCCATTATGTCTCTTAACCTCTCTTAGCTGTGTAATTTACCCGCTTTTTTAGTGCTTATATGGCCCGTCTTGTGCAACCACTGGATAGATTCCGCTAAGGTTTTCTCGCGGCAGGTGAAGGTCAAGCCAAGTTCATTTTCCAGCTTACTGCTATCGGCATAAATCCATTGCGTAGCATAGGTCATACCCTCTTCAGTAAATGGAAATTCTTTACCTGTTAACTTAATGACAACATCGGCACATTTGCCCAGAAACCTTAGTATTCGGCCCGGTATGTGCACACTAAAAAGCTGCCTGCCTGTCAGCCTTTTACTGATCTCCAGCAAATCAAACCAACTGTAATAATGACCGCCGAGTATGAATCGGTCCGACCCCTCAACGCGCTCCAATATAGCCACATGGGCCTTAGCGACATCACAAGCATTAACGAACTGCATACCCGTACTGCTGGTAAAAGTGAATACGCTGACAAACAGTTTAATCCCAAAATGAGGATCGGATAAACCAGGATCAAAAGCTCCGACAACACCTGTCGGATAAGTAATGATGATGGAGGCTCCCTGTGACTGAAGCTCTCGCACATAATTTTCACACGTTATTTTTGTGCGACCGTAAGGGTTATTTCCTGAACTGACAGATGATTTTTCATTCATCACTGTATCACCGACGTTAAATAACGCGCTAACGCTGGAGATATAAATGATTTTATCGACGCCTGCTGCCAAGCTGCTACCAATAACGAGTTTGGTACCGCCGACATTGGTCTCATACACTTCATTTGCATACTTCTCTGCGGTAGCGACCATTGCCGCCGAATGAATTACCGCATCACATCCCCGAACCGCCGCCTCGACCGCTTTCCTATCCGTTATATTACCCAGAATAATTTCATCGATCTCTACACCTAAACTTTCAAAGATCAATGCTGCCTTCTTTTCTGACCGAACCAGTAATCTAACAATATGACCCGCTTCTTTTAACGCTTTGGCAGTATGTGAACCTACAAAACCTGTTCCACCGGTAACAAGAACTCTCATACCTTTCTCATCGAGAAATCATAGCGCCCGCTAATACAAATTGGGTAGCGCAGAATTTTTACCCGGGAATATTTCACATCGATTATATTTTACTTCACTTTGCAGCAGGTTTTTCTGCAACAATCCTCCAGTTCAAATCAGCAATTTCGGCTTTTTCAGCGGTAGTCCATGATTCACCCCCGGTTTGAAGCAGTTCAAGCGACTCCTCTACCCAAGCGGGCATGAGACGAACTTTCTCAAGCACTCTGACAACTTTACGTACCAGCAGGATCAAGTCTCTTTTCTGTTCACAAATTGGCCATGCTGGCGCTTTCGAAGGCGCATTCAGGATAATGGTAAAACCAGCTCTTTCTAATGCCGCACACACATCAGCAGGATACATTGATTGAGTTGCCGCCAACGTTGGAAGATAGGATTGATGAAGCGCTGAATGCTCTTCGTTACCCCAGTCAAACTCCGGGGTTAACAAGTACTCTGAACACGCATAACGAGTGCCTGGTTTTAATACGCGAAACATCTCTTCAGCGTGAGCATCAAGCTCTTCCTTCTTAAAGAAAGGCCAAACCGCTTGTACGGAATAGCAGCCATCAAAACTTTCAGATTCGTAATCAAGTGGTTCATGATGATTGCCCACTTTATAGTGGAGTCGGTCACTCATATCAACCTGCTTTGCCCAGTCGATAGCATTTTCAATTTGATCGGGGTCAATGTTATAACCCGAGACCTGACCTCCGCTCATTGTCGAAAAATGGTGGGCGATTCGCCCCCTGCCGCAGCCCATATCCAGAAGATGCGTGTCTGCTGGGTTTTGGAGGTTCAGACCTTCCATCACATCTTGCTCGCACAATATCTGATTTCCATACAAGCCCTCATTAACGTCAAGCTGAGGTGGAATGTAGAGCTTTTCCAAATCAAACACAGACAACATATTGTTCAAGACCTTGTAATAGGCCGCTACTGCTTTTGTCTCGTCCTCTGTCTTGGTTTCCGCACCACTTTGCATATTTTGTAGGAATTTATAAGCATCGATACAACCCTGCTTATCTTCCTTAGATAAAGTCACTAGCCGTTTTATACCTGTCAGTGAAGTTTTGAGCCTGTACCAATTGGCCTTTAAGCCTCTGTTTTCTCTTTTGAGATAGCCCGCCATGATATTTTCCTCTCTGTAATGCCACATCCCCATGAGATAGGAAATGCAGTAAAAATAAAAAGTTAAGCCACGTAGTCAAGGCTAGAGCCTGGAAGATCTCTTGTTCTACTCGACATTTACACATTTACATCTTAACAGATTGTGTTAATCTGTAAACAGTCAATTTCTTTAATTATTTCGATAAGGAAAAACAAGCGTGAGCAAGTTGTTCTGGTCCGGCGATCGACCCCAAAGCGAGATTGAAGCGAAAAACAGGGTGTGCAGCGCCGCCCTCTCCTGCCTCAAGCGCCAAGGCATTGAAAAAACGACGATGAGCGATATCGCCAGAGAAGCGGGCATTGCTCGCCCGACACTGTACAAACATTTCAAAAATATCGGGGACCTACTGTATACGGCAATCGATATCGAGGCTTACCACTTCGCCGAATCCGTGGTTAGACACGCTAAACAATTCGCCACCTTTGAAGAGCGTATTGTCGAGACAATCATATATGTCGTTGAAGAGTTACCCAAGGATGCCAATCTGTCGATGATCATCAATGACGAAAGGGCAAAGACTCTAAGGGACCGGGCATTTTCAGACGAGGCGACCCTCGTATTTTCTGAAATGACAGCCGTACCGCTCATTGAAATACGACCTGATCTCGTCGACCAGGGCGTAGAAATTTCAGAGATCATGTCGCGTTTTGCTATATCTATGATCTTATTCCCAGGGAAATACTCCCATGATTCTGATGGACTACGTGCATTAATCAACAGACGCATTTTACCTGGGCTCATATGAACTACTCCGCCGAATTTACTGCCGCGCTAATCTTTGTATTGGTTGCATCAGTAGCGTGGATTATCTGCAAGCTACTTAAGCTCAATGTGCCTGTTATGTACGGTCGCCATGAAACCGGACAATTCCGGATTAGAATCCCAACACGTCTGTCCTGGGTGCTGATGGAAGCACCAGCGGCCATATTTTTTGCCTGGTTTGTTCTTGCCGGGCCTTTGCCTGTAACCCCCCCGGTAATCGTAATATTTATTATGTGGCAGCTACATTATTGTCACCGAGCATTTATCTATCCTTTCCAACTACGAATCAGGCCTGGGTCCACCACCCCGGCTCGTATGACCATATTTGGCGCCATTATATGTGCGGCGGGCGGGTATTTAAACGGTGACTTTATCTCTCATTACGCGACCAATTTACAATCGAATGATTGGTTTTATACTCCGGCTTTTATCATTGGTGTTGTTCTATTCATTGTGGGGTACATCATAAATAAAGCCTCCGACCGCACACTCATAACATTACGCAAGAGCAATTCTGACGCTTATAGCATCCCCTATGGTGGTTTTTATCGCTGGGTTTCATGCCCGAATTATCTTGGCGAAATTATGG
>TARA_R110002072_G_scaffold18165_4_pt1 | contig 43671 bp, 32 predicted proteins | sample TARA_R110002072 | Tara Oceans TARA_R110002072 (sample SAMEA4397118) | marine metagenome | biome: Polar Biome; feature: [SRF] surface water layer (ENVO:00010504); material: water (ENVO:00002006), including particulate matter (ENVO:01000060) such as... | depth 5 m
TTAAAGCCGCTGCCGGTCACGTTTGTATCCCGGTCCGCCCTTTACGTGGGCGACTACTGAAGGATTTGCTTATGACTGACAAGATCGTTGTCGCTGCGCTGTATAAATTCGTTTCCCTGCCTGACTTCCATGACCTGCGTGAGTCGCTGCTGCAATGCATGCTGGATAACGCGGTAAAGGGCACCTTGCTGCTGGCTGAAGAGGGCATCAATGGCACCGTCTCCGGCTCGCGTGCCGGTATCGATGGCCTGATGGCCTGGTTTGACCAGGATCCGCGCCTGGCCGACATCGACCACAAGGAATCCTACTGCGACGAGCAGCCGTTCTATCGCACCAAGGTCAAGCTGAAGAAGGAAATCGTCACCCTGGGCGTGCCCGGCGTCGATCCGAACCAGAAGGTCGGCACCTACGTTGAGCCCAAGGACTGGAACGCGCTGATCTCAGATCCCGAAGTGCTGCTGATCGATACGCGCAACGACTACGAAGTGTCGATTGGCACCTTTGAAGGCGCGGTAGACCCGAAAACCAAGTCGTTCCGCGAGTTTCCCGATTACATCAAAGCGCACTTCGACCCGGCAAAACACAAGAAGGTTGCGATGTTCTGCACTGGCGGCATCCGCTGCGAGAAGGCTTCCAGCTATATGCTCGGTGAAGGCTTTGAGGAGGTTTTCCACCTCAAGGGCGGCATCCTCAAGTATCTCGAAGAAGTGCCGCAGGAAGAGACCAAATGGCAGGGCGACTGCTTCGTTTTCGATAACCGGGTTACCGTACGTCACGACCTCAGCGAAGGCGATTACGACCAATGCCACGCCTGCCGCACGCCAGTGTCGGTGGAAGATCGTCAGTCCGAGTTCTACACCCCGGGCGTCAGCTGTCCGCATTGCTGGGATTCGCTGCCGGAGAAAACCCGCGCCGGCGCCCGCGAACGTCAACGGCAGATTGAATTGGCTAAAGAGCGCAATCAGCCGCACCCACTGGGCTACAACCCCCGACAAAATCGCGAGGCTTAAGCATGCACGCACGCCTGCTCTATGTGATGGACCCGATGTGTTCATGGTGCTGGGGCTTTGCCCCGGTGCTGGAGTCCCTCGCTGAGCAAGCGGCTGCAGCAGGTGTAGGGCTGGAGTTAGTGATGGGCGGGTTGCGCCGTGATGGTGTGGCCATTGATGCCGCCGCCCGCGTGCGATACCTGGGCTATTGGCAGGCGGTCAATGCCAGCACCGGGCAGCTATTCAACTTCAATGCCGGTTTGCCTGAGGGGTTGGTCTACGACACCGAACCGGCCTGCCGCGCTCTGGTGACAGCACGCAACCTGGCGCCCGAGCTGGTCTGGCCGCTGGCCCGACTGATTCAGCGGGCGTTCTACACCGAAGGCGTGGATGTCACCCGCGCCAGTGTGTTGGTGGAGTTGGCCGAGCGCGCCGGGATTCCGCGCATCGTGTTTGCCGAAGCCTTCGACAGCGCTGCACAGCGCGCCGCCACCGCCGCTGACTTCTGCTGGACTCAGGATCTGGGCATTGCCGGCTTTCCCACGCTGCTCGCTGAGCGCAACGGCCAACTGGCGCTGCTTACCAACGGCTATCAACCCCTGGACGTGTTGCAGCCCTTGCTGACGCGCTGGCTGGAGCGGGTTGCCCATGCCTGATCGTTTGAGTTGGGCGGAAGTTCGTCGGCTGGCCCTGCAGCACAAGAAGGCGTTGATCTGGGCCAACTTGGTTGCCGTGCTGGCCACTCTGTGCAGCGTGCCGATCCCGCTGTTGCTGCCGCTGTTGGTCGACGAAGTGCTGCTCAACGACGGTGACGCCGCGCTCAAGGTGATGGATAACTTCCTGCCGGCGCACTGGGAAACCGCTGCCGGCTATATCGGCCTGATGCTGGTGCTGACCCTGTTTCTGCGCGGCGGTGCGCTGATCTTCAACGTGTTGCAGGCGCGGTTGTTTGCCCGCTTGTCGAAAGACATCGTCTACCGCATCCGCATTCGCCTGATCGAACGGCTCAAGCGGATTTCCCTTGGCGAATATGAGAGCCTCGGCGGCGGCACGGTGACCACGCACCTGGTTACCGACCTCGATACCCTGGACAAGTTTGTCGGCGAGACCCTTAGCCGTTTTCTGGTGGCCATGCTCACTCTGGCCGGTACCTCAGCGATCCTGATCTGGATGCACTGGCAGCTGGCGTTGTTGATCCTGCTGTTCAACCCGCTGGTGATCTACGCCACGGTGCAACTGGGTAAGCGGGTCAAACACCTGAAGAAGCTGGAGAACGACAGCACTTCGCGCTTTACCCAGGCGCTGACCGAAACCCTCGAAGCGATTCAGGAAATCCGTGCCGGCAACCGCCAGGGCTTCTTCCTCGGTCGCCTCGGTGGTCGTGCCAAGGAAGTGCGCGACTACGCCGTGGCCTCGCAGTGGAAGACCGATGCCTCGAACCGCGCCAGCGGTCTGTTGTTCCAGTTCGGTATCGACGTGTTCCGCGCGGCGGCGATGCTCACCGTGCTGTTCTCTGATCTGTCGATCGGCCAGATGCTCGCGGTGTTCAGTTACCTGTGGTTTATGATCGGCCCGGTCGAGCAGCTGCTTAGCCTGCAATATGCCTTCTACGCCGCCGGTGGCGCGCTGACGCGGATCAACGAGCTGCTGGCGCGTAAGGACGAGCCGCAATACCCCGGGCGCGTCGATCCGTTCAAAGGCCGCGACACCGTGGGCATCGAGGTCAGTGGGCTGACCTTTGCCTATAACGACGAACCGGTGCTTAACCAGCTTAATTTGAGCATCGCCCCAGGCGAGAAGGTCGCCATCGTCGGCGCCAGCGGCGGCGGCAAGAGCACCCTGGTGCAGCTGCTGCTCGGGCTGTATACGCCGCAGGCCGGGACTATTCGGTTTGGCGGCAGCAGTCAGGAAGAAATCGGTCTGGAAGGCGTGCGTGAACACGTCGCGGTGGTGCTGCAGCATCCGGCGCTGTTTAACGACACGGTGCGCGCCAACCTGTGCATGGGCCGCGAGCGGGGCGATGACGCCTGCTGGCGCGCCCTGGAAATTGCTCAGCTGGCCGACACCATTCACGGCTTGCCGCAAGGCCTGGACAGCATTGTCGGTCGTTCCGGCGTGCGCCTCTCCGGTGGCCAGCGTCAGCGCCTGGCCATTGCCCGTATGGTGCTGGCCGAGCCGAAAGTGGTGATTCTCGATGAAGCCACCTCGGCTCTGGATGCCGCTACCGAATACGCCCTGCACCAGGCGCTCAATCAGTTTCTGCATGGCCGCACCACGCTGATCATCGCTCACCGTCTGAGTGCGGTTAAGCAGGCTGATCGGGTGCTGGTATTCGACGGCGGCAGCATCGCCGAAGACGGAGGTCACCAAGAGTTGATTGCCGAAGGTGGGCTTTACGCCAAGCTCTACGGCCATCTGCAGCACTAGCAAAGCATTAAACGCATCGTTATTTCGCGGGTATCAATCGGGCCTGAGCTACTGCGGCCTCGCACTTGGCAGTTAAATCGACCGCTTTGTAAAGTTATCGTTACGCATGTTGGGTGCTTTCGGTCAGCATTCCCGCTGTTTCTCTAGCTGTATTAAAAACTTGCCGAAAGCCTTGGCCAAGCCTGGGGCAGGGCGCTCTGGTTCGGCTTGTTAGCGGGCCTGCGCTCGGTTGTTATGAGGTCAATCCCGCTGACGCAGCGGCTGATCAAAACAACAACGAGGAGGCGCAATGAACGCCGTGAACAAGATCGAACAGCACAACCCTATCGGCACCGACGGCTTCGAGTTCGTTGAATACACCGCGCCGACCCCGGAAGGCATCCAGCAGCTGCGTGAACTGTTCACCGCCATGGGCTTTACCGAAACCGCCAAGCACCGCTCGAAAGAGGTCTGGCTGTTCCAGCAGAACGACATCAACTTCGTGCTGAACGGCAGCCCTACTGGGCACGTGCGCGAATTCGGTCTGAAGCACGGCCCGAGTGCCTGCGCCATGGCCTTCCGCGTGCAAAACGCCGCCCAGGCCGCCGCCTACGTGGAATCCCAGGGCGCCAAACTGGTGGGTAGCCACGCCAACTTCGGCGAGCTGAACATCCCCTGCGTCGAGGGCATCGGCGGCTCCTTGCTGTATCTGGTGGACCGCTTCGGCGACAAGACCATCTACGACGTCGACTTCGAGTACATCGAAGGCCGCACGCCGAACGACAATTCGGTCGGCCTGAAAGAGCTGGATCACCTGACTCACAACGTCAAACGCGGGCAGATGGACGTGTGGTCGGGCTTCTACGAGCGCATCGCTAACTTCCGCGAAATCCGCTACTTCGATATCGAAGGCAAGCTCACCGGCCTGCTGTCGCGCGCTATGACCGCGCCGTGCGGCAAGATCCGCATCCCGATCAACGAGTCGGCCGACGACAAGTCGCAGATCGAGGAATTTATCCGCGAGTACCAGGGCGAGGGTATCCAGCATATCGCCCTGAGCAGCGAGGACATTTACGCCACCGTGCGCCAGCTACGCGCCAATGGCGTGCAATTCATGGTCACCCCCGGCACCTATTACGACAAGGTCGACACCCGCGTGGCCGGGCATGGCGAACCTACCGATGTGCTGCGTGAGCTGAGCATCCTGATCGACGGCGCGCCGGGTGATGACGGCATCCTGCTGCAGATTTTCACCAATACAGTGATTGGCCCGATCTTCTTCGAGATCATCCAGCGCAAGGGTAACCAGGGCTTTGGCGAGGGCAACTTCAAGGCGCTGTTCGAGTCCATCGAGGAAGACCAGATCAAGCGCGGCGTGATTTCCGCGGACTGATAGCGGCTTCGGCCCCGCAACCGGGGCCGGGTTTATCCACGATGGAGTTCTGTTATGAGCCGTAACTGGATCAGTTTTCCCCTGCGTGAAGGCGAGTGCTCGCGTCAGGCGCACTGCGACTTTCCCGAAGGCACCTATGAGCGCGAGATGGGCCGCGAAGGCTTCTTCGGCCCTACGGCGCACCTGCACCACAAGCATCCGCCGACCGGCTGGATCGACTGGCAGGGGCCGCTACGCCCGCATGCGTTCAACTTCAATGATATTTCCAGCGAGCGTGATTGCCCGCTGGCCGCACCGCTGACTCTGCATAACAGCGATGTGAAGCTGCGCGTGTGGAAAACCCACGGCGCCATGCGCCATCTGGTGCGCAACGCCGATGGCGATGACCTGCTGTTTATTCATGAGGGGGCAGGGCACTTCTACTGCGACTTTGGTCATTTGACCTACCGCGATGGCGATTACCTGCTGATTCCGCGTGGCACCGCCTGGCGCATCGAGGCCAGCGAGCCGACCTTTATGCTGCTGATCGAGAGTACCGATGGCGCCTATCAGCTGCCGGACAAGGGCCTGCTCGGCCCGCAGGCGATCTTCGATCCGGCGGTGCTCGATCATCCGCGCATCGATAAGGCCTTCAAGGCCCAGCAGGATGAAAACACCTGGCAGATTCGCATCAAGCGCCGTGGCCAGATCAGCACCGTGACCTATCCCTACAACCCGCTGGATGTGGTCGGCTGGCATGGCGACAACACCGTGGTGCGTCTCAACTGGCGCGATATTCGCCCGTTGATGAGCCACCGTTATCACCTGCCGCCGTCGGCGCACACCACCTTCGTGGCGAATGGTTTTGTGATCTGCACCTTTACCCCGCGCCCAGTAGAAAGTGACCCCGGCGCGCTGAAGGTGCCGTTCTATCACAACAACGACGACTACGACGAAGTGCTGTTCTACCACCGTGGCAACTTCTTCAGCCGCGACAATATCGAGCAGGGCATGGTCACTCTGCACCCCTGCGGCTTCCCCCACGGCCCGCATCCCAAGGCGCTGAAAAAGGCGCAGACCGATCCGGCCACCTTTATCGATGAAGTGGCGGTGATGATCGATACCCGCCGCGCCCTGGAAGTCGGCGAAGCCGCCGCCGGGGTGGATGTTCCCGAATATGTGAATTCCTGGCGTGCGCCGGGCAAGGAATCCTGATGAAACTCGCATCACTGAAGCAAGGCCGCGACGGTGTACTCGTCGTGGTATCCCGCGATCTAAGTCGCGCCACCGAAGTCTCGGCGATTGCCATTACCCTGCAAGCCGCGCTGGATAACTGGGCGGTGAGCAAGCCCAAGCTGGAAGCGGTGTATCAACGCTTGAACGATGGCCTGGAAGAGGGCGCGTTTGCCTTCGATCAGGCGGCCTGCCACAGCCCGTTGCCGCGTGCCTATCACTGGGCCGACGGCAGCGCCTACGTCAATCATGTGGAGTTGGTGCGCAAGGCGCGTGGCGCCGAAATTCCCGAAAGCTTCTGGCATGACCCGCTGATGTACCAGGGCGGTGCCGACTGCTTTATTCCGCCGCACAGCCCGATCCAGATGGCCGACGAGGCCTGGGGCATCGACCTGGAAGCCGAGATCGCGGTGATCACCGATGACGTCCCGATGGGCGCGACCGCTGCCGAGGCTGCCGTGCATATCCAGCTGCTGATGCTGGTCAACGATGTGTCGCTGCGTAATTTGATTCCCGGTGAGTTGGCCAAAGGGTTTGGCTTCTACCAGAGCAAGCCGTCGTCGAGCTTCTCGCCCGTGGCGATCACCCCGGATGAGCTGGGCGATACCTGGCGCGATGGCAAGGTGCATCGCCCGCTGGTCTCGCATATCAATGGCGCGCTGTTCGGTCAGCCGGATGCCGGCGTGGACATGACCTTCAACTTCCCGACCCTGGTCGCCCACGCCGCCAAGACCCGGCCGTTGTGCTGCGGCACCATCATCGGTTCCGGTACCGTGTCGAACTACGACCGCAGCGCGGGTTCTTCCTGCCTGGCAGAGAAGCGCATGCTGGAAATCATCGAGAGCGGCGAGGCGAAAACCCCGTTCCTCAAGTTCGGTGACCGGGTGCGCATCGAGATGTTCGACGCCGCCGGCCATAGCCTGTTCGGCGCTATCGACCAGGCGGTGGAGCGTTATGAACACTGAGTTGACGCTCTATGGCTACTGGCGTTCCAGCGCGGCCTATCGGGTGCGTATCGCCCTTAACCTCAAGGGCTTGGCCTACCAGCAGGTGCCGGTGCATCTGGTCAAGGACGGCGGTCAGCAGCGCTCGGCCGAGTATCAGGCGCTGAATCCGCAGGAGCTGCTGCCCTTGTTGGTGGATAAGGGCAACGGCGGGGTGCGTATCGCCCAGTCGCTGGCGATTCTCGAATACCTCGATGAGGTGTTTCCGGCGCCGGCATTGCTGCCCAGCGATGCGGCGCTGCGCGCTCAGGTGCGCGCCCTGGCACTGCATATCGCCTGCGACCTGCATCCGCTGAACAACCTGCGGGTGCTGCAGTACCTGAGCGGCGAGCTTGGGGTGGACGAGGCGGCCAAGGACGCCTGGTATCAACACTGGCTGCACAAGGGCCTGGCTGCGGTCGAGGCTGGGATGGCGGTACTCAATGATCGCCTGTCGCTCGGCGAACGGCCCGGATATCTGGAAGCCTGTCTGGTTCCACAGCTGTATAATGCGCGCCGTTTTAACTGTGACCTTGATGCGTACCCACGCATTCTCGCCATGGCGGCGCGTTGTGATTCTCTGGATGCCTTTAAACAGGCGGCGCCGGAGGTGCAACCCGACGCCCAGTGATCCCAGCCGGCTTCGCCGCCGCTAGGGTCTGGCGAATCCGGCTTCCTCAGGTAGGCGCAAAGCGGCATAGCCGAGCGCAGTAGCTTTAAACCGACCTGAATGCCTTGCCACTCCGCCGCGCCACAAGCGCTGCGGGTTCTATTTCGTCACAGATAAAAACAAACAGGTGACGCATGACCCGTGAAAAACCGAAGAACCTCTGGCTCTCGCGCTGGGGCTTTATTCTTGCTGCAACCGGCTCCGCTGTGGGCCTGGGCAATATCTGGAAATTCCCCTACATCACCGGCGAATACGGCGGTGGTGCGTTTGTACTGATGTACCTGGCCTGCATCCTGGCCATCGGTATTCCAGTGATGATGACCGAGATCGCCATTGGCCGACGCGGCCGTGGCAGCCCCATCGATGCGATTGGTCGGATGGTCAAGGAAAACGGCGGCAACCCGCTGTGGAAGGCCGTCGGCGGCATGGCCATGCTGGCCGGCTTTATGATCCTGTGTTTCTACGTGGTGGTGGCCGGTTGGGCCTTTGCCTATACGTGGAAGATGCTCGACGGCTCCTTGGCGGCAACCAGTGTCGAACAGTTGGGCGGGGTATTCGAAGCGCATAACGCCAACCCATGGCAACTCGGTGGCTGGAGCGTGTTGGTGGCGCTGCTGACCCTGTGGATTGTCGGCAAGGGCGTGCAGGCTGGTGTCGAAAAAGCCTTTCGTTGGATGATGCCGGGCCTGGCTGTAATGCTGATCGTACTGGTCGGTTATGCCTTCACCAGTGGCAGCTTCAAGGCCGGCTTCGATTTCCTGTTTACCTTCGATGCTTCGAAAATTACCGGCGAAGCGTTGCTGGCGGCTCTGGGCCATGCCTTCTTTACCCTGAGCTTGGCTTCTGGGGCGATTCTCACCTACGGCTCCTATATCCCGGATGGCCAGTCGATTACCCGCACCACCTTTATGGTGGTGGTCTGCGACACCTGCGTGGCGCTGCTAGCGGGGCTGGCGATCTTCCCGATCATCTTCGCCAATGGCATGAGCCCGAGCGCGGGGCCTGGCCTGATCTTTATGAGCTTGCCGCTGGCCTTCCAGCAGATGCCGTTCGGCACTGTCTTCGGTGTGTTGTTCTTCGCCATGGTGTCGGTGGCGGCGCTGACCTCGGCCATCTCGATGATCGAGGCACTGGTTGCCTATCTCAACGAGAAACACGGCGTCAGTCGGGTCAAGGCCGCTGCCGCGTCCGGTGCGGTGCTGCTGGTGATCAGTCTGTTGGCGATGCTCTCGTTCAACCTGCTGGCCGGTTGGACGCCGCTGGGCAAGAACTTCTTCGACTGGCTGGATTACCTGACTTCGCGCTGGATGATGCCGCTGGGCGGGATCTTCATGGTGCTGCTGGCCGGTTACGCCCTGCGCGATGAAATCATGCGTGATGAGCTGAACCTGCCGCCGCTGGGCTATGCACTTTGGCTGTTTATGGTGCGCTACGTCAGCCCGGTGCTGATCATGGTGGTGTTCCTCCACGCTCTGGGCTGGTTGATGTTTGACCCGATTGCCCAGTGGTACTGGATTGCTGGCGCCATTGGCTTGCTCGCGGTGTTCGGTGAAGTGCTCAGGCCACGGGTCGTACCGGTGCTCGCCGGGCGTTAATCACGCCAAGCTGAGCCGCAATAGAGAAGGGCGCACGAGCAAAAGCCGTGCGCCCTTTTTCTTACTTACAGATTGGTTCGCCATAACCTTGGCGCGGGCTTTTTGGCGATAAATCGCCACTCTCGGTAAGGCATCAGCGGAAACATGCCGATAAACCGGGTTATCCGCAGCTTTCGACCTTTGGCTTTATCTCGCTGAACAGCGGTTAACGGCTCTGGCTCGGGCCTTGGCGCTGATACCTAAGCCCGGGTCAGACCTCTGGCGCAAGGGTTGCAATAAAGCGGGGCTAAACTGCCATCAGTTGTTCATGAGCTTGCCTAGGCCGCCATCACGCCGCCTTGCTGCGCTCGATAATAAAAACGGAGTTGTTGCTATGTCCTCTTCTGCCGCGCGTCTGTTCGCCGATCTGTCTGTCGGAAAAAAGCTTATGTGTGGCTTCGGCCTCGTGCTGTTGCTCACAGTTGCCGTTACCGGCAGTGGCTTTCTGGCAGTGCAAGCCGTGTTGGATGGGCATGCCAGTACCAGTGGTTTGTCGGCGATCGATGCGCAGGTGTTGCAGGCGCGCCGCGCCGAGCGTGATTTCGCTCTGCGGCAGAACAGCGAGGCCGCCGCGCAGGTGCACGAGCAGTTGGATCGGGTCGGCGCCACGCTGGCTCAGCAGCTGGCGGCCGCTTCCGGCGCCGATCAGGCGCGTCTGCAAAGCATGCAGCAGGCCATCGACGACTATCGCCGGCAGTTCGACAGCTTTGTCGAGCAGCAGAACAATGCCCGCGCGGCGCGCACGCAGATGCGTGAAGCGGCTGGTGAGGCACGTGACCAGTTTGATGTGATCGAGCTGGATATGTATGACGCCGTGCGTGAGCTGCGCCTTGAAGGTGACAAGCTGCGCGGCAGCGACCCACTGACCCTGGCGGAAACCGCCTCGGGCCTTAGCAAACGCATGCTCGATCTGCGCGGCCATGAGAGCCAGTACATCATCGATGGCTCGGCCGAAGCGCTGGAAGAGTGGACCTATATCAATGACGACCTACAAACCGTGGCGCGCAGCCTCATGGTTTGGCTGGATGACGACCAGAAAGGCGCCATCGAAACGGCTTTGAAGGCGCTGACCCTGTATCAGCAGGCGTTCACCAATTACCAGCAGGTACGTGGGCAGAGCCAACAGAGCGAAGTGGCCATGGTCGAGCGTGCCCAGGCCGTGCTGGCCCTGGTGGATGAAGCCAAGGTTCAGCAAGAGCAGGCCATGGCCGCTGATAGCCGCAAGGCCATGCTGTTGCTCGGCGCGATGGGCATTGCTGCGGTGATTATCGGCATGCTGGCGGCGCTGATTATCTCCCGCTTGATTGTTGCGCCCTTGCAGCAGACCGTGGTGTTTGCCCAGCGCATCGCAGCTGGCGACTTGACCCACGACCTGCCGCAGGATCGGCGTGACGAGCCGGGCCAACTGATGGCCGCCATGCAAGTGATGAGCGTGAGCCTGCGCACCCTGGTTGGGCGCATTGGCGGTGGCGTCAGCCAGATTGCTGCTGCCGCCGAGCAGCTGTCGGCGATTACCGCGCAAACCAGCATTGGTGTGCAGAACCAGAAGATGGAAACCGAACAGACCGCCACCGCTATGCATGAAATGGCTGCAACCGTGCAGGAAGTGGCGCAGAACGCCGAACAGGCTTCTTTGGCCGCCCGCGCCGCCGATCAGGAAGCGCAACAGGGCAACCAGGTGGTGCAGCAAGCTGTCAGCCAGATCAGCAGCTTGGCCAGCGAAGTTGAAGAGTCTGCCGAAGCGATTGCCGCGCTGAATCAGGAAAGCGCTCGAATTGGCGGTGTGCTGGAGGTGATTCGCAACGTAGCTGAGCAGACCAATTTGCTCGCATTGAACGCGGCGATCGAAGCCGCACGGGCTGGCGAGCAGGGGCGTGGCTTTGCTGTGGTAGCCGATGAGGTCCGCGCCCTGGCCAAGCGTGCGCAGGACTCTACCGAAGAAATTGAAGGGCTGATCGCCAGCTTGCAGCGCCTGGCTAAGGGCGCCGTGGACAAGATGGACAGCAGCCGCAATCTGACGCTGCGTACTGTCACTCTTGCTGGCGAAGCTGGCGCTGCACTGGGCCGCATCACTCAGGCGGTGAGCACCATTGAGCAGATGAACCAGCAAATTGCTGCGGCGGCCGAAGAACAGAGCGCGGTGGCGGAAACCATCAGTGAAAGCGTGACGCGGGTGCGCGATATCGGCGAACAAAGCGCCAGTGCCAGTCAGCAAACAGCAACATCCAGTGCCGAACTGGCGCGCTTGGGCGTTGAGTTGCAGGGGCTCGTGGCGCAGTTCCGCAGCTGATTGATGTGCGAAACTCTCCGAGCGGTTGGGCTCGGTGGGCTGACCAAGGGTATTGAGTAACCGGCTCAGCGCGTGGCTCAGGTCTGAAATTGCAGCACTGCGTTCTGCATGCTGCGCGCAACACGGTCGAGGCTTTGCGCCGCATTGGCCAACTCATTGACGGTGCGGCTGTTTTGTTGCGACATCTGCGCGATATGTTCGACTTGCTGTGCCACTTCACTGCTGGCACGGCTCTGCTCGTTGATGGTTTGCGATATTTCTTCCACCACTTCAGCTGCACGGTGCGCGCCGCCACGGATTTCGTTGATCGACTCACCGGCTTGACGAGCCAGCGCCACGCCATCACTGACCCGAGTGACCCCCGTCTGCATGCTGTTCACTGCTTGTTCGGTGCTACTACGGATGCGTTCGATCATCCCGGTGATTTCTTGGGTCGATTGCGCGGTACGTGCGGCGAGGTTGCGTACTTCATCGGCTACCACGGCAAAGCCACGACCTGCTTCACCGGCGCGAGCAGCCTCAATGGCCGCGTTGAGTGCGAGCAGGTTGGTCTGTTCGGCAATGCTTTTGATCACCTGGATGATCGAGTGAATTTCTTCCGATGATTCGCCCAGCGCGGTGATGGTGGCACTGGATTCATTGACGGCTTCGGCGATCCGGCTCATGCCATCGACCACGCCCATGATGACCTGGCCGCCGTTACTGGCCAGGTGTTCCGAGTGCGAAGAAATTTCCTGAGCATTGCGTGCATGGCCGGCAATTTGTTCGATGTTTTGCATCATCTGTTCCATCGCGCCAGCCATGCTGCTGGCGCTTTGTGATTCTTCTGTGGTGCTGTGTACGATGCTCTGCGAGGCACCGTTGAGGTTGCGCGCTGTTTGCTGCAACTGCTCACCTTCCTGGCGAATGTCATCAATCATTTGCCGAAGGTTGGTTTGCATATCCGCCAGTGCTTGCTGCAGCTGTCCGGCTTCATCGTTACTGTCGATGGTGATGGTGCTACGCAGGTTGCCTTGAGCAATATTGCGCGCCACTCCGATGATTTTCTCCAGTGGGCGCAAAACGGCTTTCATCAACTGGGTAGTGAGCAGGCACAGCAGGCAGCAGACCATCAGAATGCCGCCAATCAGCAACCAGGCTGCCTGTTGCACGGCGGCCTCGCCGTCACTACGGGTTTTTGCCGAGTGCGTTTCGATCAGGCCGCTGAGGGCTTCGTTCTTTTCTTCCAGGTCGCCAAAGCTGGCATCGAAGGCCGCCATCTGTTGCCGTGCGGCCTGTGGGTCAGTCAGAGCCAGATTGACGATGCCCTCGGCCTGCTGAATGTAGCTGGCCAGGGCTGGCTGCGATTGGCTGATGGCCTGGCGAATATCCGCACTGAGCGGCAGTTTGGCGTTGTCATTCAGGGTACGGGTAAACCATTCGCTGTGCTCGCGCAGGTCATCGCGTACTTGGGTGACCGCCGCGCTGTCGGCGGGGTCGATATAGAAGGCGGCGAGTACATCGGCGCGCAGGGCGTCATGCATCATGTCGCCCTCCAGGTGGTTGCGCAGGGCGCTGACGCTCAGCTGATTCTCGTTGAGCGCACTGGCCAGGCGGGTTTGCCCCCAGAAACCGATGCTACCCAGCAGGGTGGCTGCGAGTACGCTGATAGCACCACAGGCGATCATTTTCTGCCGGATATTCATGGCTAGACTCCAACGGATAGAGGTTGGAGTTCAGCCTAGACCATGCGCAGCATCTCTGTAGGGCCGGCCCATGCAGGCTGGCAGGCGCGGTTATGGCAAGTCGCTGCTGGCCAGCGGCACTTTACGTAACTCATCAGCCCAGACCAGCAGCGGTACTTGCACCTCAGGCTGCCAGATGCGCGCCCACAACAGCTGCAGGCGCGATACATCGCCGCGTTCTACCGGCAGGCGCTGGATGTTGTCATGTACGCGCCATTGGACGTTTTCCAGGGTGGCGAAGTCGAAGCGGAAGGGGTGGAAACCGGTCATGCCCAGGCGGATATCGGTCACGACCAAGTGATTGCCGAGCTGGTCATAGCGCAGCACACCATTGGTAAACCAGGCCAGCCGGGCATGCGCCGGTGAATCTGCCAGCGCTGCTGCCAGGTGCGTCCCCCGGGGGATGCGCTCGAGCATCGGTGGCGTATCGTCAAACCAGCTGACCAGCGCCTCGTGGTAATCGTCGCCATCCAAAACAATCACCCGCCACAGCAGGCTGTTGAACGGCGTGGTGGTGCTGAAGATTTGCTGGGGCTCGATGCCCTGACGCGCCAGTTCGGCTTCCACGCGTTGCTCGGCCATGTACTTACCCGCGACGGTAAAACTCAGGTACAGCGAAGACACCAGCAAGGCCAGTGCGGGCGCCTTAGTAGCCGTCTTCTGCCCAGTGGTGTCGCGTAAGCCATAAAGCAGCCCGAGCGCTACGGCGATGCACAGTGGCACGGTGTAGAGCGGGTCGATAATAAAGATGCTCGACCATGCAGTTGGTACCGGGGTTAGCGGCCAGAGCAACTGGGTGCCATAACTGGTAAAACTGTCGAGCAATGGGTGGGTAATCAGCACCAGCCATACCGTCACGAACAGACGTTGGGCGGAATAACCAGGGTGGTTGCGAAAGCGTCGTGTGATCCATGTCAGGAACAGCGCGAGACCGGTGAGGACAAACAGCGAGTGGCTGAATCCCCGGTGATATGTCATGTCAGCCACGGCGTCGCCATAATCGATGACTACATCCAGATCTGGCAATGTGCCGAGCATGGCGCCATAAAGCAGCGCCTTGCGTCCCTGCCAACGACCGAGCAGTGCGCCCTGAATAGTGGCGCCCAGTACCGCCTGGGTTATCGAGTCCATGACTGATCTCTGAATTAAACAGGCGGCTAAATTAGCCGAACGCCCAGGTTTTGGCAGCGGCTAATTTTCGAGCAAAGGTTTCAGTGGCGGACGTGATGGTCATGCACTTCTTGGACGCTGAAGAGTAACTGCGGGCGGTTTTCGCTATACCAGGCGATTAAGCCAGGCAAAGCCATCGGCCTGCCGTAGAAGTAGCCTTGGGCATAGTCGCTGCCAAGCGAGCGAATCTGCTGGTCATCAGCACGGTCTTCAATGCCCTCGCAGATGACGCTGAAATTGAATCCATGACAGAGCTCGATAATGCTGCGCACAACCCTCTGCATTTGCAGATCCTGGCTGATGCCCTGGATAAAGGATTTATCAATTTTTATGCGCTGCACTTTTAAGCTGCTGAGGTAGGAGAGCGAGGAGTAACCGGTGCCGAAATCATCCAGTGCAATATCAACGCCTAGTGCATTTATCTGCTGCAGAATGCCTTGGCACTCATTGAAATTGGCCACAGAAATCGACTCGGTCATTTCCAGTAGCAACTGGTCTGCGCTTATGGGCGCATCTGCTAGCCATTTGGCCAGGCTGTTAGGTAAGCGTGGGGTGAACTGGGAAGGCGATACGTTGATAGAAAAGTACAGATGCTCGCGCATCTCGTCCGGCAGTTTATAAAGATCCTGCTTCAGTCGTTGCAGCAACCAGCGGCCAAACGGTAAGCCAAGCTGATTATTCTCGGCCAGTTCCACGACTTCCAGCGGCGAGATGTAACCCATGCTTGGATGGTTCCAGCGCAGCAACACCTCAACGCCCATGACATCTTGCTTGAGCCCGAGAATCGGCTGGTAATGCAGCGCCAGGCCGGGGAACGTGCCATTTATGGCGCGGCGTAGATCGCTCAGCAGCTGCTGGCTGCGCAGATAACGGTTGTTAATTTCTTCATCGAATACTTTGAGCCCACGGGTTTGGCTCAGGCGCATTTCGCGTGTAGCAAGCGTTGCGCAGTAGTAAAGCTTTTCGATGCTGTGAGTATTGTCGCTGTTGAATACGACGCCAATGCGAGCGTTGACCTGAAAAAGCTGCTTATCACTCTGGAAGTCAAAGCTCAGGGCTTTTGTCAGCACTTTCAGGGTTTCAATGACCAAGTCAGCGGGGAAGCGTTCACTGAATGTCATAAGGAACTCATCACCGCCAACGCGCGCAATAAAGCTGCCTTCGGGTTTTAACTGGTTCAAGGTCTGGCCAATTCTTTCCAGTAGACGATCGCCTGCCTCATGGCTGATGGTTTCGTTGACCGTGCGAAAGTTGTTCATCTCGATTACGGCAACAGCGCTGTATGCAGTGGGGCTGACACTGCCGGTTTGCAGTGCCAATAGGCTTTGGCGGTTGGGTAGCTGAGTCAGGGCGTCGTTGCGCGCAAGAAAGTTGTTGCGGCGGCTTTCAAAGAACAGCAGCGACAGCAGGGCTCCGCCGCAAAACAGTAAACCGAGCAGAAGGCCTTGAGTCAGAAAGCGTTGGGCATGGGCTTCATCGACGATACTGGCCGCCTCTGGGCCCGTGAAATTGCGCACAATCAGTCGTCGAATGGGCTGTTGATACTCGCTGTAAGCCTTAATCAATTGCTCGATTTGCTCGCTAGGCTGCAGTTGGGGCGCAAACAGCAGTGCTTCATCCTGTTTCAGCTGGTTCAGTAGGCTTCTTGCCAGCGCGGCGGCATCAAAGCGCTCGCGAATCGCTCGGTTTTCTTCACCATTGAGGAAAACTTCCAAACGGTTCCAGAGCAAGTCGTAATCAAGCTGCAGCTGTTCCGCCAGCAGCTTATCTGCCTGGAATAGTCGCAGGCTGGCATGAAACTTTAGAAATTCATGCTCAAGCTGGGCTAACGACCACGCTGATAGCTGGATACGGCTGGAGGTCAATTCTGCACTGCGCTGGCTGCTGATAAGTGATGCCGCGATACCAATGGCAAAGCCCAGCGTCACCAACAACAAAAAGACATAGCGCAGACGCCGCATCTGAATTACTCACTGATCTGCAGGGATTTGAGCTGCCAGACCATGGCGTGGTGGTGTTCTTCTTTGCGTAACTGCGGATAGTCGTTCAGTGGGTACATGATCCAGATGGGCCCTTTGTCGCGTACACGCATCAATTGCTGATTGCGGCGGGTTGCCAAAATGACCGGGTACTCTAGCGAGGCATCACTGCCGAACTCAGTGCTGTAATCATTCAGTGCCGTTGCACTTATCTTGTTGCCTTTGGCGCCCAGGGCTGTGAGCAATTCACTCAGTCTGACACCTGAATAGCTGTCGGTGGTTTCAGTCCAGGGGGGCATGGTGCTGACAACGCTCTGCGGCAGAGCATCCAGGCGTTGCAGGTCAAAATAGGCAGTGCCACTGGGGCAGCAGTCCAGTTCGCCGCTGATAGTCAGTATCAGCGGCCCTGACGGTTGCTCCTGCCAGGAAGTCTCCGCCCAAAGCGCTGAGCTGATAGTCAGTAAAACAAGTGTTGAAAACAGGCGGCGAGCGGAGAAGGTCATAAGGTGACTCCGTAGAAGAGGCAGGCACTATTGATACTGTCGCGCTGTAGGATTGTAGAACATAGCGGATGATATCACTGTGCCATTACTCTGCCGAAATCAATAGTGCAAATCGCCCCGCGCATTGGAATCTATGGCATCTGCGCCAGGGCTTTGCTTGCCTACAGTCATAACTTAAAGAAGCTGACTTTGTCCGTTAGGCGATTGGCCAGGGTGGCCAGTTCACGGCTGGAGGCTGCCACCTGTTCGGAACCGGAGGAGGTCTCCAGGGTGGCGCTGTGGATGCGGTTGATGTTCTGGTTGACCTCTTCAGCCACCGCGCTTTGCTCTTCCGAGGCGCTGGCGATCTGCGCGTTCATTTCGTTGATGGCGGTGACCTCGCGGCGAATCTTGTTCAGCGCAGTCTCGGCCTGACCAGTCTGTTCGACGGTTTGTTGGGCCAGTTGACGGCTGTTGCGCATCACTTCGGCGGCTTTGCCAGCACCTTCCTGCAGCTTGCCGATCATGCCGCGAATTTCCCGGGTGGAATCCTGAGTACGGGTAGCTAGGGAGCGGACTTCGTCGGCCACCACGGCAAAGCCACGGCCATGTTCGCCCGCTCGTGCGGCCTCAATGGCGGCGTTAAGGGCGAGCAGGTTGGTTTGCTCGGCAATGGAGGTAATCACCTCGATGATTTTCTCGATGCTCTCGCTGTCCGTGGACACCTGCTGCACGCTTTCGGCAGCGCTTTCCAGGGTACGCGCCAGGTTCTGGATGGCGCTGGCGGTAGCGCCCACCACTTGATTGCCGGTGGCGACTTCGCTGTCTGCGTTGCGGGTAGCGGAGGCTGCACTGGCGGCATAGTTGGCCACTTCATTGACGGTGGCGGCCATCTGGTTGATGGCGGTGGCCATCTGCTCAGCCTCGCTGGATTGCAGGCGGATCTGCTTATTGTTGCTGTCGGATGTGGTCAGCAGTTGGTCTGAGGCCAGAGTCAGTTCGCTGGCGGCTCCGCGTACCTGGGTAATGGTATCAGCCAGGTGTTTGACCATGTCCTGCAGGGCGCCCATAACGCTGTCCGGATAGTGGGTTTGGATGCGTTGATTGAGTTCGCCATTGGCCAGACGCTGAATAATCTCGGCGACTTTGTAGGGTTCGGCGCCCAGCGTGGATTTCAACTTGTTGATGATGATCAGTGACACGCCAATGCTCAGCAGTACGGCTGCAGCGGTTACCAGCAGTATCAGCAGGCGAAAGCCGCCGGCGGCCTCACGCACCGCACCAATATCCTGGCCGATTTCTTGTTCCTGATGGTCGATGTAAGCATTGATGCGTTTGAGCCATTCGCGATAAGCCGGGGAGGCTTGCTCCATCAGCAGGGTTCTAGCTGCGTCCGTATCGCCTTGACTGCGCAGGCTGACCAATTGCTCGGTCAAGGCCAGGGTGCTGCGCTCAATAGTCTGAATATCGCTCAGAAGACGCTGTTCGGTAGCTGTTGGCGCTTGTTCGCGCAGCAAACTGTCCATGGATCGGGCCGACTCTTGATAAAAGTCTTTAAGGCGTTGAATTTCGCTCAGTTGACGGTTCAGCGCCACATCGTTATCCACCAACACGGCATCGCGGATGGCGATGGCGCGATCATGCACGCTGCCACGGAAGTTGATGGCATAACGCTGCTTGAGCGAGGCCCCTTCACTGACAGCGGTCAGGGTCTCGTCGATAAAGCCAACGCGTATTACACCGATGAGGGTAATCAGGATCATCAGTGACAGGATCAAGCCAAATCCAAGGCTCAGGCGTTGCGCAATACTCAATTGTGATTGCATGAAATCGACTCCTCTTGCCCCTTGGGGCGGCGACTGCTTACTGCGTTAAGGGGAGGCTCAGCAGGTGGTGAGTACTCTCTTATGCAAATCTTATACAGAATAATTGCTTTGTACAATTTTGTTTTGGGTTTTAGCTATAGTGATCGATGGCCGGTAGCGGCGCTGCACAGGAGTCCTTGAAATGGCCGTAATACCCGCAAATATGCGGTTTATTGAGGTTCAGGAAGGGCGAATTGATCTGCCAAGCTGAGCAGGCAGATCATCTGTTGGGTTATACGAAAGTTGTACAGGCTGAGCGTGTGGCTGAAATAGGCTTATGCCGATTGATCATGAGCAGACCGCTGTATACGGCCTGGGTAGCCTTGATCAGAACGAGGCGAGTATGCGCCCCAGCACAGCCATCGCCTGTTCGCTCTGCGCATCCCAGGGGTGGCCATAGTTCAGGCGAGCGCAGTTGCCGAAGCGCCGGGTGGCCGAGAAGATCGGCCCTGGTGCCAGGCTGATGCCCTGGGCCAGGGCCAGTTGGAACAGGCGCAGTGCATCAACCTGTTCAGGGAACTCGAACCAGAGGAAATAGCCCCCGCTGGGGCGAGAGACCTTGGTCGTGGCGGGGAAATGGCGTGCGGCGGAGGCGAGCATTGACGCCTGTTGCGCTTCCAGAGCATGGCGCAGTTTGCGCAGGTGGCGATCGTAGCCGCCGTGCTGCAGGTAATCGGCCAGGGCGGCCTGGGCTGGTACGGAGGGGGAGATGGTGGTCATCAGCTTGAGTCGGCTGATCTGTTCGGCATAACGTCCGCCGGCCACCCAGCCAACCCGATAACCCGGGGCCAGGCATTTGGAGAACGAGCCGCAGTGCATCACCAGTCCGTCGCGGTCGAAGCTCTTGACGGGTTTAGGTGGTTGGCTGCCGAAGTACAGTTCGGCGTACACGTCATCTTCTATAAGCGGTACTTGATGGCGATGGAGCACCTCATAAAGAGCGCGCTTTTTGTCATCACTCATGCTCGCGCCCAGCGGGTTCTGCAGGCTGCTCATAAACCAGCAGGCTTTGATTGGCAGGCTGGCCAGACGTTCGCTGAGCACGTTCAGGTCGATGCCTTCACGTGGGTTGACCGGGATTTCCACGGCCTTGAGCTTCAAGCGCTCCAGCACCTGCAGCGTGGCATAAAAGGCGGGCGCCTCGATGGCCACCAGATCACCGGGTTGGGTGACGGTTTGCAGGCACAGATTGAGTGCTTCCATGGCGCCACTGGTGATCACCAGTTCTTCCAATGGCAGCATTACGCCGCTGACCATGTAGCGCAGGGCAATTTGCCGGCGCAGGCTGGGGTTGCCCTCGGTCATGTCGGCAATCACCGCCTGTGCCTGCATGTCGCGCACGCTCTGGGCCATTGAACGGGCCAGGCGTGGCAGGGGAAATAGCTGTGGGCTGGGGAACGCCGAACCGAATGGCACAGTGCCGGGGTCTTTTAGCGACGCGAGGACTGAGAACACCAACTCGCTGACATCCACCTCGGTGGTCTGGGTCGGCTGCTGACTGGTTTCCGGCTCGGCCAGAGAATGCCGTGCCAGCTCACGCACGAAGTAACCGGAGCGGGCGCGCGCCTGGATCAGGCCACGGTCTTCCAGCAGGTAATAGGCCTGGAACACCGTGGATGGGCTCACCCCATAGATGCGGCTGGCGTGGCGCACCGAGGGCACTTTTTCGCCAGGCGCGAGCATGCCGCTGCGGATCAGTTCGGCAATCTGGTCGGCAAATATCTCGTAGCGTTTCATCGTGTCCGTAGGCGCGCGTTGCAGATTCGCGCACTCTACGGGGAGTTGCCTGACCATGCGACTGTCAGCGCCCACTGGGTGAGAGAAAGATGCTCTGCGTCTGTGCCTGCTCACGGGCATTGGTAAGGTTCTGGATCACGAACTGCACGGGTAGGGTGCTGGATGTGTCCTGCTGGTTTTCCTGGATCACGGTCACCGGTACGTCGAGGATTTCTCCAGGGTTGAGTTGCAGTTGTGCAGGAGCCTGCAGGCGCAGATCAGGGCTGTTGGCCAGTGTCAGCGCATAGCGCTGTGGTTGTTGGGTCTTGTTGATCACCTTGAGCAGGTAGGTGTTCTCGATCTGCCCCAATTGGTTCTCACGGAACATGCTGCGGTCTTTGGCTGCATCAATGGACAGCATCGAGCGGTCATGCAATGCCCAGATGAAGGCCCCGATCATCAACACCAGCGCGATGCCGTAGCCAATCAGCCGTGGCCGAAGCCAGTGGGTTTTGCCACCCTGCAGTTCGCGTTCTGAGTGGTAGCCAACCAGGCCACGGTCATAGCCCATTTTGTCCATGATGGAATCGCAGGCATCGATGCATGCTCCGCAGCTGATGCAATCAATCTGTAGGCCATCACGGATGTCGATACCGGTGGGGCACACTTGCACGCACATATAACAGTCGATGCAATCACCCAGTCCTTCAGCTTTGTGATCGCTTTCCTTCTTACGCGGGCCACGGCCTTCACCACGCGTGGCGTCGTAGGCCACCAGCAGGGTGTCGTCGTCAAACATGGCACTTTGAAAGCGTGAGTAGGGGCACATGTGCACGCAGACTTTCTCACGTAGCCAACCGGCGTTCAGGTATGTGGCCGTCATAAAAAACAGTACCCAGACCAGCGTGCCGCTCTCAAGTTGAAAACTCAGCAGATCGCGAGTGAGCTCACGGATTGGCGTGAAGTAGCCAATAAAGGTCAGTGCCGTGAGCAGGCTAACCGCCAGCCAGATGGCATGCTTGGCACTGCGCCGTGCCAATTTGTTCAGCGACCAGGGGGCTGCATCCAGCTTGATCCTTTGGTGGCGTTCGCCCTCGGTGATCTTCTCCGCCCACATAAACACCCAGGTCCACACACTTTGCGGGCAGGTGTAGCCACACCATACGCGCCCAGCCACTACCGTGATGGCGAACAAACCGAAGGCGGCGATGATCAGTAATGCCGAGAGCAATATGAAGTCTTGCGGCCAGAAGGTTGCGCCAAAAATGTAGTAGCGGTGCTCGGCCAAGTTCCACAGCACCGCCTGCCGGCCATCCCAGTCAAGCCATGCGGTGCCAAAGAAAATCAGAAACAGCAAACCTGCTCCGTACAGGCGCAGGTTACGAAAACGGCCGCTGAAACTGCGGGTATGAATCGGTCCACCCGCTTGTGAAGGCGTCAGGCGGATAGGTTGGCGCGGGTCGATGGTTTCGATGATCTGCGCGGGTATGCGTTCGCTCATTGCGGGCCTCGTCGGGCTTTATCAGGCGAGGGGCATGATGCGAGCACGTCTGTTTGAGTAACAGACTCAGGTTTTCAAATAAAAAGCGGATCAGATGCGCGGTGGCACCGCCGGTGCTGGCAGTTCTGCGCTGTGTGAGTGATGACCGCAGCACATTCACAGGGCAATGGCTGATGCCCCAAGTGCCACAACCACGGGGCAACTCAGTGTCGGCAGCACGAGTCAGGTCGCGCGTGAGTTGCGGTTAGGCATACCCAACAGCCGCAACTGCAATGGGTACTTATGTGATGTGGCTGCTGGTGATTGTATTGCGCCCACTGCGCTTGGAACTGTACATGGCGCGGTCGGCGTTTTGCAGCAGCGTTTGCGCATCGCTGCCGTCGTGCGGGTACAGGCTGATGCCGAGGCTGGCCCTTACCTGAAGGTCTTTACCATCAATCAACAGACGGTTTTGCAGCAGTGACAGGAGTTTCTGAGCTATTCCCAGCAGGGTCGCGCGGCTTTCCACCTCGTCAAACAGGATGACGAACTCGTCACCGCCCAGGCGGGCTACGGTATCTCCGCTGCGGGTCACTGAGACCAGCAGGTGTGCCACGTTACTCAGCACCTCGTCACCCGCAGCGTGGCCATGGGTGTCGTTGATCTCCTTGAAGTGATCAAGGTCGACATAGAGCAACCCCAATAATTTCCCGCTGCGCTCTGCGTTGCTGATTGCATGTTCTAAACGATCGAAAAACAGGCGGCGATTGGGTAGCCCGGTCAATGGGTCGATATGCGCCATGCGCTGCAGCTCTTGCTGGTTGGTGTTGAGCTGGATGATCTGGGCAAGGATTTTCTCCTGCATGGCACGGATATCCCGGGCCAGCTTGCCGAGCTCGTCCCCCCGCTCGGTTGGCAGGGGCTGCAGGCTGAGGTCTTGGCTGAAGTGGGCTATTGCCAGGCCGATTTGGTTCAACGGGCGAATCATTTGTCGTGCAAGCCACAGGGACAGTATCAGGGTGATAAGGCCGAGCGCGGCGATGATCTGAATCAGGCGCTGATCGAGTGCTTGGGATGCTTGCAGAATGTGTTTTTCGGGGACCGCTAGACCGAGGAGTAGATGATTACTTTCGGCTTCGATGCTGATGGTCGTGAATGCCGCCAGTCGTGAGGGCTGTTCGCGTTTAGCGGGCAGAATGCCAAGCATGCTGCTGCTTTTACCGCTCAGCAGCGTAAGAATCTCCGGCAGCTGCGCTTGCAGCATGGCAATAGAGCCTTGATCTTGGGATTGCTCGCGCTCTGGATTGAGGAGTAATTCGCCCTGGCTGTTGGCTAAAAAAAACTGGTAGTAGTCCGGTAGCTCACGCTTTAGCCGGCTGAACAGCGTTTTAACGTCGATGCTCAGCACGATCACCCCCACTGCACGGGGGTCGTTTGTCCAAATGGGGCTGGCGATGTGCAGCGTTAAGGCTTTGTCGGGATCCAGGCGCGAAGGGGCTATCTCAGAGAAGAATTGCTGGCCGGGCGACAGTTTCAGCGTTTTGAATACATAGGGAATGTGGCCCTTTTCTTGTAACGCCGTGCTGGCAACGATGCCCTGACGATCAACATTGATGCGTTCTAAACCATAGTTTTTTGCTTCGATCAGGCGAATCCGTTGGTACTCGGGGTGAGCATCCAGCATCGAGGTAAACAGCCTGGCTAACTCCTCTACCTCCTTGCTGTTATTAGGCATGTCTTGCAGCACTTCAACCGGTTGCGATTGGTCGCTCAGTACCTTTAGGTCTCTGGCAAAATTTTCCAGACTGATCTGCAGGTTGCGTCCCAGCACTTGGTTAGCCAGCAGCAGGTCGCGTTTGGCAGCCGCAATTAATATTTGCTTGCTGCTACTGAGCGAGTAGTAACTGGCAATACCGCCCAGCAGCAAGCCAAACATGCAAAGCAGTACGGTGAGTTTATTGCCCAGGCGTAATTTCAAGGCAGCACCACATTTCCCGGACGATCACCGGCGAGTATGGATTTCCAGAGCTTGGCGCGCAGTTCGGCGTTCTCCACCGGCTCTAGCCAAATCAGGCGCAGAGGAGCACTGGAGGCCTGCAGGGTACGCAGTGTGTTTTCCAGGCCATGGCGCTCGGTCAGAGCACCGCTGACTTGCGGTTCCAGGGTGTAGTTGATCCATTGTTCAGCCAGGTCACGGTTGGGTGTGGTGCGGGTAATGGCCCAGCAATCGAGCCAGGCGAGAGCACCTTCCTGGGGGATCACGTAACCCACATCAGCGCCCGCATCTTGGAGTAACTTGAGTTGCTGGCGACCGTAGTTGGCGTACATCAAGGTAATGGAGTTTTGCATGAACAGGCTGACGGACTCTTCTGGCAGGCTGTAGAAGCTCAACACGTTGCGCCGCAGCGCAATCAGCTTGTCAACGGTGGCGGGCATGTCTTCGCTGGGGATGGCGAAGGGCGGTTTAGCCAAGGTTTGCCGGGCCAGGGAGAAGTTATGACTGCTGCCGTCATAGGCCAGCACTTGCCCCTGCCAGCGTGGGTCCCACAGGCTGTTGATGGAGGTCGGTGGGCGGCTCATCATTTTGCGGTTATAGATCAACCCCATCTCGCCATAGGCATACGGAACGCCATACGCCTGCCCATCATGCATCAAGCCTGGGATGTCATTGAGTTGACGGAACTGTTGAAGCTGGCGGCTACGCTGGGTCAAATTCGATAAGCGCAGAGGCTGCAGTAGTTGCTGCTGCACGAAATAGTTAATTTCTGAGGTGTTGGCCGCAATCACATCGTAATGTTGGCCGCCGTCCTTACTCAATTTCAGGCGCAACTCATCATCGTTGCCGACAAGGGTGACTTCCACGTCAGCGTCATAGCGTTCGGCAAAGGCGTCGACTAAGTCCGCATCGGCATAGCCGGGCCAGGCCAGCACGCGTAGCAGCGGTTTGGCGTGTAGTGATGAGCAAAACAGGGTTAACAGGACCAAGGTCAGGAGCGAGCGGAGTGGCATAGCAATGGCCTCTGTTTTTCCACAGTCTAGGTCACTCATAGCCTAGTGCAGTAGCGCCTTTTGCTTGTTTAACGGGAATGGTTTTCCGAGCCATATCAATCGTCTGGCTGTTTACAGCTAATGCGTTTACTTCGTATTTCCTTCTCATGCGCTTGCAACGCTCTGTGCCAATGGCGCGTGCTCGCGACAGGCGTCATGTGTAGCCGTTAACGGCGATACTGGGCGCGCAAATAAACGATGGTCGAGAGCCCCGTAAACCGTTCGCTAAACCATCTGATGCGTATTTTCGTGGGGGATGTGCCGCTGTTTAGCTGTGGGGCCCAGGTTTTGTGTGGCCAGCTACAACCTCATTGGGCTCGTGACATGCCACTGAGGCGATTGAACCGCTTCCTTGCTTGGCCGCCGCGCGCATTGCGCTGAGCGCCATTGTGTCGACAGGCAGTGCTGCGAGTTATCCTGTGCGCCCTGGTTTCTGAACTTGTACGCCATGCTGATCATTTCCAATAGCGTTCACCTGCCCGACGATGAGGTCGAGTTGACCGCCATTCGTGCCCAGGGCGCCGGTGGGCAGAACGTCAATAAGGTGTCCAGCGCGATCCATCTGCGCTTCGATATCCAGGCATCCAGCTTGCCACCGTTCTATAAGGAGCGGCTGCTGGCGTTGCGCGACGGGCGCATCACCGCCGAAGGTGTGGTAGTTATCAAAGCCCAGCACTACCGCACCCAGGAGCAGAACCGCGCCGACGCGCTGGAGCGCCTGGCCGAGCTGATTCGCGGCGCCGTTAAGACTGAGAAAGCCCGCCGTCCGACCAAACCGACCCTGGGTTCGAAGAAGCGCCGCCTGGAAGGCAAGAGCATCCGCGGTACTATCAAGGCCGGGCGTGGCAAGGTCGACTTCTAATAATCTGCTTACAGTCGGCTGCGTGGTTATGACAGCCGTTTTCAGCTTATTTTCGTGAGTAAAGGCAGTGTTTTCAGGCGTGAATATTTGACTAATATGCATGAATGAAAACGACCCTTGATGAACTGCTGGCCTTTGTTAGCGTGGTGGACGGCGGCTCGATGAGTGCCGCTGCCGAACAACTGACGCAGACAGCTTCCGGTGTCAGCCGTGCGCTGAGTCGGCTGGAAGAAAAGCTCGATGTCACCCTGCTGCGCCGCACCACGCGGCGTCTGGAACTGACCGAGGAGGGCCAGGCCTTCTTGGTACAGGCGCGCAAAATACTTGATGCCGTGGAAAGCGCCGAAGAGCAGATGATGGTGCGCCGGCAAACGCCAGCAGGGCGCTTGCGGGTAAATGCCGCCGCGCCATTCATGCTGCATGCAGTGGTGCCGCTGGTGGCGGGTTTTCGGGCGCTGTACCCGGAGATTCAGCTGGAGCTGCACAGCAGCGACCAGATTATCGATCTGCTGGAGCAGCGCACCGACGTGGCAATACGTATCGGTCCATTACGCGACTCCACCTTGCATGCGCGCCCACTGGGCAGTAATCGCCTGCGTATTCTCGCCAGCCCGGCTTACCTCAAGGCACAGGGCACGCCGAAAAGTGTTGAAGATCTGAGCGGGCATAGCCTGCTCGGCTTTACCCAGCCCGACAGCCTTAACCAGTGGCCGCTGCGCCATGCGCTGGGCGATGCCTACAGCATTACTCCGAGTCTGAGCGCGTCCAGCGGCGAGACCTTGCGCCAGCTGGCCTTGAGCGGTGCTGGAATCGTCTGCCTGGCAGACTTTATGACCGGCGCTGACCGGGCCAACGGTGCCTTGGTACAGCTGATGGCTCGCGACACCGTCGAGGTGCGTCAACCGATTCATGCGGTGTATTACCGCAATACTGCGCTGACCTCGCGCATCACCTGCTTTCTCGATTATCTGAGCAGTCAGCTGGCAGAGCGTTCGCTGCCTCACCCGCGTTAGCTGTGAGTGGGGGTTAACTTCAGTACTTTTTGCACACCTGTCGATTGGCCATTTCGCCGTTCGACTCACGTACAGAACCTAGCCTTGGGTTTGCGGTCTGCCATTACATGCCCGGAAAAAGCCCCAGTGGCAGGCTATCAATCAAGTACGCGAGTTCTAAGGAGAGTGCAGATGAAGATCCATACCTACTTGACCTTCGATGGCCAGTGCGAAGCGGCCTTTAACTATTACGCCGAATGCCTGGGCGGTAGTCTGGAGCTGATGCGCATGGGCGAAAGCCCGGAAGCTGGCAATGTGTCGGAGCAGTTTCATGACCGTGTGATGCACGTGTGCCTGACCGTTGGCGATCAGCTGCTGATGGCGTCCGACACCTTCCCTGGTATGCCGTACGAGGGCATCAAGGGCGCTTCGGTTTCCCTGCAGGTGGAAAACGTACCGGAGGCTGAACGCCTGTATAAAGCGCTCTCGGCGGGCGGTTCGGTGCAGATGGAGTTGCAGGCGACCTTTTGGGCCACGCGCTTTGCCATGTTCACCGACCGCTTTGGCGTCGGCTGGATGATCAATTGCGATATTGATGCGCAGATGGGTTAGGTATGCAGGCTTGGCTCGGCGCAGCTGATCTATGCAGCTGCGCCGTTGCCGCCTAGCCGACCAGCCCGAGGGCACGGTCCAGTTGCTCCTGCGGGTCGCTGACGGCAGCGAGGAACTCATCACCCCAACGGCGGATGTCGTTGTAGTTGACGATATCGAACAGCTCATGCAGGCGTGCCTGGGCTTCGGCCTTGGGCATGTTCAGCGCCACGTAACAGGTTTGCGTCATATCCATGGGGTCGTGCGGGTTGGTCAGCAGCGCGCCTTTGAGCTCGGCGGCAGCGCCGGCAAACTCCGAGAGCACCAGTACGCCACGCCCATCCAGCAAGCCCTGAGCGGCGACGAACTCCTTGGCCACCAGGTTGAGGCCGTCGCGCAGTGGGGTAATCCACATCACGTCGGCCATGGCGTACCAGGCGCTGACTTCCTCGAACGGCAGGCTGCGGAAGAAGAACTGCAGCGGCGTCCAGCCGATGCGGGCGAAGCGGCCGTTGATACGGCCCACGGCCTGCTCAATCTGCCCTTGCAGCTCGTCATAGATGGTCATTTCCTTGGCTGCCGGCACGCACACGGACACCAGGGTGACTTTGCCGAGCAGCTCGGGGTTTTCTTCCAGCAGGCGCTCATAGGCGTTGAGCTTTTCCAGAATGCCTTTGGTGTAGTCGAGGCGTTCCACCGAGAGAATCAGTTTGACCCCGGCAAGTTCGGCGCGCAGGCGTTCCATCATTTGCCTGATCTTCGGCGCGGCCAGGGCGCTGCGTACCCGCTCGATATCCAGGCCCACTGGGTGTGCGCCGAGTTTGACCACGCGGCTGCCGGTGTCCACGGCAGTGGTCATGCGCTCCAGGCCCACGGCGCAGCCATAGGTGATAAAGCGTGGTGCGCAGTTCTGCCGGCTGACGGTTTGTAACGGCATCACGCCGCGCGCGGCATCGACGAAGTTTTCCACCTGGCGCGGGATATGAAAGCCGATGTAGTCGCACTGCAGCAGGCTGCCGATGATCTGCCGGCGCCATGGCAATACGTTGAATACATCCGCCGAGGGAAAGTAGGTGTGGTGGAAGAAGGCGATGCGCAGGTCCGGGCGCAGTTCGCGCAGGTAGCCGGGCACCATCCACAAGTTGTAATCGTGCAACCACACTGTGGCGCCTTCGGCGGCTTCCAGGGCGGTGCGTTCAGCAAAGGCGCGGTTGACCTTGAGGAACACCTGCCAGTCGTCTTCACGGAACTGTGCGCGCTCCCAGAAGGTGTGCAGGGTCGGCCAGAAGGCTTCCTTGGAGAAGCGCTTGTAGAAAATGTCGACCTCTTCCTTGCTCAGCGCCACGCGCGCGGCGGTCAGCTTCGGGTAGCGCTCGGCATCCACGGTGGTGTGACTGTCGAAGGTTTCGCCGCTGTTTTCGTCATGCTCAGCCCAGGCCACCCAGGAACCGGCGCGACCATCGCCAAAGAAGCTCAACAGGGTCGGAATAATGCCGTTGGGTGAGGTCGGGCGGCGGCGCTGCAGCTTGCCATCGGCGCCCCGGTATTCTTCATAGGGCAGGCGGTGGTAGACCATCACCAGATCGGCCTTGCCCGGGTCAGCGACTTGCTTGCCTTCGGCGGCGATGCCCTGTTTGCCGAGAAAGCCAAAGTGCACAAAGGCTTCAAGAATGCCGCCGCAACCGGCGCGTTCGGCGTGGAATACCCGCGAATATTGCCGCGTAGCTTGCAGAAGGCCGTCTTCGGATTCGCCCACACACACGCCCTTGAACTGGCCGTTGAGCATGGAGAGGTCGTTGAGCGTGTCGCCGGCGGTCAGCACCTGGTCGTTGTCCAGTTCCAGCCAGTCGATCAGCGCCTGCAGGCTGCTGCCTTTGTTCACGCCTTTGGGCAGAAAATCCAGGTAGCGCTCGGCCGAGTAGAGCAGGTCGCAGCCCAGACTCTCTGCAACTTCCAGTAGCGCCGGGTTGGCCGCCTGTTCAGGGCTGCAGAAGTAGGAGCAGCGCCGCACCTGCGGTACGTCCTGGCGTTCCAGGGCAAAGCGTTCGATGGCACTGGCAACCTGGCTGTCGCCGGGCCAGAGGGCGTCCACCGCGCTTTGCAGCGGCTGGATTGGCTGCAAGGTGTCGCCGTGCACCAGGCTGGCGCCAACGTCGGAGATGATGAAATCCGGTTGCGGCAGGGTCGGGTCTGCCAGTAGTGGCAGCACTGATTCCAGGCTGCGGCCGGTGACGTAGGCCAGATGAATTTCCGGGTGGGCGGCGATGGTCTGATAGAGGCTCAGGCGATCCTTGGGATCGCCGCCGAGAAAGGTTCCATCGAGATCGGTGGCAAGTAACATGCGCTGTCTTCCTGTCCAGTTAAGTGGGTGCAGTGACGCGCCGACAAAGGCCGACGAGCTATGGACGATTGCGCCACGGGGCGTTCGTCTCTTGGTTTACCCAGGCGTCTGCGGCGCCGGGTTGGGCGTGTCCTCATGTGAGTCAATTGGGTCTGGGGCGTCTGTTGCTGGTGCGTCGGGCATCAACTCGAGCACCGTGTGGCTGGTGCGCAGCATGGGCATAAAGTGTCCGGCGGGTGCGCTGACCAGGTCGCTGACATGACGCAGGCGGTACAGCGTGTATGCCGCCAGCAGGCCTAAAGTGGCGGCGAAATACAGCGGTAGTGCCTGGGCGCCGAGGTGCTGCATCAGCAGGCCGGCGAGCAGCGGGCCGCACACCGAACCAATGCCATTGACCATTAGCAGGCTGCTGGAACCGGCGAGGATTTCATCGCTGTGCAGTTGGTCAATCAGCTGCGCCACGGCAATCGGGTAGATGGCAAAGGCCAAACCGCCCCAGATAAACATCAGCCCGAGTAGCAGGCGACCGGCCGGCAACAGGCTCATCAGCACGGCGACCACTACGGCCAGCGCCACCACCCAGAACAGCACCAGGCGGCGGTCGTGTTTATCCGAATAGATACCAATCGGCCATTGCAGCAAGGCACCGCCGAGAATTGTGCTGCTCATTAGCAAACCCACGCCGGTGGCATCGAAGCCGTTCAGGCTGGCGTATACCGGCGCCATGCCCCAGAACGCGCCGAGGGCTAGGCCGGATAAGCCCGCAGCGGCCAGCGCCAATGGGGCGATACCGACGATCTGCCGCAGGTTGGTGTGCAGGGTATCTGGCACGCTGGGTTGGATCTGCCGGGTGAGTGTGATGGGCATCAAGGCCGCGCTGATCAACATGGCGGCGAGCACGAACAGCACGAAGTCGTTCGGCGAAGCCAGGTTGAGCAACTGCTGCGCGGCGGCCAGTGCGCCGAGGTTGACCGCCATATACACGGCAAACACCTGGCCGCGTTTGTCGTTGGGCACCTGCGCGTTAAGCCAGCTCTCGATCACCATATACAGGCTGACCAGCGCCAGGCCGTAAAGCACGCGTAGGCCCAGCCAGACCCAAGGGTCAACAATCAGCACATGGAGTAGGGCGGTGATGGCAGCGAGGGCGGCGCAAAAGGCAAACGCACGGATATGCCCAACGCGGTGGACCAGCGGAATCGCCAGCCAGGTGCCAAGGAGAAAACCGACAAAGTACCCGGACATAATCAGGCCGAGCATCGAGGTGGAGTAGCCTTCAGCGACGCCACGCAAGGTCAGTAGGGTGTTGAGCAGACCATTGCCGAGGAGGAGTAATGCAACCCCACCGAGCAACGAGCTGATAGGGGCAATCAGGGACCACATGGCGACCTACCCTAGGGAACTATGCCGCTGAGTGCAAGCATGAAGGGTGCCAGTGCTTAGCCAGGTAACGAATTAAGCTGTTGTTTTTAAACGGTTAATTTTATAGATGAACGGTATTTTGATTTTTCCAGGCATTGCCTCTGCGTGCGCCGAGGGCGCTGAAGCGCTGTGCTGCACCCATACAGACCGCAGCCATCACTTTACTTTTTCGGCGCGTTTACAAGGCTTCCCGCGAGCTGGTCGAGGGTTGCTGGGTGTTGTCTTCCGCACCCTTGCTGCCAGGTATGCCAAGCAGGGCAATCGGCTCCAGGGCTGAACTGGTCTGATTGATGCGTTCGAGCAGCTGGTTGATGGCTTGGCGATCGCGGCTGTTGCACAGGTGCTGATCGGCGGTTTCCTGCACGCTGCGCACATGCCGCAGCAGATCGGTTTTCTGCGTTGCGCGCAGCGGCTGGTAGAGCAGGTTCTTGAAGGCCTGCAGCAACCCGATCAGCACACTCACATCGGCGCAGCCGTAGTGGCGAATGGGGCCGAATACCCGTTGCAGCAACTCATCCAGCGAGAGTTCGTAATGCAGCAGGCGTGGCGGGCCATCGTCCGCCAGGGTGACATCCAGGTCCGGCAACGCCAGGCGCTTGCTGAATAGCACGCTGAGCAGGTCGATGGCGGTAATCGCCGTGCCGGGGTCGTTGATGCCGGGGCTGAGCGCCTTAACGGCGATTTCCGACATCTGCGTGCAGCCAAACAGGTAGTGGGAGTGCGCGTATTCCTCGAGAAAGAAATCGAAGCAGTCGAGTAGCGCGTCAGTGATTGCCGAATCGACCTGGCGGTCAAGCTTGAACAGCGGCCGGCCACTCATCACGAAGAACCCGCGGTGGATCATCACGGTCATGCGCAGGTCGTGCTCACACAAGATGGTGTTGATCGTATTGACGTTGAGCTCTTTGAAATAACCGCTGCGTTGCGCGCAGACCTCCTGCCAGTTTTGATCCTTTGGCCAACTGGGCAGGTTGTCGATAGCGGCCAGTTTGGTTTCGCGCGCGGCGAGTTTCGCCAGGGTGGTGTGGTACAGGTTGTTGAGGATGTACTCCACCTGAATCGAGCAGGAAATCGAGTGGATAAAGTGCACAAACAGACCGAGGCAGGCGATACCCATCGCCAATGCCATCAGCACGCCGAGGCTGGGCACCTGGGTGGAGTTGTCCAGTTCAATCGTGGTGATCAGCAGCAGCGAGAAGAGGATGGTGCCTAGGTAGAAACCGAGGGTCTTCTGGTGGCTTTTATCGCTGATCAGGCCAGGCACTACGCGCGGTGACAGCGCGGCGGCGGCATTGTTGAGCACCACCATGACCATGGAGAAGCTGAACACCATCAGCGAGAGGATGCCGCCGACCAGCGTGCCGAGAATCAAGCGGGCATTGTCGGCATTGCGCACCAGGCCGACATCAAGCTCGCCTTTGAGCGTCATCATCCAGGACTGATATTCGATGCTCATGCTCAGCAGGCACAAAACGAAGAAGCCCAATGCGATGAGCGTTGGGTAGAGGGCCAGGCTGTGCAAGATGCGCTGGTAAAGGCGGAAGGCGAAATTCAACAAGCGGGGCACGGGCGTCTCGGTGCGATGGGCGTGCGGCGACTATAGCAAGCTTGTCGGCACATGCTGCTACCAGAGCCCCAGCGCTGTGCGGGGCACTGGTGCATGTCAGTCGCTGCAGACGCGCGAAATGGCGCTGGCCAACTGATCCAGTCGCTCAGCATCGAGCCCGGCCATATTCGCCCGACCTGAGCCGACCATATACACGCTGAACTCATCGCGCAGGCGTTGCACCTGGGTTGGACTCAGGCCCGTGTAGGAGAACATGCCGCGCTGCAGCGAGATATGCGCAAAGCGCTCACTCAGACCATATGGTTGCAGGGCTTCAACCAGGCCGCCGCGCAGGCTGGCGACGCGTTGGCGCATAGCTTCCAGCTCGCTGACCCAGAGGTTGTTCAGCTCGCTGTCAGCCAGGACAGTGGCGACCACTGCCGCGCCGTGAGCCGGCGGAGTGGACCACAGATTGCGCGCGATAAACGCCAGCTGGCTGCGCACGTCCTGCAGCTTCGTCGCAGTCTCGGCGCAGACGATAAGCGCACCAGTGCGCTCGCGGTACAGACCGAAATTCTTCGAGCAGGAACTGGTGATCAGCAGTTCGGGCAACTCGGCGGCAAACAGGCGCACGGCAAAGGCGTCCTGTTCCAGGCCATCGCCAAAACCCTGGTAGGCGAAGTCGATCAGCGGCAGCAGCTCGCGGGCTTTTACCACCTCCAGCACGCGCTTCCAGTCACGCGGGCTGAGGTCGAAGCCGGTGGGGTTGTGGCAGCAGGCGTGCAGCAGCACCACATCGCCTTTGGGCACGTGGGCGAGGGCGGCGATCATCGCCTCGACATTCAGCTGGTTGTCCGCGCCGACATAGGGGTAATGGCCAACGCGCAGGCCGGCGGCAGCAAAGATGCTCTCGTGGATTGGCCAGGTCGGGTCACTGAGCCAGATGCCACAGCTCGGCAGGCAGTGGGCGATAAAGTCCGCGCACAGGCGCAGTGCACCGGTGCCGCCTGGGGTCTGGGTGGTGCCTGCACGTTCGGCCAGCAACGGGCTATCGGCGCCCAGTACCAGCTGACTGAGCAGGCTGCCAAACAGCGGGTCGCCATGGCCGCCGATATAGCTCTTGGTCGTTTCACTTTCCACCAGCCGCTGTTCGGCGAGCTTTACCGCGCGCGGAATCGGCGTCAGTCCCTGAGCGTCCTTGTACACGCCCACGCCGAGGTCGAGCTTGGCCGGGTTGCGGTCGGCGCGGTAGGCGTCCATCAGACCGAGAATCGGGTCGCCAGGCACTCGCACAATGCTGTGGAAATGACTCACTTGCGGCCCTCGGCGCTGGCGGCTAGTACATCGGTGCGCGCGGCCATGATGAAGTCGTTACGGTGCAGGCCGCGCATCTCGTGGCTCCACCAGGTCACGGTGACCTTACCCCATTCAGTGAGCAGCGCCGGGTGGTGGCCGACTTCCTCGGCGATGGCGCCGACGGCGTTGGTAAAGGCCAGGGCGTGGCGGAAGTTCTTGAACAGGTAGACCCGCTCCAGTTCCATATGGTCGCCGCGTACTTCGATATTCCAGTCCGGAATCTCGCGGATCAGTTCGGCCAGTTCGTCATCGCTGACTTTTGGCGCATCGGCGCGGCAGGCTTCGCATTGGGCTTGGGCAAGGGACATGGGGATTCTCCGAGGGTCAAAAGTGAGCCGTAGGATGGGTGTGGGGCCATCCTACAAAGGTTATGCCGCTTTCGGCGGAAACTTCGGTGCATGTAAGCCCAGGCGCATGGCTTGCTGCACCATGGCCATGACGTCTTCATGGGCCAGTTCGAACAGACGCTTAAGTTCCGGAAGAACAAAGTACAACGGTTGCAGGATGTCGATGCGATAGGGCGTGCGCATTGCCTCGATTGGGTCGAAGGCCAGGTGCTGCGGTGCATCGGACAGGCAGTAGAGGGTTTCTTTTGGCGAAGAAAGAATGCCGCCGCCGTAGATGCGCTGGCCCTGGCTGGTATCAACCAGGCCGAACTCGATGGTCAGCCAGTACAGCCGCGCCAGGTACACGCGCTCTTCCTTGCTGGCGGCTAGGCCGAGCTTGCCGTAGGTGTGGGTGAATTCGGCGAACCAGGGGTTGGTCAGCAGCGGGCAGTGGCCGAAGATCTCGTGGAAGATATCCGGCTCCTGAAGGTAATCCAGCTCTTCGGGCGTGCGGATAAACGTCGCCACTGGGAATTGCTTGCTGGCCAGCAGCTCGAAGAAGGTCTGGAACGGAATCAGCGCCGGCACCCGTGCCACGCGCCAGCCGGTGCTGGCTTGCAGCACTTGGTTGATCTCGCCGAGCTGCGGAATACGCTCATGGGGCAGGCCGAGCTGCTCGATGCCGTCCAGGTACTCCTGGCAGGCACGCCCTTCAATCACCTTGAGCTGGCGGGTGATCAGGGTATTCCACACCTGATGCTCAGCTTCCGGGTAATGGATAAAGCCACTGTCATCCGGTTCACGCGCCAGGTATTGCGTGCTCTTCATCACTGCCTCCTGCTGGGGCTTTGTTGTTGTATTGGACTCAGGAATACGCCAGCTCGTGCGGTTATGCAGCCCTGGGTTGGGTCTGGTAAGGGAGAAAAGGGCAGTTATTGCGTAAAGAATTGGTTACGTGAGCGGCGGTGCGGCGAACTATCGTCTTGCTGCTGCGCTAATCTGTCACATATTCTTGACGGATAATCCGCCGGCAACGTCGATTGTTCGTCGTTTACGGTCATAACAAGACCCATAAGAGCCCTGCCATGCGTATCAAAGTCCACTGCCAGAACCGAATTGGCATCCTGCGCGACATCCTCAACCTGCTGGTCGAATACGGCATCAACGTCGCCCGTGGCGAGGTCGGTGGCGAACAGGGCAATGCCATCTATTTGCACTGCCCGAACCTGATCAACCTGCAGTTCCAATCGCTGCGACCTAAGTTCGAGGCGATTTCCGGGGTATTCGGCGTTAAGCGTGTGGGGCTGATGCCCAGCGAACGTCGTCATCTGGAGTTGAATGCCTTGCTCGGTGCGCTGGATTTTCCGGTGTTGTCGATTGATATGGGTGGCTCTATCGTCGCCGCCAACCGCAGCGCCGCGCAGCTCTTGGGCGTGCGGGTGGACGAGGTGCCGGGCATTCCGCTGTCGCGTTATGCCGAGGACTTCGATCTGCCCGAGCTAGTGCGCGCCAATAAGTCGCGGATCAATGGGCTGCGGGTAAAAGTGAAGGGCGATGTGTTTCTCGCCGATATCGCGCCGCTGCAAACCGAGCATGAAGAGAGCGATGCCATGGCCGGCGCGGTGTTGACCCTGCACCGCGCGGATCGAGTGGGCGAGCGCATCTACAACGTGCGCAAGCAGGAACTGCGTGGCTTCGATTCGATCTTTCAGAGCTCCAAGGTAATGGCCGCTGTAGTGCGCGAAGCGCGGCGTATGGCGCCCCTGGATGCGCCGTTGCTGATCGAGGGCGAAACCGGTACCGGCAAGGAGCTGCTGGCTCGCGCCTGCCACCTGGCCAGCCCGCGTGGGCAGTCGCCGTTTATGGCGCTGAACTGCGCCGGTCTGCCGGAATCCATGGCCGAAACCGAGCTGTTCGGCTACGGCCCCGGAGCCTTCGAAGGTGCGCGGCCGGAAGGCAAACTCGGCCTGCTCGAGCTGACCGCTGGCGGCACGCTGTTTCTCGATGGTGTCGGCGAGATGAGCCCGCGCCTACAGGCCAAGCTGCTGCGCTTTCTGCAGGACGGCTGCTTCCGCCGCGTTGGTAGCGATGAAGAGGTCTATCTGGATGTGCGAGTGATCTGCGCCACCCAGGTCGACTTGTCCGAGCTGTGTGCCAAGGGCGAGTTTCGCCAGGACCTTTATCACCGCCTCAACGTGCTCAGCCTGCATATCCCACCGCTGCGCGAATGCCTGGATGGCCTGCCGCCGCTGGTGGAGCACTTTCTCGATCAGGCCAGCCGGCAGATCGGTTGCCCGCTGCCCAAACTCGCACCGCAAGTGCTAGACAAACTCAGCCATTACCATTGGCCGGGCAACGTACGCCAATTGGAGAACGTGCTGTTCCAGGCTGTTTCACTGTGCGACGGCGGCGTGGTCAAGGGTGAGCATATCCGCCTGCCGGACTATGGCGCGCCGCAGCCGCTGGGCGAGTTCTCGGTGGAAGGTGGGCTGGACGAGATTCTCGGGCGCTTTGAGAAAGCCGTTCTTGAGCGTCTGTTCCATGACCATCCCAGCAGCCGTCAGTTAGGTAAGCGTCTTGGCGTGTCACACACCACGATTGCCAACAAGCTGCGTCAGCATGGGTTGGGGAAGGAGTAGGGAGCCTTTAGCCGTAAGGGCTATTCGCAGTTACGAACCTTCTACTGGGTCAGCCCATCGCCGAAACTTTAGCGCTAGAGTGTGCTGACCAGCCTATGACCTGATGGACCCGCAGCAAGGATGGCCATGCCCAACATAAACCGCAGTGATGCCCAGCAACGTGCCGATGACATTGGCGTTTTCAATCGTGAATTGGCGCGCCTTGAGGCAGAGCAGGTGTTGAACCTGAGTGATAGCCAGCGTGCCAATTTGCACGGCTATCAGCAGCAATTGCTTAACAGCTATTTGGCGGCTTTTGATATCGATCATGACATCCAGGCTCGCCAGCTCTCGTTGGGCATGCGCATTGCCTCGTTTCTCGGCGCGCTGGCGTTGGCGGCCAGTGTGTTTTTTCTGTTCTACCAGTTCTGGGGGCTGTTCGGCACTCAGAGCCAGGTGGCGATTCTGCTGACCGCGAGCATCGCTTCGTTTGGCCTGACACTGTGGGTGCAACGCCTCGATAGCTCGGGCTATTTCAGCAAGCTGGCGGCGTTGGTGGCCTTTACTTGTTTTGTCCTGAACATCGTCATGCTTGGGCAGATCTTCAATATCACTCCCTCGAACAACGCCTTGTTGCCTTGGGCGCTCTACGCGTTGCTGCTGGCTTATGCCTGTGGTGCGCGTCTGCTGTTGGCGGCCGGGCTGAGCTGTCTGCTGGCCTTTGTCGCGGCGCGGATTGGCAGTTGGGACGGCATCTACTGGCTGGGTTTTGCCCAGCGGCCGGAGAATTTCATCCTGCCGGCGCTCCTGATCTTCGCGGTGCCGCTGCTGATTAATCAGCGCCGTTTTGACGGCTTTGCGGTGATCTATCGGGTATTTGGCCTGCTTGGGGTATTTGTGCCGGTACTGGTGTTGTCGCATTGGGGCGCGGGCAGTTACTTCGATTATTCGCCCGAGTACATCGAGAATACCTACCAGATTGGCAGCTTTATCCTCGCCGCCCTGGTGATCTGGTTGGGTGTGCGCCGTGGCTGGGCGGATGTGGTGAACACCGGTCTGAGTTTCTTCGTGATTTTTCTCTACACCAAGCTGTTCGACTGGTGGTGGGAGAGCATGCCCAAATATCTGTTCTTCCTGGTGCTGGGTTTGAGTGCGGTGCTGATTCTGCTGTTACTGCGGCGCTTGCGTAGCCGCCACGGTTTGCTGGGAGGTGGGCAATGAGCAGCGTGCGTGCGCGTTATCTGATTGCCGGGCTGCTGCTGATCGGGCTGATTAACGCCATTGTCCTGGCGGGCGTGGCCTGGAATCGCCAGGAGCCCGAGGAAAGCCGCCTGCAACTATCCGAGCGCGAGCTGGGCGCGACCTACGCCTATTGGCGCAAGGACAACAGCAGCTTGGCGCTGCGCCTTGATTACCGCTGGCCGAGCCAGGCGGATGATGACCACTACTACCCGTCGATCAGCGCCGAGAAGATGGCCGAGCTGGGCTTCCATGTACCCACTGAGCTTAACGAGCAGACCGTGCGGCGTTACCGTCGTCAGCTGGACCGTGATGCACTGTTGGTGTTGGAGTTCGATGGCCCGGCTTATCAGCGTGAAGTGGCGCTGCAGGTTGCCGCCCATGCTGAGGCCTTGCGCTTGCAGAAGTCTGTGCCGGACAGCAAAGAGCTGCGCGAGGCGGCTCAACATGCTGCTAATGCGCTGGATTATGAGCGGCGGCGCGCCACTCGCTTGCTGGTGGTGGATGTTGGAATGGATCAGCAGGCATTGCGCGCGCGTTACCCTGATCGTGCGCGCTACGCCATCGTGCGCAGCATCATCGAAGTGCAAGCCAGCAGCGTAGCGACTGACTGGGATGGCGAGGGCGATGACCCGCGCCCGGATAACCAGCGCTGGACCTGGCAGCTCGGCGGTTCGGCCGAAACCCCAGGGGTGCAGAGCCTCAATCTGCCGCATCGCTGGCATGCAACGTTCGACAGCCTTCCGCAGCAATCTGAGCAGCCAGGCGTCGACTACTCGGGTTATCAGAAGCTGTTTAGTGCCGAAGTCGCCTTCGGTCGTCGGCTGGAGCCCTGGTTTGTTGCGTTGAGTGCCAGGCAGGCGAGTACGCCGCAGCCTACGACCAAGGTGCAATAGTGCAGCGCAGCGTGCTGGGCGAAAGTGGCGGTGTTCCAATCCTGCGTGGTTTGGATGCAAGCGTTTCTCCATTCCTCTCCCTGGAATGATTTGGGTAGGCGGTCAGATGACCGCCTTTTTTTATGTTCAGCACATCCATGTGCTTCTCCCTCGACGGGGCTTGCGCGCAAAAACGCTCCTCGCGTTTTTGTGGCGTGCCATCCCTGGCCGCCGCCCTGCGGGCCGTCGCTACGCGACGTTAAAAATTGCTCCCGTCAATTTTTTTGCCTGGAAAAAGCGTCTGCAACCATGGTCGTAGAGCGTTAAGACCATGGTCGAATGGCTCAAAGGTGGGGTCCTGGCTACAAAATGGCCCATAGAACAACAACTACCCACCGAGGTGTTTCTGATGAGTGCTGCGTCCTTGTATCCCGTGCGCCCTGAGGTGGCGGCCCAGTCGCTGACTGATGAGGCCACCTATAAAGCCATGTACCAGCAGTCGGTGATCAATCCTGACGGTTTCTGGCGTGAACAGGCTCAGCGCCTGGACTGGATCAAGCCGTTCACCAAGGTCAAGCAGACCTCTTTCGACGATCACCACGTCGATATCAAGTGGTTTGCCGATGGCACCCTCAACGTGTCCTACAACTGCCTGGACCGTCACCTTGAAGAACGTGGCGATCAGGTGGCGATTATCTGGGAAGGTGATGACCCATCCGAGCATGAGGAAATCACCTACCGCCAGCTGCACGAGCAGGTGTGCAAGTTCGCCAACGCCCTGCGTGGCCAGGATGTGCACCGCGGCGATGTGGTGACCATCTATATGCCGATGATTCCGCAGGCAGTGGTGGCGATGCTGGCCTGTACCCGTATCGGTGCGATCCACTCGGTGGTGTTCGGCGGTTTCTCCCCGGAAGCACTGGCCGGCCGCATCATCGACTGCCAATCCAAGGTGGTAATCACCGCCGATGAAGGCCTGCGCGGCGGTAAGAAAACCCCGCTGAAAGCCAATGTCGACGACGCGCTGACCAACCCGGAAACCGCGAGCATCCAGAAGGTTATCGTGTGCAAGCGCACCGGCAGCCCGATCAAGTGGAACCAGCACCGTGACATCTGGTACGAAGACCTGATGGCCGTTGCGTCCAGCCATTGCGCGCCGAAGGAAATGGGCGCCGAGGAAGCGCTGTTTATCCTCTACACCTCCGGCTCCACTGGTAAGCCGAAAGGCGTGCAGCACACCACTGGCGGCTACCTGGTATATGCCGCGCTGACCCATGAGCGGGTGTTCGACTACAAACCAGGCGACGTCTACTGGTGTACCGCCGACGTGGGTTGGGTCACCGGCCACAGCTATATCGTCTACGGCCCGCTGGCCAATGGCGCGACCACGCTGCTGTTCGAAGGCATCCCGAATTATCCGGACATTACCCGGGTGTCGAAGATCATCGACAAGCACAAGGTCAATATCCTCTACACCGCACCGACAGCGATCCGCGCGATGATGGCCCAGGGTGATGCGGCGGTTGCCGGTGCTGATGGCTCCAGCCTGCGCCTGCTTGGCTCGGTCGGCGAGCCGATCAACCCGGAAGCCTGGAACTGGTATTACAAGACTGTCGGCAAAGAGCGTTGCCCGATTGTCGATACCTGGTGGCAGACCGAAACCGGCGGCATCCTGATCAGCCCGTTGCCGGGTGCTACTGCACTCAAGCCCGGTTCGGCGACCCGTCCGTTCTTCGGCGTGCAGCCAGCGCTGGTGGATAACCTCGGCAATCTGATCGAGGGCGCTGCAGAAGGCAACCTGGTGATCATTGATTCCTGGCCGGGCCAGGCGCGTACGCTGTATGGCGACCACGACCGCTTCGTCGACACCTACTTCAAAACCTTCAAGGGCATGTACTTCACTGGTGACGGTGCGCGCCGTGACGAAGACGGTTACTACTGGATTACCGGTCGCGTCGACGACGTGTTGAACGTGTCCGGCCACCGTATGGGCACCGCCGAAATCGAAAGCGCCATGGTGGCTCACCCGAAAGTCGCCGAGGCCGCCGTGGTTGGCGTGCCGCATGACATCAAAGGGCAGGGCATCTACGTCTACGTCACCTTGAATGGTGGCGAGCAGCCGTCCGAACAATTGCGTCAGGAGTTGAAAAACTGGGTGCGCAAGGAAATCGGCCCGATTGCCTCACCGGACGTGATTCAGTGGGCCCCAGGCCTGCCGAAAACCCGCTCGGGCAAGATCATGCGCCGTATCCTGCGCAAGATCGCAACCGCCGAATACGATGCACTCGGCGATATCTCCACGCTGGCCGATCCTGGCGTGGTGCAGCACCTTATCGACACTCACCGCGAGATGCAGGCTGCCTGACTTCGGTTGAAGCGCCTGTAAACAACGCCCTGTTTCGGCCACAAGCCGGGCAGGGCGTTGTACTTTGTGCGGCATTATCGATTTTCATCTGGGTATTTCGTTGTCACTCGGGCTTAACAACGCGCACCTTTATGGGGTGTGCGGGAACGTTTTGCGCCAAGATGGCGCGTCGTTCGCTGCGGCTGTAGAAATAAAAACTGCCACCAGGCCAGGTAAATAAAGGCCTTGTTAAAAATGGGCGCGTTAATTGCTTTAATCAATGGTTAACTGTCTTTCCTGTCTCTGCATAAATTTCAGGGGCTGTCAATATCCTCGCTATACCCGTCCTGGCCTTTTGTAATTACTTGTCGCATTGAAGAAATATCGACTTCCGAGCTGTCGCTAGAATGCCGCTCACCCGGCTGGGGCCGTCCGGCGCCTGCGTAGCGCGCAGCTTGGCGGTGACTCACTACAATTCATGCAAGGCTGGATGCATACCCGAACAATCTCTGCCAACCGATGCCATTCCCATTCGAAGGAGTCACACAATGAAGAAGATTGCACTTCTCGGCGCACTGGCGCTGTCCATGCTGTCGCCGTTGACCATGGCTGAAGACGCCAAGCCTCTGCGTATCGGTATCGAAGCGGCTTACCCGCCGTTCGCCTTCAAAACGGCTGATGGTGCCATCAGCGGTTTTGACTACGACATCGGCGTCGCCCTGTGCGAAGAGATGAAAGTGGAATGCAAATGGATCGAGCAGGAGTTCGACGGCCTGATCCCAGCCCTGAAAGTACGCAAGTTCGACGCGGTACTCTCCTCGATGAGTATCACCGAAGATCGCCTGAAATCGGTTGATTTCAGCGGTAAGTACTACCAGACCCCAGGCAAGTTGGCGATGAAGGCCGGCACCGTGATCAACGACCCGCTGGTGGATCTGAAAGGCAAAAAAGTCGGCGTACAGCGCGCCTCGACCTACGACCGCTACGCCACCGATATCTTCGCACCTGCCGGTGTCGAGATCGTGCGTTACAGCTCGCAGAACGAAGCCTTCCTCGACCTGACCTCCGGTCGTTTGGACGCCACCTTTGCTGACGTCGTCAACATCGACGATGGCTTTATCAAGACTGACGCCGGTAAAGGCTTCGCCCTGGTAGGTCCAGACTTCGCCGACGAGAAATACATCGGCATGGGCGCTGGTATTGCCGTGCGCAAAGGCGACAAGGCCCTGGCTGACAAAATCAGCGCGGCCATCCTGGCCATCCGTGCCAACGGCAAATACAAGGAAGTGCAGGACAAGTACTTCGACTTCAACGTCTACGGCGACTGATTTTCCTGACCGCGTCGTCTTCACTCAAAGTGGCGCAAGCCCGCAGCCTGTAGGCCTGCGCCACTTTCTTGTTGTGCTTCCTGGCGCCGCCTGGCGCTTGCATGAGGTAACCAGAGCATGCTCAACGGCTACGGCTCGACAATTCTCGAAGGTGCATGGCTCACCCTGATTCTGGCGCTGACTTCGATGGCCGTGGCCATTGTCTTGGGGCTGCTGGGCGCGGCGTTTCGCCTGTCGCCGATCAAGTGGCTGGCGCTGCTGGGTGAAACCTACGCCACGGTGATCCGCGGGATTCCCGATCTGGTGCTGATCCTGCTGATCTTCTATGGCGGTCAGGACATGGTTAACCGTTTGGCGCCGATGCTCGGCTACGACGATTACATCGATATCAACCCCTTTATTGCTGGCGTGTTCACCATGGGTTTTATCTTTGGTGCTTACCTGTCGGAGACTTTCCGCGGCGCCTTTATGGCCATCCCCAAAGGGCAGGCTGAAGCAGGCGCGGCGTATGGTATGAATGGCATGCAGGTGTTCTTCCGCATCCTGGTGCCGCAGATGATTCGCTTCGCCATTCCTGGGTTCACCAACAACTGGCTGGTGTTGACCAAGGCTACCGCGCTGATTTCCGTGGTGGGTCTGCAGGACATGATGTTCAAGGCGAAAAGTGCCGCCGATGCCACCCGCGAGCCCTTCACCTTCTACTTGGCCGTAGCAGCCCTGTACCTGGTGCTGACCAGCGTGTCGTTGCTGGCTTTGCGTTACCTGGAAAAACGTTACTCGGTCGGCATCA